>Ga0209542_10015657_pt1 | contig 12683 bp, 14 predicted proteins | sample RifCSPhighO2_01_FD_184028 | JGI IMG/M metagenome (GOLD analysis project Ga0209542, IMG submission 184028) | Soil microbial communities from Rifle, Colorado - Rifle CSP2_plank highO2_0.1 (SPAdes) (version 2) | ecosystem: Environmental > Terrestrial > Deep subsurface > Rock core/Sediment ...
AGCCGATATGAGGCGGGTCAGGCACGCACAAGCTTGTGCGGGCCAAGAGACGATAGTGCATGAAGCGCCGCCACGTCAAACGTGGCGGCGCTTTCATATGCGGAATGCTAAGATAGACTTCTCTATGAGTTTCATACGTGCACACTACCGGTTTATCGTCATCGCCGCTCTCGCGCTCGCCGCCGTCGCCATGGTGATACCTCTTTCCATGCGCCTCGCGGTCGCACCCGTCACGTTCACCTCCGTCGCGGATGTGCCGGAGACGGAAGTCGCTCTCGTCTTGGGAGCATCGGTGCGGCGCGGGATTCCGTCGCCCATTCTTGCCGACCGCGCTGATGCCGCGATCGCGCTCTACAAAGCGGGAAAAGTTTCCAAGATACTCGTCACGGGAGACAACGGCGCACTCTCGTACGACGAGGTGACCCCCGTGCGCAAATATCTGATTGATGCGGGCATTAGGACGCAGGACATTTTTCTCGACCACGCCGGCTTCGATACCTACAGCAGTATGTATCGCGCACGCGACGTCTTTCTCGTTCGCTCTCTCACTATCGTGACGCAGGATTTCCATCTGCCGCGCGCGCTCTGGATAGCGAGGCACTTGGGACTCACCGCATACGGGGTCACCGCGGAGGGCGGGGAGAACTCTTCGTACGATTACGTGCGCGAGATACCCGCCTCGCTCAAAGCAATTATCAACGTTCTCGCGAACCGGCAACCGAAATACCTCGGTCCCACGATACCGCTGTCGGGAGACGGACAAGCTACGTGGTACTGACGGGGATGCCGGCATCCAGTGCTACGGCCGGAGCCTGATACGATGGCATACACATGAGCGGGAAAAAGAAGTTCGTACTGTTTGACTTTGACGGCGTTATCGCCGACTCGTTTGCCGTGTGCATGAAGACCGCGCGCAATTTGTGCGTGCATATCACGGAAGAGCAGTACCGCGGCGCGTTTGAAGGCAACGTCTATGACAAACACAAAGAGCTGATGTCCGCCGACCACGGGCCGGAGTGCCATCACGAGCGTGACTGGTTCGAGATATATGTTCCCGCGCTTGAGATGGAGGCGACGCTCGTTTCGGGCATCAAGGAGGTCATAACAGAACTCGCGCATCGGTACATCCTCATCGTCGTATCCTCGTCGGTCAACAGCCCGATTCAGGGTTTTCTGGAAAAGCATCACATCGGCCGGTATTTTGCGGAAGTGATGGGCGCCGACGTGCACCCGCGCAAACTCGATAAGATAAAAATGATATTCGAACGTTACGAGACCACCGCCCCGGAATGCATTTTTGTGACCGACACACTCGGAGACATCGAGGAGGCAAAAGCTGCGGGCGTCGGCGCTATCGGCGTCGCGTGGGGATTCCATACGCACGCGACGCTCAAGAAGGGGAGCCCTTATTGCATCGCCGACTCCGCAAGTGAATTGCCCGCCGCAATCGGCGATTTTTTCGCGCGTGATACTGTGTAGGTATGCCCGTTTTGGAAGTAAAAAATCTGCGCAAAGAGTACGGCAATACCGTCGCCGTTGACGGGGTTTCTTTTGTCGTAAGAAAGAACGAGATAGTCGGCCTGCTCGGGCCCAACGGGGCGGGGAAGACCACGACCATCAATATGGTATTGAGCCTGCTCGAGCCCTCGGCGGGGTCGGTCAGTATTGACGGCAACGATGTAAGGAGCGAGCGCACCCGCGCCCTGAGCAAGACGAACTTCGCCGCGGTCTACGCGCAAATGCCGGGGAATCTGACCGTGCGCCAAAGTTTACACGTGTTCGGGCTTTTGTACGGGGTGAAGCAACTTCATGCGCGCATTGACGTCATGCTGCGCGAATTCGAGCTCGAGCGCTTCAGGAATGCGAAGTGTGGCATGCTCTCTTCCGGCGAGCAGACGCGCGTGTCGCTCGCGAAGGCGATGTTGAACGAGCCGAAGCTCCTGCTCCTCGACGAGCCGACCGCCTCTCTCGATCCCTCCACCGCGCAAACGGTCCGCGAGCGGATCCGCGACTTTGCGAGCGGGGGCGAGGGCGGCGTCTTATGGACATCGCACAACATGCATGAAGTGGAGGCCGTATGCGACCGCGTGCTGTTTCTCTCTCACGGGAAGATATTGCTCGAGGGAAATCCGAAGACGCTCCCACGCGAATACGGTAAGGCCAATCTGGAGGAACTCTTTCTCACGGTCGCGCGCGAACCGCTCTCACTTTCTACCGAATGAGTATGAACACAACACGCATTTACGCCGTATTTCTGCGCTATGTATACCTCCTGCGTGGCAATCCGCAGCGCTTCTTCCAGATATTCGTGTGGGCTACGATAGACGTCGTCTTGTGGGGCTTCATCACAAAATATTTAAACACCTTGGGTAGCCCTGAATTCAGCTTTACGCCGTTGTTCCTCGGCGCGGTTATTCTCTGGTCGTTCCTCATTCGCGCGCAACAGGGGGTCTCCACGCCCGCGCTCGAAGACACGTGGTCGCACAACCTCCTCAATTATTTCGCATCGCCCTTGAAAGTGAGCGAGTACATGTCCGGATTGGTCCTCGCGAGCATAGCGACCAGCATTGCCGGATTCTCGCTCGTCCTTGTCCTCGCGTACTTGTTTTTCGGTCTCTCCATCTTTTCGCTGGGACTCATGCTCTTTCCGTTCCTGCTCATACTCTTCGCGTTCGGTATCGCGCTCGGTATTTTCGCGATAGCGATGATAACGCGGTACGGCCCGTCGGCCGAATGGTTCATATGGCCGATACCCGCGGTCATCGAACCGTTTTGCGGCGTCCTCTATCCCATTTCCGTCTTGCCGCACTGGATGCAGGTCATTTCGTATGTGCTGCCGCCTTCGTACATATTTTCCGGCATGCGCGACGCACTCCTCAACGGCCACTTTGCCGCGGGTAACTTGCTCGCCGCCGCGGTGCTTGGCGTCGCGTATCTGCTGGCGGCGTACTGGTTCTACGTGCGAATCCACCGCTCCGCGATACGTTCGGGCTCCATCGCACGCTACAGCGCCGAGAACATCTGACCCCACGCTTTCTTCACGAAAGAATCGGTATACTAATCCGTCTATGAAAGTAATGAGCCGACTTTCCACCTTTCTTTTTGTCGCACTGTTTCTGTTGCCGGTACCGGCGGCGGCCGCGACGTCGTTTGAGGTTTCCGGTTGGATACCGTACTGGAGGAGCGCGACGGGTACCGCCGATGTTCTGCCGCACCTAAGCGAGCTCACGGAAGTGAATCCGTTTGTGTTTTCGCTGCGGGGCGACGGCACGCTTTTCGACAACGGTACCGTCGCAGACGAGAGTCTCTGGACTTCTTTCAATGCCCAGGCAAAAGCCAAGGGCGTCCGTGTGATACCGACCTTGATGTCCGGAGACCGCGAGACCATGCACAAAGTCTTGAGTGACGAAACGCTACGCAACAAGCTGATAGAGGAAATCGCTACGCTCGTACAAGCGCGGGGCTACGACGGAATAGACATCGACTTTGAATTCAAATACGCCAAGACGAAGGACCACTTCTCCGCATTCCTCAAGAGCCTGAAGCAACGCCTCGGTACAAAGTGGCTCATGTGCACCATTGAATCACGCATATCCAATGACGACCGGTACTACGGGACGTCGGTTCCCGCCGATGCGGGCATGTTCTCAAACGACCTTGCCGCCATCAACACGCATTGCGACCGCGTGCGCATCATGGCGTATGACCAGCAGCGTATCGACCGCAAGCTCGCCGCAGAGGTCGAGACGACGGGTGAGCTCCACGCGCCTGTTGCGGACGTGCGCTGGGTGGAGAAGGTCGTAAACTTCATGTCAAAAGATATCGACAAATCAAAGATGCTCATCGGCGTGCCCACCTACGGCTACGAATATGTCGTTACGACCTATTCGGGCAACGAGCATGTGTACGAGATTCTTTGGACATTCAACCCGGGATACGCGCTGCCGCTCGCACAGGAGCGCGGGATTAATCCCATACGCAATTCCTCGGGGGAGATGTATTTCACCTATTTCACAAACCTGCCGACCTCGACGGCCCCGTTCTCACAGGAAGTACTGGGCAATCTTGCCGCCGCGACCGCGAGCGCCTATGCGACACAAAATAATTCCAATCTTTCGTACCGTCTGCTGGATTGGCCGGATGCGCAATCTACCGCGGATAAGATAGCCCTCGCTAAGCGGCTTGGCGTGCGCGGCATTTCAATATTCAAACTCGACGGCGGGCAGGACCCCAATATCTGGAACGTGCTTGCGGGTGTTGCGGTCAGAGACACGTCGGCGGCGCCTGCGCCGTCCCCGCGGATTACCGCCGCCAAGCTCACCCGCACGATTCGCGTGGGGAGCGTCGCCGAAGAAGTGCGCACGGTCCAGCGAATTCTCAATACTGATAGTGCCACACGCATCGCACAGAGTGGTGCGGGTGCGCCCGGGAGAGAGACCAATCGCTTCGGTGTGCTCACACTGCGTGCGCTACAGAAATTCCAAGTGAAATACGGTATCGCAAAGGCGGGAGTCGCCGGATACGGCCAGGTCGGTCCGAAGACTCGCGCAAAGATGAACGAAATGCTCGCGGTGCTATAAAGATGGCTCTGCAGCCGCATTTTGGAAATGGCTGGTCCAAGACACTAATGTACTCATTCGCCCGCGAATCCACAGGTTCCATTGGATGTAATCTGTGAATTCGTGTAGAATGCGCAGACTATGACACCAACCACCGATCGCTCCGCGCTTATTCTCCCGGCTTCTATTATCATCGCCGGTTTGCTCATCGGCGGCGGATTGTATTTCGGTCTTTCCAATAGCGGCGGCTCCGTCGGACAAGGCGGCACACAGCCGGCCGCCAATGTAGATATCAAAGACGTGAAAATTGAAGGAATGCCGTATATCGGAAAGGCGGATGCTAAGGTGGTGCTTGCATACTGGTCCGATTACCAGTGTCCGTTCTGTAAGGCAGTCGAAGTTGGCGGCATCCCGCAGATACCGATAGACCCCGCGATACCGGCATTGATAAAGACGTACGTGGATACGGGCAAACTGAAAATCGTGTTTAAGGATTATCCGTTTCTGAGCGAGGATTCGACCACGGCCGCTCTCTATGGACGCTCAGTGTGGGTGTTATATCCCGCACAGTACTTTGCGTGGCGAGAAGCGATGTACAAAGCTCAGGACGAAGAGCATGCAGGATTCGGGGACGAGCCGAGCATTGTCAAACTCACGCGCGGCATCGCCGGTATAGATGCCGACAAGGTAAAGGCCGACGTTGCGACAAACAAAGCAAAGTATCAGCAGATGATAGATGAGGACCGGGAAGAGGGAACAAGTTTCGGCATTTCAGGGACACCGGGCTTTATAACCGGTAAGGTTTTGATACCTGGGGCTGTTGAACTCACCAAATTCAAAGCGGCCATCGACCCTCAGCTCTAGGGCCCCCCTGTTTCTTCATAATTGTGATATTGTTTGGGCATGGACGTGCGCAGGGGATTTATTTCTTTAGGAATCTTGCTGGCAATACTGGTGGGCCTCGCGGTTGTTGGCGGCGGCGCGTATTACGTGGGACAACAGAATGCACCCTCGCAAACCGCATCGGAAGATAATCTGGATACTCTGCAAGTCTTGTCGACCACCAATAATTCTCCAGAGACAACTGTAAACACTCCTACCCAATCGAATGCGGTGCGCGTCGGTTGGAAACGCTACGAGAATAAAGAGATCGGCATCGCTTTTGAGTACCCCGAGTCGTGGGGAGAGATTTCCGTAAATCGCGAGAAAGGATGCATGTACGAAAACACTCAATACTACGGCGAAAAGGTCGCCTCGGAGATGAAGAAAAAGCTCGACACAACGGGCGACCCTTGTTTACACCTGACCCTTCGTGTCGGCGAGCGCAATTTTCTTGCGACACAATCTGCGCTCTATGCGCAATATCCTGTGCCGAGAGGTGGGTATTGGGGCGACGCCGCGTCATCGATAAAAACTGATGAATATGTACGTAATTTCTGCAGCACGTCGCGGGGCGGCGATTGCAAGGTGTTTACGACGAGCAATGGTATTCGCGTTGCATCATACGTGGACAGCGGTGTCTGTGAAATGGGATGTCAGCCAGGCACACACTATGTCATTAAGTCTCCGCATGCATTCTATTTCGGCCTAACGTTACTTGCTTCTGATGTTGGAAATGTGAACGGTAGTGATTTTGAACGACTCATTAATTCTCTTCGTTTTATTTGAGTTTCTTACGGTCTCTTTTTTCTTGACGTAGCGCGTACAATAAGGCACAATGGGAGCTCGGTGCCTCGGCAACGAGGCATTTTGCTTTCACTACTTATGGAAATTCGAAATATTGCGATTATAGCCCACGTTGACCACGGCAAAACGACGCTGACTGATGCGCTTTTGCGGCAGACGGGCGTGGCCGAGGAGGGTGTCTCCATGGACTCAAATGCGCTTGAACTCGAACGCGGCATCACTATTTATTCCAAGAATGCCGCCATCTTTTACAAAGACACCAAGATTAATATCGTAGATACGCCCGGTCACGCGGATTTCGGCAGTGAAGTGGAGCGTGTACTGCGCTCTATCGATTCGGTGCTCCTCGTCGTGGACGCTCAAGAGGGACCGATGCCCCAGACGCGGTTCGTCCTCAAGAAATCACTCGAATTGGGCCTGAAGCCGATCGTCGTCATCAACAAAATAGATAAGCCCGCGGCGGATCCTGCGGGTGCCGTTGACCAAGTCTTGGAACTCTTTTTTGAGCTCGGCGCCTCGAACGAACAGGCTGATTTTCCCGTGGTCTACACCATCGGTAAACAGGGAATCGCGAAACTGAAACTGACCGACGAGTCACCCGACCTCACGCCGCTGTTGGATACGGTTCTCGCACACGTCCCGCCCGCTTCCGACGAAGCGGCCCTCTCGAAGCCGGCGACGCTGCAGCCGTTCAATCTCGGATACGACAACTTTCTCGGTCGCCTCGCCATCGTGCGCGCGTACGATGGGATTCTAAAGACGGGCGCGCCGGTGTTCGTCAAGAAAGTGGGAGGCGAGACGCATACGGGAAAGATTACGAAAATGTTCACCTTCCGCGGATTGCACAAAGTGGAAGCGACCGAGGTGATGGCGGGCGACATCGCGATGATTGCGGGAATTCCCGAGATTTACATCGGCGAGACCATCACGACGGATGAGTCCGTCGCCGCACTTCCCGCAATCGCCATTGATGAGCCGACCATCACGCTCAACTTCCTCGTCAACAACTCTCCCTTCGCGGGCCGCGAAGGTAAGTTCGTCACGTCGCGCCAGATACGGGACCGTCTTGAGCGCGAGCTGGAGGTCAACGTCGGGCTGAAAGTTGATTTCGATTCGGGCGACGTGTCGCACGTTTCGGGCCGCGGAGAACTGCACATCGCGATTCTGCTCGAGAACATGCGCCGCGAAGGGTACGAAATGCAGGTATCGCAACCGCAGGTGATTTTTCACGAGGAGAACGGGGAGAAATTGGAGCCGTTTGAGGAAGTCATCGTGGACACGCCCAACGTGTATCAGGGCGCCATCATAGAGCGCTTGGGAACGCGCAAATTTGTCATGAAAGATCTCAAGGTCCACGAGAACCAAGTGCGCCTTATTTTCGAAGGGCCGACGCGCGGACTGTTGGGTTACCGGAGCCAGTTCGTGCTCGACACCAAAGGCGAGGGGATACTGTCGTCCCGTTTTGTCGGTTTCCGTCCCTTCGTCGGCGAAATACGTCACCGCAATGTCGGCTCGATGATATCAATGGCGAGCGGCAAATCGCTCGGATTTTCACTGTGGAACCTGCAGGAACGCGGCGTGCTCTACATACATCCCGCGACGGAAGTCTACGAGGGAATGGTCATCGGCAACACCTCAAAGGGCGAAGAGATGATGGTAAATCCGACCAAAGGCAAACAGCTGACCAACATGCGCTCGCGCGGCGCCGACGAAGCCATCCAGCTCATTCCGCCTTTCGAGCTTTCCATTGAACGCGGGCTTGAGGTCATGGCGGAAGACGAGTATTTGGAAATTACGCCGCTCAGCGTCCGTCTCAGGAAACAGTTTCTCACCGAAATAGAGCGCTCCCGCGCGAAGCGGCAGGGCTAGTTTGATATAATCGCGGTATGAAAAAAGTGCCGCGGAGCGAGGAGCAGTTTAAGGAGCTACTGACACCCGATGAGTACGCGGTCCTGCGCGAGAAGGGGACCGAAGCACCGTTTACCGGTGAGTACATCCACGAGAAAGCGGACGGTACCTATGAATGCAAAGCCTGCGGCAATCCACTCTTCTCTTCCGACGCCAAATTCGATTCCGGGACCGGCTGGCCGTCCTTTGATAGTGCGTTACCGGGAGCGGTAACCACGCACACAGATTCTTCGTTCGGCATGAGTCGCACTGAAATAAACTGCGCGCGATGCGGCTCGCATCTGGGACATGTGTTTGACGACGGTCCGACCCCGACCGGCAAGCGCTACTGCATCAACTCGGTGTGTTTGGACCTCGATGCGAAGTGACTACCGGCCCAGTAGCTGCGCGAGGATAGAGTAAACCGCGGCGACGAACGATGCTGACGCGTTCGACTGCGGTGCGTCGCCGGAAGGTGGAGGCGGCGGCGGTTGCATCATTTCTCCCTCGGGCGGCGGAGCGCTGCCCTCAGGCGGGCGGTAGTCACTCGGCGGTGATTGAAACGCATCAGGAGGCGGTTGAGCGCCGTCCGGGGGTTGTTGCTGGTATTGCTCCTGATACTCACCCTGGCTCTCCCGATTGAATTCCTGCTGATACTGCTCTTGAAACTGACCGGGTCCGGGGGGCATCTGCCTGCCTTCCGGCGGGTATTGCTGAGGGGCCGTCATTCCCGGAAAATCGCCCTCGCGCGGGCCGCGCCCTTCTTGCATGAAGCGCTGCCGCTCTTCCTCGCTCATATTCTTAAACATCTCGGGGTCCGGCCTCTGCATACCGCCCGCCCGCTCGAGGCACGTCTCCGGATTCTCCATGCAGTCTTTCAGAAGGCCGGGTGGGACGTCAAATCCGCGCCGCTCCATTGCGCGCTCCTGCCCGACGCCGTCTCCGCCTTCTCCCTCCTCAGGGTGGCACTCTTCCGGATTGCTCCGGCAGAACGCGTCACATTCCTCTCGCGAAGTGCATCCGCCAGGACCGCTCCTTTCTACTCTCTGCTCATCGGGACCGCCGAAAAAACCCTGCCGGTCCTCCCGCGCGCCGGGACCGCGCTCACCACCATCCTGCATCATTTGCCTTGCCTGCGCGGCATCTTCGGCGCTCATCATCCCGTTGTCCACGGCGTATTGCATGCACGTGTCTTGGTGCGCCGGATCGGAACAGTACTCCTCGCACGCGGCGCGTCCTTTGCAGCCGCCCGGACCGCCCTTTTGCATGAACGACTTCGCTCGCTGCAATTCCTCCCGGTCCATGAGGCCGCTTTTCTCAGCGAAGGCTACGCACTCCTCCATGTGCGCGTCGTCTTCGCAGTATGTCTTACACTCGATTCCCTTACAGCCGCCCGGACCCGTCGCCGTCATCATCTTTCGCGCCACTGCGGCGTCGTCCTTCGACATGAGGCCGTTCTCCTCGGCGAATTTCACACATTCGTCTCCATGAGAAGATTCATTGCAGTACGCCTTGCACTCGTCCTTCGTCTTGCAGCCGCCCGGTCCGTCCTTTTGCGCGAGAATTGTCTCGGCCTTGCTCTCGTCAACTTGCGGGCCTTCCCGCACCGCAGGTTCAGGGCGCTTCGGCGCCATACCATGCTCCTCGGCGAATTTCCGGCATTCGTCGAAATGCGCCTTCTCGCCGCAGTAGGTGCGGCATTGCGACCCGCGGCAGCCGCCGGGACCCGTCTGCGCCGAAAACTTCCGCGCTGTCTGTGCTTCGTCTTTGCTCATCATGCCGTTCTTCTCCGCGAACGAAATACACGCTTGCGTATGTGTCGCGTCGTCGCAGTACGTCTTGCACTCTTGTCTGCTCGCGCAGCCGCCGAGCTCTTCGACGGGAAATGATATCTTCGGCCCTTGCGGCAGGGCCTCCGCTTGCGACTGTTCTTGCGCGAGCACGGCGCCGCCGGCCGCCAAGACGGCGAGCGCGGCGAGCGCGGGAAAGAATTTGCGCATATAGCTATTCAAACGGATTAGTCTTCACGTTCTGATAGGGGTTCGTCTCTACCGTTCCCGTGACGCCGGTTTGCGCCCCCAAGCCCTGATCTTGTGCCGCTTGCTGCTGCGCGGCCGACTCGGATATTTGCTTGTTGATGGCTTGCATCGCTTGCCAAGAGCCCAAGAACCAGCCGCCCGTGCCGCCGACGACGAGCCCGATTACTGCTCCGATAAACAACTTCTGATTATCCATAAAAGACGGATTGGATATGTAAGTAATAAGTAACCGCTTCATTATACGGGCACATGAGCATGACCTATGGCGTCTGTGTTGATAACATTGTCCGGGCGGCGTAGACGCGGTGTAAAGAAGGCAAAACGGGCCAACACCGCAGATGAGCGTTTTCATCAGAATGCGCTATAATTGAAACCAAGGGTTACCGGAACTCACAAGTCAGCGCCTTTCACACACTAATGTTATGGACCTCTCGAAAGTACCGAAACGATTTTGCGAGAACATCGCATGCGCTTTTTCGCAGGAATTCTTCATTTTGAGCATGTTGACCGGTGAGGAAGGTGCCGCCTACGCGCTTTCGCCGCAGCACGCGAAGCGGCTCGCGCAGTATCTCGCCCACCAGATAGCGGAATACGAGAAGCAGTTCGGCGCTATCAAGGCCGAATGGGTGCCGGGAATACAGAGTCCTATCCAGACGAAAGACATCATGGGAGGACAGTCCGAGGCGAAATAGGTAACGGAAATGCCCAAAAAGCCCGTAAATACGGGCTTTTTGGGCGCCGAAGCACCCAAGACCATTTCTATTGACAAGGGCGAAAATATCCGTAGTATGTCCCGCAATCGACCACACCGGTCGATTTTGCTTTCCAAGGAAGGCAATTGCACAAAGGGAGCTAAAAATGAAGCGTTTCCGCAAACTCGTCCCCGTCACGATTTCCGGCATCACCACGCATCTCGATGCGGCCGGCATCGACTCCAGTAGCTGGACGCAGCATCACGGCAAGACCGCAACCGGCACTAAGGTGGACAGTCTGAAATCGCTGACAATCGGCGAGACGACCATCCTGAACATGCCGGGGACCAACGCGTTCTTCTCGGTTCCGACCGACCATCTCGAAGTCGCGGCGGCTCAGATTCTCAGCGGTCTCGGCTACTCGGTCGCACCGCCGGCTCCGTCCAAGACGCAGTAACCGTACGAAGCGTTGTTTGCGTTTGAGGGCGACCCAAGTGGTCGCCCTCTTCTTTTTGCCCTATTTTCTTCGCTTGCGGGGGCGATTTCCAAAAATGATGATATGTGGAATAATGCGGGCATATGGCCAAATACGTCGTCGGGGGGGTTGCGATTATTCTTGCGGTTGTGGGCGGGTACTATCTGATAAAGCCCTTGCCGAATCCAGAACAAGCGGCCCCCGCCTCGCCGGTACAAATGGCGACGAGCACCTACGCGACGACCACGTGGTCGGCCACCTTCCCCCAAAATTATACGGTCGACGAATCATACGCATACGAAGGGGTACCGAAGAAACCGATACACGGCGTGAAGTTCACTATTCCCGGTGAGACGGCGACGGGGACCAATCTTTCGACTGACACCGGTATATCGGTCGAGTCGCTTCCGCGCGCAAAACGTTGCACGGGAGACATTTATCTCCTCACCGACGTCCGCGCGCACACCATTTCCGACGGGGGTGTTGAATACTCGCTCGCCACGACGACGGGAGCGGCGGCGGGGAATATGTATGAGGAGCAGGTCTGGGCTCTCACGGACAGTTCTCCCTGCACGGCCGTGCGGTATTTCATCCACTCGGGCAACATCGGCAATTATCCGGCCGCAGGCGAGCCGGGCTCGGTGCGCGAATTCGATCGCGCGACCCTTCTTGCCGACTTCGACAAGATCCGCCAGTCGCTTATCCTGACAAAATAAAATATCCGCACCCGCCGGTGCGAGGTCACAAAACGCGATTTGCTATACTTCGCCGATGCGACGCGCAATCGATACTCTCGTGTTGCTGGCGCTACTTGGAGGTGCGGGGTATGCCGCATATATCTACCGCGACGAGGTGAAACAAGTGGCGAGGCAGGTCGAAGCGAGGTTCGTACCGTGTCAGAGCCCGATTTCGTATTCGGTCGGATCCGTCGGGACGCAGTTCGGCATCTCCCGGACCACACTCGTCGCCGACCTCAAGGAAGCGGAAGCTATCTGGGAGAAGCCTTCCCTCAAAGACCTATTTGAATACAAGCAGGAGGGCGGTGACGTGACGGTCAATTTGGTGTACGACAACCGGCAAGCGGCATCAAACCTGCTCAAATCGGCGGGCGTACAGATAGACAAAAGTAAGTCCTCTTACGACGCACTGAAAGCGCAGTACGATTCGCTCTTTGCGCGCGTGCAGGCCGGAAAGGCGCGTTACCTGAAGGACGTCGCCGCGTACCAGAGTCGCGAAGACGCATACAATGCGGAAGTCGCATCATGGAACGCCCGCGGAGGCGCCTCGCCGCAGGCGTATGCGCGATTGCAGCAGGAGAAGGCCGCGCTGGAGAGTGAGCTTGAAG
>Ga0209542_10015658_pt1 | contig 12683 bp, 16 predicted proteins | sample RifCSPhighO2_01_FD_184028 | JGI IMG/M metagenome (GOLD analysis project Ga0209542, IMG submission 184028) | Soil microbial communities from Rifle, Colorado - Rifle CSP2_plank highO2_0.1 (SPAdes) (version 2) | ecosystem: Environmental > Terrestrial > Deep subsurface > Rock core/Sediment ...
CGCACGTATGAGAAAGAAGCAAACGAAAAAATACGATATGGTCCGCATTGGTTGGACCGTAGTCATTATTATTCTTTTGATGTTTTCTGCGTATGCGGTATTTCGCTTGGTACGGGTATGGCCAAAAGAGAGTTTTGTGGAGAAAATCTTGGGAAGTGTCAAGCGGCAGGGGGAGTGGTTTACGAGGAATCAGACGGAGGAAGGGGATTTTGTCTATGAGCGCATCGTTGCAACCGGCGAGGTGAGCGAGGGAAATAACATCGTCCGTCAGGCGGGAGCTCTATATGGGCTTGCCCAATTGTACGGCTTTACCAAGGACCCGAAGATCGAACAAACGCTGGAAAAAGGATTTACATACTTTCGGGGACTAACTGCGACTCCGAGCGCTCAAGTCAACAACATCGTCTATTTCGATGACGCGCAGTCGAACACCAATGCACTTCTCGTCCTTGCATTGGTTGAATATATAGAAGCCGATGAGAAACAGAAAACGACGAAAAATTTGGAGTATCTTGTTCGGCTTTCCAACTATCTTATTGCGACACAAGCGACCAATGGTTCATATATTAACGACTACACCCCGCGCGCGGAAGAGTCCGATTACAATAATGGCGAGACTATGTATGCGCTGATTCGAAGTTATAACCTAGTACAAAAGGAAAGCTATCTTGCCTCCGTCAAGCGATTTGCCAATTATGCGATTTCTTCCTACGGAAAAGATGAGTTCAATTCCTCATTTTTTAGCTGGGGCATGGCAGGATTTGCCTACCTGTATCGTATAGAGCCCAGTGACAGGTATTGGAAATTTCTCAAAGAATATTCTGAGAAATATATGATGAATAGAGGCAAGGGGTACGAGCAGTATCTTATCGGAAAAGGTGCCACAGAAATTCCGCCGGGGGCGGCGGTGTTTTTGGAAGGGGTGGATCACGTGGCTTGGATTGCGAGAGATAACGATGTCGCGTTATACCGAACACTCAAAGCGCATGTGCAAAAAGTTCTGAATCATCTGCTTATCTACGAAATCGGAGGTCCCTTTGGGAAATATACGTCACCCAATGATGTGGTGAGGGGTTCGATCTGTTCCCAAACAACGTGTGAGACGACGCGGATTGATTTCCTCCAGCACCTTATGTCCGCAGCACTTCTTTACGTACGATTTTTAAGGTAATCGAGTGCTTCAAAGCTATTTGGATCAGAAAGTAGGCGCCGAAAGGAGCAACACTTCGTTGGGATGGAATTCCTGTTCATGAAACGTGAGGAAATGCCAGAAGTCATAATGCCACTCACAAATCTGCTGCTCGGGATGTTCGATTTCGGTTAATGTCACCAGTTGGGGATTGGGAATGTCGCTTGGTATAAGGGTTAGACCCCATTCTTCTTTCGTTTCTCGGATGACGGCGTCGATGGGTAGCTCGTTTGGGTTCATGTGTCCACCATTGAAAAGCCATAAGCCTGATTTTCTATGGTGGCCGATAAAGACTTTTTTGAGCGTTGGATCATGTGCGGCAAAGTATACACAAAGGTGCGAGATGGAATTTTCGTCTCGGGTGAGCCGCCCCTCTTCTAGACGATTGAGGAACTTAAGTTTGATTTCATCCTTGCCATGTGATTGTTCAACGAGCTGAGAGATCGTGTCTTTCATGCCACCGTATCTAGTATAAGCGATTGTATGAGCGAAATCGATCAGAGGGGGGGGACGTGAAATATTATTGAACAACTACTGTTGTCACCGTGGCGACATTATTACTCCAGTCCGGATCGAGGTCGAGTGCGGATGTCTCTGTATAGTTTATTTTTGTCGTTGGCTCAGGTTCTTCTGTTGCAAAACTCATATATACGGATGAGCCAGATGCCAGAAGTGTTTCTCTTCCCCACATGCTGCATTCGGTATACCGTCCACCCCCTCCACCGATATTTAGGTAATCCCATGTTCCATGATCGAGCCCGATTAAGCCAAATCCCCGTGGATTGAACAAGCTGCAGAATTCTACGTCGTGTGCAGGGTCCGGTCCCAGGTTGGTTACCTGTATTGTGTATTGGATAGGTTCTGAGACGAGTACCTGTGATGGAGCTGAAACACTAAGTACGAGATTAGCAGTGCCGGGAGTCGGTGATGGGGTAGGTGATGGAGTCGGGGTAGGTGTGGGAAGAAGGGTGGGTGTGGGTTTGGGAGTAGGGCGCGGTTTTTTGGCTTCGATAACCTGTGGCGACTGAAAGAAAGCACCTACGAAGAGAACTATAGCTGCTGCCGTCAATAATTTTTTCATCTGACCACCACCCATTGTAGTGAGCGGCTATTTGAATTGTCAACTAGATTCGAATGCGATAGCGCTTCGTGTTGGTTTTCCCGGATTTGAGCTGGGATTCAACGAGCAGCACGGCTTTTTGTACGCCACGATGCGGCGTACACACCCCATGGCTACAGGTACCAAAGTACAGATCGCGCGTTTCGGTTGCCGCGCCTGATGGGACGAGCGAGCCAACCGCTCCCTGGTCTATGCCGTTTGCCGTATAGGAGAGTGTGTAGGTGACGCGGGAGGTGTTACTCAGATTGATAAATGTTACAACGACGCTATTCGTAGACCTGGAGAGTTTCGCTTTGGAATATCCGGTGGCAACCGCTCCTGAACTTTTAGTGCCACTTGTCCTCACCCGGGGTTTGGCTGCAGATACCGATGGGATCAACGTAAGGGTTGCCAGGGAAAGAAGAAGAATGATGAAAACCTTCATGACTCGATTATAGCAAAGTATTGGAGTGCGTGGTACACTCGAGGTGATGAAGAAGCCGGTCGTACGTATCATTTTGGGTGGGTTACTCCTTGGGCTGTTGGGTGCCGGGGCATATCTTTATTTTTCCAAAAATTCTCAGTCTCCTGATATTACGGGTGCTAGCCCAACTCCAACAGTAGCTCCCAAGCTGGTGACGTGGGATGATCCTGCCGGATTCACCATGCAATATCCGGAAGGATTAACGTTCAATAAACATGATGAGGATAAGGTGAATTATGCTCATGTGGAGCTGACTGATAGTAATCACCCCGGAAGTCTCATAGTTTGGGTGAAGGATTTGCCCAAAGGGATTGCGGATACGGCAAGCTGGGGGAAGAAAGTGGCAACACCCTCATCTGCTTTGTCTTTCGATACAACGCTTGGCATTCAGCCGGCACAAAAAATATTGGTTTCTGCACCTACCAAAACCGTGACCGTTGGTGTCGTATGGGATGGAGTCCTTTGGTATATCGAAGCAAATCTTACCGATGAGCCGTATTGGCAATCGGTCTATGACACCGTCGTCAATTCATTTACTTTTAAACCGCTCCCAACAGCGCCAGCAGGAAGTGGGTCTGGCGGCGATACAGTAGACGAAGAAGAAATCCTCGAATAAGTGTTTGCTATCGACACGTAATGACGACGTCATGTGCCAGCTTATCCCCGAGACGAAGAGTGGCGCGTTGTCCCCGAAGCGATTTACCATCAAAGGTGATCGATATCCCGGGATCAAGATCAAATGAAAAATGGGCGCCCATGGTTGTGAACGTGATGACATTTGGTGCTGTCGCATCGACTGTGGCGTTCATCGGTGGCACGGTAAAGGTGGCACTTCCTCCTGATGGGATACGATCCGGGACGCTTATGCCAGGCAGCTTGACTGATACCGATCCGGTCACGGTCATGTCATCACAACCGCGATTAGAGACGGTCACCGCGACGGCGGACTGCTTGAGGTAGATAAGTCCGGCACTCACTGCCGCCACTCCGACGAGGGCAGTTCCCATGATCCATTTGCCTGCCGCGTGTGTCGAGGCTTTCGCTTTGGCGACCTTCATGACGTCGTGTTTTAGGACATTGCAGGTTTGGTTGATGGCATCTTTGGAGGTGTCAGTAAGCTCTGTCGCTTTTCGAAGTCTTACGACGACGTCTTTGGGTAAATCATCCTCATACATATCCAGGAGGGGATTTACATTCTTTTTGAGGAAGCCATACCATGCATCTGCTTTTTCAAATGTGCCACAGGCCTTTTCCAATTTTTTGTGGAAAGACAGAAGAGCCAGGAGCGCCTTTTTCCGGCGGGATTTTTGGGGAGTGCGCTCATCGTTTGAGGCTGATTCCATTGAATTGAATCGTATTGTATCACACACCCCCAAAGTGGAACTTAAATCCCGAAGTATGGTATACTTCCCTTTGTCCTGGGAACAAAGTGGTACCCCGCGCCTTAGGCGACATGGTGTAGTCCTCTTCAAGTCCTAAGGGGAAAGGAATTCCAATATGGCTATCAATTTATTCGTAGGGAATTTGCCCTACAACATGACGAGCGATGACTTAGCGCAAACATTTGCCCAAGCTGGAACAGTCGTGTCTGCCAAAGTCATTTCTGACAAATATTCCGGCCGCTCACGCGGATTCGGTTTTGTGGAAATGTCTTCCGATGAAGAGAGCAAGAAAGCGATCGAGATGTTCAACGGCAAGGATGTCAATGGACGTCCATTAGTCGTCAACGAAGCCCGACCGCGAGAAGAAAGACCGAGAGAGTAACGATTAGAGAAGCTTCGTAGCTTCGTTACGTAGTTACTTCGCAAAAAACCCTACCCGCCGAATCGGCGGGCGGGGTTTTTGGTGAGTGCGGAGTGTTGACAATACGAACGAGTTTATGTGATGATACGCATCATGAAACAGTTTCGTACCGTTGTTTGTTGTTGCGCAACTTCTTCCTGAGGGAGGTTGTGCTTTTCGTGCCAAACCTCCCGAGGGGGAGGTTTTTTTGTGGGGAAAATATATGAAATATGCAAAAAATTTAATTGATGCTATCGGCAATACTCCGCTCGTTCGTCTCAACGCGGTTTCAAAGGGGTTAAAACCAACAATTCTGGTCAAACTCGAATACCTCAATCCAGGAGGAAGCATGAAGGATCGGATTGGGATAACCATGATCGAAGAAGCAGAAAAACAGGGATTACTCAAGAAAGGTGGAACGATCGTAGAACCAACGAGTGGTAATACGGGAGCAGGACATGCAATTGTTGCAGCGGTCAAGGGATACAAAACCGTATTTACTATGTCCGAGAAAATGAGTATAGAAAAAGAATTTGTACTAAAGGCGTACGGAGCGGAAGTTATCCGCTGCCCCGCAAATGTTGATATTGATGATCCTCGACACTACATAAACGTAGCGAAGCAAATTGCGATGGATCGACATGCCTACTTTCCCAATCAGTATCACAATAAAGCAAACACATTGGGACATTACAAAACGACTGGCCCTGAAATTTGGAGAGACACTGATGGAAAAATTACCCACCTTGTAGCCGCAGTTGGCACAGGGGGCACAATATCCGGTACCGCTCAATATTTAAAAGAGCAAAATTCAAAGATTAAAGTAATCGGCGCTGACCCAGATGGTTCACTGTTACACCACTTTTTTTATCATACAAAAGGGAAAATGCACCCATATAAAGTTGAGGGGCCGGGAGAGGATTTCCTCCCCGGGGCGTTAGATATGAGCATGATTGATGAGATGGTTGTTGTAAACGATAGAGAGTCTTTTAAAACAGCACGAAATCTCGTGAAAAAAGAAGGGATTTTTGCAGGAGGGAGCAGTGGGTTAGCTGTATTTGCGGGATTGAAGGTCGCAAAAAAACTACCAAGAAACGCGATCGTGGTTGTTATTCTCCCCGATTCAGGACGCAGTTATGTGAGCAAATTCTACAACGATGAATGGATGAAAAAGGAGGGTTTTTTATGAAAAATACAATGAAATTTTCAACTAAAACTATACACATAGGGAATGAGCCTAACTTGGATGGAAGTGGAGATGTTACTGTTCCGATCCATCTATCCACTACATTCGCTCGCCGAAAGGTAGGTCAACCATCTCAAGGGTATGAATACTCACGATCTGGTAACCCAACCCGGAATGCCCTAGAGAGAAATTTAGCTACGTTAGAAAACGGGAAGTATGCATTTACCTATGCGTCTGGGCTAGCAGCAATAACAAATATACTTTTCCTGTTGAAAAATGGAGACAACATTGTTTCCATTGATGACGTATATGGAGGCACGCGTAGACTTTTTACCAAAGTATTTGATCAGTACAATATTAGGTTTACATTCGTAGATTTTGCCAAAGCAGAAGATCTCGAAGCGCATATTCAACGTAATACGAAAATGATATGGCTGGAGTCTCCGACAAATCCACTCATGAAAATTGTTGATATTAATTCAGTTGCACAACTGGCAAAATCGAAAAAGATACTCACTGTCGTTGATAACACATTCGCTTCACCGTATTTTCAGAAACCATTAGATTTAGGAGCGGATATTGTTATTCATTCAATGACAAAGTATCTCGGCGGTCACAGTGACACGGTAGGAGGGAGTGTTATCGTAAAAGATAACACGCTCTCAGAACAATTGAAATTTTTACAAAATGCTGTCGGCGCTATACTTTCTCCATTTGATAGCTATCAAATTCTGAAAGGAATTAAAACTTTATCGTTACGGATGGAAAAGCATGAAAAAAATGCGATAAAAGTAGCAAACTTTCTCAATCACCATAATAAAGTTCAAAAAGTATATTACCCTAGTTTAGTCTATCATCCTGGTCACGCCATTGCCAAAAAGCAAATGAGTGGATTTGGAGGAATGATTTCATTCGAATTAAAAGGGACTATGAAAGATTCCGTGGTCTTTTTAGAACATTTACGGATGGTCGCGATCGCAGAAAGTCTTGGAGCCGTTGAATCTCTCATTGAGCATCCCGCTTCCATGACACATGCTTCTGTATCCAAGGAAGAAAGAGAAAAAATTGGTTTAACAGATACACTCATACGATTATCTGTAGGTATCGAGGACGCTGACGATATTATTCAAGATATTTCACAAGCATTGAAAGCTACAAATAAAACGAGGGGAGGTGAACTATGAAAACAAATATACAAACATCAAAAGCTCCGAAGGCAATAGGTCCATATTCGCGGGCAATTATGTCTGACAAATTTGTTTTTACGTCAGGGCAAATTCATTCAATACCCGATGGAAAACTCCTTGACGGTACAATCGAAGAACAAGCGCACCAGGTTATGAAGAATTTGGAGGCAGTTTTAGAAGCTGCGGGTGCTTCATTTGCTGATGTTATTAAAGCAACAATGTACGTTACAGATATGTCTCTGTATGGACAAATTAATGAGGTGTACGCAAGCTATATGACTGAATCATTTCCGGCAAGAGAAGCCATAGAGGTCAAAGCATTACCAAAGGGAGCAAAGATCGAAATCAGCATGGTTGCTACTGTGTAAGAAGATAATGTTACTTGTATACTCCCTGTCGATGCTCGATGGTGAGAATGAGGACTGTGCTAGTTTTCTCGTTAAACATATAGACGATCCGATAATCGCCCATGCGATATTTATAAGACCCATCAAGATCTCCGTGAAGTTTTAAACCGATGATAGGATTTTGGCGGATCGCAAGAAGAGCTTCCGGGATGCGGTCACGGATGTGTTTAGGAAGTTTTTGTACGTTTTTGTTTGCGCTTTTTTTGAGAAGAAATGTTTTTGCTGGCATAGAACTCTTTGAGGAACTCATCCAGTGTAACATACTTACCTTCTTTGATTTCCTTTTCAGCTTCCCGAATATCACTCATTGAGTGGGTAAGCGTATAGATGGTTTCTTCGAGCTCGTCCAAATAATCAGGAGAGACGAGCGAAGCTTTGACGATTCCCTTTTTGGTGAAATCCACGCGGGTATACTTCTCGTCGATCAAATCAACAAGATTCAAAAAATCTTTCCTTGCTTGTGTGACGGGTAATACGTAGGTCATATAACATAGTGTACAGAAAAGTGTACAGATTGTCAACTTTTCTACCGCTGTGATACCATTACGGTCAGCGTATGTTTCAAAGCCCCACATTTGGTGAGCTCGAATTCACCCAGGTCCGAACTCACATTATCGATTTTCTCGCAAAAGATCCTGCCAGCATCTATCAATTGGTCGTTGGTACGGATTCCCAACCGCATAACGGTTCAGGCGTTGACTTCGTGACCGCCATTGTCGTGCACCGGAAAGGGCATGGCGGCATTTATTTTTGGAAGCGGGTAGTGAATAAAGCACATTATGTTCTTCGTCAACGGATGTATGAAGAAGCGACCATGTCCCTTGCCATGGCAGAGGAAGTTGTTGCTCTTCTTCACCAGGACGGAGTGACGAAATACGATGTCGAGATCCATGTCGATATCGGGAAATTCGGCCCCACCCGAGAGATGATATCGGAAATCACCGGTATGATCCGGGGAAGTGGCTATCGGGTAAAAATGAAACCGGAAAGTTATGCAGCGAGTAAAGTAGCGGATAGATACACATGAGTAAGCACCAAATCCGAAGTACCAAGCATCAAACAAACGAAAACAAATACCAATATTAAATATCGAAACAGTTTGAAATTTTTCATATTTGGCGCTTTGAAATTATTTGTGATTTGGGATTTGGAGCTTGGAATTTAAGGAGAGGGGGTGAACGAACAACATGAACAAGGTTATAATTGGACTTTTCGTTCTCGTTATCGGAGGGGTTATCGGTTGGTATTACTACGGCGGGCAAGTCAAGCTTCCCGGGATGAAGATTGGTGATCAAAACATTACGCCGGCGGCAGAGCGAGGTACCGGTGACGATGTCACCATTTCCGAAGAATCAACTGGCACGGGGACAGAAAAAGGCGGAGTGATGGGAGAGGCAGTAGTGACCTACACGGATAACGGGTTTATGCCGGCGACCATAACGGTGAAAAAGGGAACGGCGGTCACTTTTCGAAATGAGAGTACCGGCGGTATGTGGACGGCTTCTGCCACCCATCCGACACATCAGTTGCTCCCTGGGTTTGACCAGAAGAAAAGTGTCGTCAAAGGTGGGACGTACGAGTATACGTTTGCCAAGGTTGGTACGTGGAAGTACCACAATCACGTCAAACCAACAGACACCGCTGTCGTCGTTGTGACGGAGTAGTTTTAGGGCACAATGACGTTATGAGGTGTGCCACTGAGGAAGTCTTGGATATTTTGAAACGCTATCGAGGCTCGACGCTCGAGTGATTCCTTCGTGGCAAAGGCAACATGTGGGGTGAGGATTGATTTTTTGGTTGTGAGCATCGGATTATTAAGATCTATCGGTGGTTCCTGGACGAAAACATCGATTCCAGCACCGGCAATTTTTCCGGTAGTAAGTGCGTCAACCAGCGCGTCTTCGTTGACTGTTCCTCCGCGTGACGTTTGGATAAGAATTGCCGAAGGTTTCATCATTTGAAATTCTTTCCAACTTATGAGGTCTTTGGTTTGTGGAGTGAGTGGAGTGTGAACGCTTATGATATCGCTTTTTTGAAGAAGTGTGGGTAAATCGACATATTTCAAATCAAGCGATCCAACTTCTTTTCTCTTACTTCTGCTAAACCCCAATAATTCACATCCGAAGGCTTTTCCGATGTGAGCAACGCGAAGGCCTATGGTTCCTGTACCCACAATGCCGAAAGTTTTTCCCCGAAGTTCACGGCCGATAAGACCTGATCGCGTACCACCACTTCGGGTAGCCACATCTCCTTGGGGGATAGATCGGAGTAAATTAAGTATCAGTCCAAAGGTAAGCTCCGCGACCGCGTCAGTCGCATAACCAGCAGCGTTTGTGACAGTGATACCCTTTTGTGTGCAATAGTCGATGTCGACATGATCGTAGCCGGTGAATGCGATGGAAATCATTTTGAGAATTGGGATCTGTGATAGCGTTGTTTTATCAAGCGGGTAATTGACAGTCATAATAATGTCAGCATTTTTTACTCGCTCTCGTGTTTCCTCCGGTGATTTTGGTGGTTGATCATACGTTTGTACATCGTGATGCAGTTTTTGTAATTGACTCACGAAGCTGTTCAATTCCGAGTCGGCGATAGTTAATGGTTGAAGAACAACGATGTTCATGGCAGAAAAAAGTATAGCATAGGCTGTTATGGCGTTGGAGTGGGGGTGATCGTGGGAAGTGGCGCACATCTGCCGCCGGGCGGCTCCGTGCCGGTTACGAAGTATTCGACTTTGCCAAAATAGCAGGGAAGAGAAACGACTGTTTCCGGCTTCGGATTGACTTCGTCCGGCTTGTCTTTGAGCAGTTCCACCATGATGTCGTGCCAGATGGGAGCGGCGCCGGTTATTCCGGAGGTAAGATAGGGGTTCATCGGGGAATTATCATTATTCCCGACCCACACGACAGCGACATAGGATGGCGTGTATCCGATCGTCCAGTTGTCCCGTTTATCATTGGTTGTGCCCGTTTTGACAGAGACGGCATGTTTCGGGATTAAAAGCGCCGAGTTTGGCCCGAATGCCGAAGAACGGGCATTATTGTCTCCCAGGATATGGGAAATAATCCAGGCAACATCCGGCTTTACCGCGTCTGTGGATTGACCTGGCTGCATCAGCTTGAGTACTTTTCCCGTATAATCAGTCACTTCGAGTATGGGCCGCAAATCTTCGCGTTTTCCCATGTTGGCAAGGGTGCCATACACGTTGGCCATTTCAAGCATTGTCACGTCGCCGCCACCCAAGGTAAGTGAGAGACCGTATCGCGAAGGATCAGCGCTCCAGGAATCTATACCCATAAGCTTTGCTTTTTCCATCATGGCTGGGAGCCCCACCGTTGCAAGCGTTTTGACCGCCGGGATGTTGTAGGAATTTGCGAGCGCATATCGCAAGGGTGTGGGCCCGTGGAATTTGCCGTCGTAGTTTACCGGTGCATACGGTGGACTTCCGGCAGTTTTATACACAATCGGCGCATCAGTAATGATGGAGGCGGCGGTCATCCCATTTTCAAGCGCCGTCGTATACGTCACCACTTTGATCGACGAACCGGGTTGCCGGAGAGCAGTCGTCACATTGACGTTGCCGTCGCGTGTCGTATCGAAGTAATCACGGCTTCCGACCATGGCGAGGATATCGCCATTTCGGGGATTAGTTACGAGCGCTGCTCCATTTCCCACCTGGAGTGGCCGAAGTTTATCTATGTGTGCTTTCACAATTGTTTCCACTTTTTCCTCAAGTGCAAGATCTAAAGAAGTGGTGACTCGTAATCCTCCTCGCTCAACAAGTCTTGAACCGTACGTTTTTTCTAAAATCTCTTTGACGTACATGACAAAGTGCGGGGCCCTGATGCCGACTCTTGGGGTAGCAAATTGGAGTGGAGCGGCGATCGCCTGCTCCCGTTGTTCTTTTGTGATGTAGCCATCTTCTTCCATGCGATAGAGTACTTCTTTTTGCCTGGTGTACGCTTTCTTTGGGTTGCTCCCAAAAGGAGAATAAATGCTCGGAGCCGCGGGAAGCCCGGCAAGAAGGGCTGCTTCGGGAAGTGTTAACTCTTTTACTGATTTATGAAAGTATGTTTGGGCAGCGGTTTCTATCCCCCAGGCAGTACCCCCGTAGGGGACCTGGTTTAAATACATTTCAAATATCTGATCTTTGGAAAATAACCGTTCCGCCCAAAATGCCAGGATGATTTCTTTGGTTTTGCGGACGATCGTCACTTCCGGAGTCAGGAGGGCGGATTTGATGAGCTGTTGGGTGATGGTTGATCCTCCCTGGATTTGTTTATGGACAACGATTTCTGATACGGCCCGCAGTATTCCTCGGATGGAAAATCCGGGATGATAGTAGAAACCGTTGTCTTCTATGGCAAGGGTTGCCTGTTTGACGATGAGCGGAATGTCTTCGAGTTTGACCGGCGTTCTGTTTTGGTCAACGTATATTTCATACAGGAGCTGCCCGTTTCTATCCATAATTTTGGTACTGACCTCCAGGTCGCGTTGGGTGAGGAGCTCCGGGTTAGGAAGCGATTTGAGAAACAGCCAGGCGTTATATGGGACAAAAATAAACGCGAGGGTGAGTGCGACCCCTATGGCAAAGGATTTTATCTGGATCCATGTTGATTGCTCGGTTGGTAATCGTTTCGAAGGAAGCGGGCGGGGTAGTGTCGGAGGACGGATAGCCGACAGTTTGATTCGAAGAGATGGCATGGTGATGAATGGGAAAGAAATTCGCGGGAGATGCATAGAAGGGAGGCGAACGGAGGGCATGGTGACGCGCGGCACACGTAGCTTCGGGAGCTGGATTTGCCCGACGCGTTTCGTACATGAAACCATGAGATTTTTGACCCGTACATCAAACCACGGGAGGAATGGCTGAGCTCTTCTTTGCACGCGCTTGGGCCTCCCGCGCTTGCGGGGTTTTGGGCGAGATGTCAACTTTTCATGCATCCAGTTTGCGATACTTGTCCTGGTTTCCGAGACTACGCGAGCCAGAATGTTGGTCATGGTCATTGGTGTCCAGAGAAGCAAACGGACCAGAGTGCGAAGTGAGTTGCCGATAGCAATGAGCGAGAGGATACAAAACAGGATGACCCGAATGAAGGGGGCAAGACCAGTTTCTTTTTTGGTTGAATGTCTGCGGCGCGCCATAGCGCCACTTTTTATATCACGTCCCAGGGTAGGAGAACAAGAGGGAATGTAAGATTTGCCTACTATGGGGTTGGTGTAGGTTGTATTTCCGGATGTGCGCAGTCGAGGCACCATCGGGAGACGCCGTCTGATATCACCGTTTTTTCCTGAAGTTCAATGTTTTCCGTTTGATCGGCAGAAGCCATTGCACCCGTATTTTTATCT
>Ga0209542_10015661_pt1 | contig 12682 bp, 24 predicted proteins | sample RifCSPhighO2_01_FD_184028 | JGI IMG/M metagenome (GOLD analysis project Ga0209542, IMG submission 184028) | Soil microbial communities from Rifle, Colorado - Rifle CSP2_plank highO2_0.1 (SPAdes) (version 2) | ecosystem: Environmental > Terrestrial > Deep subsurface > Rock core/Sediment ...
CTGCTGAGATAGATACTGATTTAATACATGAAAATTTGGCTGCAAATATAAATAATTGCTGGTATATGTTTGGAAATGGAAAAGTTGACTTTTTAAAAAATTTAGGAGGAGCATTAAATAACAATATGTGCTTCATTTGCTCAAAAATTACATTTACAGATGATCCAGAAGGGGAAGTATCTAAAGAAACATTAAATGAATACTTAAATAATAAGGATAATTTTAAAAAAATACCTGTTCTTAATGAATTTGATAAATTAAAAAAAGATGATGCACTTTATACAATTATTATAGCTTCAAGAAATGATCCTGATTTTGTAAAATGGGCGAGACTTGTTACTTCAGGAATTCCTAGTTTAAATATACCAGTCTTAGGCGCAGAATATATCTTTGCAACAAACTTTAAATCAGAAATATTTTTATTACCAAGAAATGCAGTCTCTAACTGTAAAAGTCTATGAATAAAAAAGCATCAATAGAAATAGAAGAAATTGTAACAATTTTAAAATATTTAGCATTAGCTGTAATTATTATTTTAATTATATCTTATTTAGGAAAATATTTATTAGATCTAGATTTTACAAAGATATTTAGTTATAGATAAAAAAATTTTGGTTAAGTTTTTCATAGGAGGTATCGGAACCAGAGGTTCTGATGTTAGAATGAATAAAAAAGGAATCACAATAGCATTTGAGAAAGTAATTATTTTAATAGTAATTTTAATGGTATTTATTGTTATTTTTGTTTTTGTTAAAAGTTCTTTAAAAGATTTAATTGATATTTTTATGAATTTTATAAAACAAATCTTTAAATATTAATTGAATTATAATTATAAAGATGAATAAAAAGGGTGATTCTACAGCTATTAAAGTAGTTATTGAATTTATCATTATTGCTATAGTTGCTTTCGCAGTAGTTTTTGGTTTTTTCTATCCAAAGTTTAAAGAAAGTGGTTTGCAAGTTACAAATATTCAAAATGCAATAAAACCAGATACAAATATTTTTGGGACAAAATCATTTTCTTTAGAAGAAAAAGAAAGATGTGCTAAATTAGCAAATAATCCTGCTGTTTGTATGGGTAATGAAAAATCAAAAACTGGTTGCTTCTGGGGTAAAACTACAAGTGGAGTTGGTTGCTATTCATGTAAAAATAATAAATTTTTTGGAGATGCTCATGGCAAGTGCTCAGATTATTATAGTATTTTTTATAATCAAGGGAATCTTTTAACTGATGATAATGGGATTGGATATGGTATAGTTATATCTTCTTCAACTACCGAAAATATAGAAATTGATAGACTAATCTGTACAAATAATCCATGTGATTTCAGCGCAAAATCAAAATGTTCATTTTCACATGTTAAAGAATATACTGAGTCTGTGGGTGAACTTGGAAATACAGATCCAAAAGAGAAATTTGAAGAAATAAAGATTGGAGAGGCAATATTTTGTAATTAAAAAACTTTAAATATCAATTAATATATTAAAATCTTAAAAAAGAGGTAATATAAATGAGTAATAAAAAAGCACAATCATTATCTTTAAACACAATTATAATCGCAATTTTAGTTGTTTTAGTTTTAGTTGTTGTAGTAACTTTTTTCCTAGGTGGATTTTCAAGAATAAGAGACACAATAACAAATGTATTTTTCCCAGTTTCAAGTGGAACAGATTTAACTGTTGCAGTTCAAACTTGTGAGCAATATTGTGATCAAGCAAGATTATTGCCTTCAGAAAATTTAAAGAAACAATCCTCTTATTGTAAATCATTTTTCAATTTAGATTATGATCCAAAAGACGGTGAAGCAGATAAAGATGCTGATGGAAATTTAATAAGATATTACTGTTTTGATAGACAAGTTACAAGTATCGGAAAAATTACATCTAAATTTGTATTAAAAATACCTTGTGAAGTAAATTTTGGTCAAGAAAGAGTACAACTCGGCGAACGTTGTGACTTATAATAAACCTTATATATTCTTTTTATTTTAATTTTATAAATGAAAAAAGCAGAAATAAGTTTAATGTTAGAAGCAGTTCTTGGTGTTATTTTAGCTTTGTTAATTGGATTTCTTTTATACGGCGGAACAAGTAGAATTATTAAAATATTTTTCCCTTAGATTTTTTAGTGAATCTTTTTCATTAAAAAGGTTCTTAGTTAATATTATAAATTATAACAATCTAATTCTAAACATGAATAAAAGAGGTTCAGTAAAAAGATTAATGTTTGAAATAGCTTATATCTCTTTTGCAGTTTTAATTGGGTTATCAGTCTTAGTTTATGTTTATTCTTTAACAAATGATACAACACTAAAAGCTAAAATTTACGCCGAAGATATAGCAAATACAATTAATTCTATGAATAATGCAAAAGCATTCAAAATAAAAGTTACTTATGAGCTTCCTGAAGTTTACAAATTTAATTTAGATCAAGAGTATGTATATGTAAATGATAAAGAAATTAAAATAAAATATAATAATAAACAAAATAGTAAAATATCTTTCACAAGAAATAAAGATAGTTTAGTAATAGAAAAAAATGAACAAGAAAGCCTCGTTTGAAATAGCCTCCCAATCTATATTTTGGTTGCCAAGAATATTTTTCCTAATTATATTTTTAATCGTAGTTTTAACTCCAGTAGGATGTTATTCTCAAAACAAACAGGCTCAAATAAGGAAAATTGAGCAAAGTAAATCAGATATAATTTTAATTGAAGTAAAAACATGCTTGGAAAAAGGAATCTCTGAAAATTTATTAGCTATATGCTTAAAAGAAAAAAATGTAGGTTTAACTGTTGCATCAAATGATGTTTCTTTTGTAATAAATCCAGACAGATTTGAAAAAGAGTTTTGTAAATTTAAAGACAAATATGTTTGTAAAACAGAAACTTCTTTCATAAAAGTAAATAATGAAATTAAAAGAGTAATAATTGACATGGTGATGAAAATTGAATAGAAAAGCATTTTTAGCAGGAGATACTTTAGTTTATGTTTATTCTATTCTAGCTTTAACTGTAATAGCCGTAGTTTTTTCAATAGTATTTGCTCTTGCTACTCCAGAGAATAAATTAAAAGAACTATTGTCAAGAGAATATACAACAGAAATTGTAAAACCAGAAATTCAAGTTTATGATTACATAAATTATTACTTAAATACTAATTTAAAATATGAAAAGAAATTAGTTTCTTTAAAAGAATTACTTCCTTTATATTGCTATAATCAAGATGAAAATTTAAAAAAATACATCCAAAGAATAACCTATAATTTACTCCCAAAAGAAATAGGAGTACACACCTTATGTATTGATAAAAACTCAAAATGTGAAGATCTTTTAGGAACTTCAGATAGTAAAGGTTCTAGATTTATAAAATCAAATAATTTTTTTATACAGGAAGGTAATTTAAAAAATCCAAAATTAATCACTTTATATGGTTTTAATAAAAACATTTGTTTAGAAATAGAATCAATAAATATTTTAGAAGATAATTTTATTGAACAAACTTTCTCAGAAAAAGAATTTAAAAATAAAATTGAAGCTGCAGAAAATAGAGTAAAAGAAACAGGCCTAAACAAAGAAAGTCCATCAACTACCTTATTGTCTCCAAAAGGAGATTTATGGTTTTTTACTAGAAAAGACTGGTGCAACATAAATGAAGATGATTGTCATAAAAATAAATATATTTCGTCTGAAGATTTAATTAAATGCAACGGAGATTACGAAATTTGTTCAGTTTAAATAAAAAAGGAATGTTGTATGAAATTGGCTTAATTTTCTTCGTAATTATAATTTTATCAGCTGCACTTTATAATATATTAACAAGTCAAAGTTTAACTTCCCAAATTGGAAAAACTCCTGCAGATATAATAAGAGTTGATAAAGAGGCACAATTAAAATTAGATTTAATCGAAAAAGCAAGCACTTATTATATTTATAATGCAATAATAGACTTAGCATCAAATTCAGGCTATAATAAAGAACAATTAAATTTATGCCAGGACTGGAATAAAAGAAAAGAATGTATTTTAACTCAAGACAAATTAAAAGAAAATTTAAGGACTTATTTAAGAAGTTCTTTTAATGATTTAACTAAACAAGAAAAATTAAATTTTTACAATATTGATATAAATATTCTAGATAATAAATTAATTGTTGTTGATTTTAATGGTCAAAATCTAAAATTCTCTAATAACAATAATGTAGAATATACAATACATAACAAATTCAGAAAACAAGCAGTATATGATTTAAACAAAATTATTAACTTGTATAATTATTTTTCTAGCCAAGTTTCATTAAATTCTTGTCCAGCTAAAGAAAGTATAGAACCAATATGTATTGAAGAAAATGGCTTTTTGAAATTTGAATTAAAACAAAATAAATTTATTTTAGAAAACTCATTAGAATACCCAATAGAACTAGTAATTAAGTTTAAATTAAAAAAATCAAATAAAGCAGAAATAATTTAGCTTTTTACTCTTCATTACAAATGGAAATATTAGCCATTATATCACCATTACAAATGGAAATACAAATTTTGAAGAGATATATAATCATAAAAACAAGAATTTAAATATAAAACAATTATTAAAATAATACGATGATATTTGTAAAAAATTCGATTATTGAATGTATTCTTAGTATTTAGTCTAAATTTATTTGGGCCTGTAGCTTAGCTCGGTATTTCTTTTTAAAGATTTTGAGCAATTATGGCACTCGTCTGATGTGCGAGAAATCATCAGTTCAAATCTGATCAGGCCCATTTATTAAATAAACAACTAACAATCATAAACTATATAAATAAGATAATCTTACAGTAAGATAATAAGATTAGGAGGAAAAATGACAATTGAAACAACTAAAATGTCTTCAAAAGGACAAATTGTAATTCCACAAGATATTAGAGAAGAAATTAATGCTAAAGAAGGAACGATATTTGCAATTTTAGGTAGTAATGATACAATTATTTTAAAAAAAATAGAAACTCCATCTAAAGAAAATTTAATAAAAGAATTAACTCAAATGGCAAAAGAAGGAAGAAAAAGAGCCGAGAAGTTAGGAATAAAGGAAAGCGACATTCCAGATAAGGTGCATAAAATAAGAAAGGGAAAAAATAGATGAGTGTTACTGCAGACACAAACTTTCTAATTTCAGCTACTCAATGGGATAATAGCGTAGCATTTAAATTATTAAAGAAGCTTATTGAACATAATATAAAAATATTTACACAAAAGAAATACTCGATGAATTCTCTGAAGTTTTACAAAAAGATTTTAAATATACTAAAGACGAAATGCCGAAAATTTTAGAAAACGTTTTATCATTTGCAAATATTATTGAACCACAAGAAAAAATTAAAATTGTAAAGGATGATCCAGATGATGACAAAATAATAGAATGCGCAATCGCTTCAAATTCAGAGTATATAATTACTTATGATCAACATTTACTTAAAATTAAAGAATATAGATCAATAAAAATAGTGACTCCAGAAGAAATGTTAAAATTAAAAATCGAACAAAAACAAAGTTTATTTTTAAAATTGCCAAATTTATTAACTAAATGGCTCAAAAGATAAAGCTGTTCCAGATTAATTATTTTCAAGTTTTCCAATAATTATGCAAATTTCTGCAAAACTAGTAAATAATTTACCCCCGTAATAATCGAAATTTGAAGGCAAAACAATATTTGTTAAACCTATTTGGAAGTGCTCTTAGAATAATAAAATTAATAATCTAAATTATTTCTTCATTTTTAAACCTGATTTCACATTAATAATTTCAATTTTTATTTTAGCAATCTCTAAAAATAACATATCAAGTTCAGGATAATTAAATTTGTCTCTCCTTTTTTCTCCAGTTAGGTCAATATAAGTAATGCTTTTCTTTTTCATTTTTTCTAATAAATTTTTTATTATTTTAATGAGTTCTTCTGCAGCTAATAGTATACTTTTATAATTATTAGCATACTGTCCAAGTTTAGAAGCTTTTTGAGCCAATTTTTCTATTATTTTTAAATACTCTAATGAGATTATTAGATCTGCCTGATCAAGTATATTTTTTGTAAGATAATCTTTTGCAACATCTTCAGGTTTCAATGGTCTTGGGTAGCTTAAATTCCACCAAATAGTATTTTTAAAACATAATTCAGTGCAAATTTTATCATGCTGATCATGTATTGCCTGAATAATTATTTCTTCTTCGCTTTCTTCAATATGATCATCTTCTTGTTCATGTACTATTAAACTCCTTATTACTGAGTTTATATCATCAAAATTGTTCTCTATTGTTTCTAATTGTACACGTAAATTAAAAATTTTAGAATCAGCAACATGAGGTTCTTTTAATGTAAATTGAACATCTAAAATAGAATTAGTCTTTTTTAGATCCATATTCTTCAATATTAAAGTAATTTCTTTAATAATATTTGAAGCAGCAGAATTAATGAATCTAAATGAACTTGATTTTATGTCTTTTTCTTTGTGAATTTTTAAGAGTTTCAATGCAAAATTTGGATTACAATTATATCATTAAGAAAAGCCTTTATATTTTTTCGAGTGCCATATCCCTTATAATAAATTTTATCAAATAAATATTCAGCATCTTTACATTTATTTTGAAGAGCCTCAAGAAATATTTCTTCACCACCTCTTAATCCTGTCGGAATCTTTTCCTCATTTGAAGGTTCAAGACTTCCTAAAGCTCTTCTTATCCAATCAAAAACCATTAAATTAACTAAACTCTAATTATTTATAAGTTTTTGTAAACAAATACTAAAAAACAACAATCTTTTTAATCTATCATAGATTTAAGATAAAAATGTTCGGTCTTCAATATCAAGATATAATTAAGAGAATAAGCCAGGAAGCAAATATTTCTGAACAGGAATTAGAATTAAAAGTTAAAGACAAATTAACAAAACTAGGCGATTTAGTTACAAAAGAAGGTGTAGCTCATATAATTGCTCATGAATTAGGTGTTAAAATATTTGAACCAATAGGAAAACTAACAATAGACAAATTAATGGCTGGTATGAATTCTGTAAATTTATTGTGTAAAGTAGTAAAAATTTTCGGAATTAGAGAATTTAAAACAGATAAAAGAGAAGGAAAAGTTGCTAATTTATTAGTTGGAGATGAAACAGGAGTGACTAAATTAGTAATGTGGGACACTAACCAAATTAAATTATTGGAAGACAATCAAATAAAAGAAAATTCAATTTTAAAAATTAAAAACGGTTATGTAAAAGAAAATAATGGTTTTAAAGAATTTCATTTAGGAAACAGGTCTCAAATTATTATTAATCCAGAAAATGAAGTAATTAATCTAAAACCTTTTAATCCGAATTCTCAGGAATTTATTAAAAAACAAATAAAAGATTTGCAGGATACTGATAATAATGTAGGAATTTTCGGAACAATAACTCAGTTATTTGAACCTAGATTTTATGAGGCTTGTCCAGAATGCAGTAAAAAAGCAAGATTATATGACGGTAAATTCCAGTGCGATACCCATGGTGCAATAACAGAAAGACTAGTTCCAATTGTAAATTTCATTTTTGATGATGGTACAGAAAGTATTAGAGCAACAGCATTTAGAACTACTGCGGAAATGATTTTAGATATTAAAACAGAAGAGTTATATGAATTAAGGCAGTATCCAGAAAAAATAGAGCTATTAAAAAATAAAATTCTAGGCAAGCAATTAACATTAATTGGTAAAGTAAACAAAAATGAAATGTTCCAAAGAAGAGAATTTACAGCAAACAGAATTTTAAATACAAATCAGCAGAATTTAGTTGAAGAAATGCAGATGACTTGAATAACAAAAATATAAATAGTTGAATATATATTAATTTTAAATGGAAAAACAAGGCCAATTAAACGTAGATTTTGCATTTGGAATTAGTATTTTATTAATTGGAACAGCTTTAGTAGTTTTATGGGCTTTAGGTGAGGCATTTGGAAATGTTCAGATATCTACTTTGGGTAAGTGGGGCTTAGGTCTGCTTCCAATTTTAATTGAAATAATTCAAGCATTAATAAGGAGCATGAAATAAAATGGCATTAACATTAGCAAAAATATTATTGATTCTTTTAGCAACTTTTAATTTAGCACTTATTTCTATATTTACGATGATAGGAAAAAATAAAATTGCTATAGCCTTATCTGTTTTAGAAGCTTTTTTAGTAACATCAACAATTTATTTTGATTAATTTACAGAATTAGTTAGTGATAACTATAGTGTACAACTGTTAACTAAAGATAACAATATAAATTCTTAATTAAATAATTAATCTATGTTGTACAAAACTCACCTAGTATTTGCAATTTTAATAGCTTTATTGTTATTTAACAAATTTAATATTTTTTTATTAATTATTTTAATATTATCATCTTTTATACCTGATATAGATATTCAGACAAGTAAAATAGGTAAAAAGTTCAAAATCCTTTCTTTTTTAACAAATAAATTATTTTCACATAGGGGTTTTTTCCATTCTATTATTTTACCATTAATATTTTATTTTATTTTTACTTATATATTCAATTTACAGGAAATAGGTTTAGTAGTTTTTATAGGAATATCATCACATTTATTTTTAGATATGTTGACTAAAGAAGGAATAGCTTTTTTCTCACCATTTATACAAAAAAGAATTAATGGTTTTATAACGACAGGAGGATTTGTAGAGAAAATATTATTTTTTATTTTTCTTTCTCTTATTATTTTGAGGTCTATTTAATTTTTTCTTAATATATTTAGCGATTTTCAATTCTTCTTGAATTACTTTAGGATTTTCATAAAATTTAGATGCTGTCATTAATCTTGGTGTTCTTTCAACAGTCCTAAAAATTCTTGCAAATTTTGTTCTCGCTCCTATTTTTTCAATTTCTTCAGCTTCTTTTGTGATTAAAGATATTTCTCTTTCAACTTCTACCCCACTATGAAATAAATTTTGTCCTTGTTTTATAACTCCGCTTATTTCTAAAAAACCAATAGTTGTTTCAATAACTCTAAATATTAAATAAAATGGCAGTACAGCTAAAATTTCAAGCCAATATTCTTTTACAAATTTTGGAAAGTTTCTTACTCTATTATATTTATAGATAAGATCTATTACAAAAGTCAAAATAATAAAACCATCTATTAAACTAATTTGAATTTTATATTGTTCAGCAAGATTATGAAAAAATAAATCAATTATTATTACAGCAAGAAGAACTAAAATTAGATAAGGAATAATTTTATCAACAATAATTTCTAAGTCTTTCAACCACTTTTTCATTATTTACTTAAAATAGTGTAACTTATTAAACCTTTTTAAGTGTATTTACTACTTGTAAATTTCATCGATATATATTCTTTATCGTTTCATATTTTTAATTAGAAGTGATTTTAATGTTTGGAATAAAATGGTTTGATGAAACAGAAACTTTACTTTTCGGATTAGAAGGAAAATTATCTGAATATAAAGAGCTTCGTAAATTAATTCAAGAAGGAAGAAAACTGTACACTTTACTATTTATTAGTCTTTATGGTATTAAGAGCCCTAATTTAGCTAATTATTCTGAAGCATCTAGAATTATAGAACTCATGAATAAGAATTTTCAAAAAGCATTACAAGGATTAAGAAAAGAAAGTAATTTTAAACAAGAAATGAAAGAGTTAGAAACCATTGTTGTTAATAATGAAATCTTGGTGGATTGTTTTGCAAAAATTGGAAAGATAATGCGTTAAAATTTATTTTAACAATTCTTTATAACCTTTTAAATTTTTTATTTTATATAATTTTATTATTTTTTCTTTACCATCTTTTTCTTTAAGTAGTCTTTTTATAAAATCTTCATGCATTTTAAATTGAGAATCAATAAATTCAGTATGTATCTTTTTCCAATCAGAATTATTTTTAACATAATTAGCCCATTTTTCAACAAAGTCCATATGCGTTTTATCTCTCACATTATTTCCAATTTTTTCATAGAATTTATCTAATATTTTCCTATCACTTATTTGATTCATAATAAGATATAGTTTTTAGAGATTATAAATTTTTATGGGAAATTCGAATTAATCAATTTTTTAGTATAACGTTTTAATTACTTTTCAATAAAAACATTTTCTCTTTATAAATAGCACTGGACAAAAAGCACTGGACATCGCGGGGACCTGCCTAAGGTTTATATAGAAAATTGCTTTCTTAACATTAAGCTTAAAACAAAGGTGTTTTTTGCTTAAGCTTTTTCAAAAAAGCTTAGTTGAACAAAAATGCGAAAGCAATATGATGGAGTGTGAAAAAAATGGAAAAACCAATAAATTCTAAGAAGGTAAATAGACCAATAAAGAAATGGAGATCATCAAATTTTGAGTTAGCTCTATGGTCTAATGAAAGAGAAGTAAATGGCAACTTAGTTGAGTTCAAAACAATGTCTTTGTCAAGATCTTTCAAAAAAACTAATGAAACTATTTGGCGAAGTGAAGTAATTAATGTCAGAAGAATGGATTTGCCAAGGTTAATTACTTTATTGAACGAAGCCAGCAGAGAATTATTTCTGGATAAACCTGCTGAAAACTGAAAAGTTTTCGGTTTTTTTACAGAAAGATATATTAAAGAGTTCAAGCTAAAAAACAAAATTAAAAATCAAAGAAGGTGAAAATCATGGTTGAAAAAACATTATTAGTTGAAAAGAAACTTTTAGAAAAAGTTTCATCAAAAGAGGAAATAAAAAAAGAAATTAAAGAGGAAGTTATTGAAAAAAAAGAAAATTCTAAATCAGAAATGGAATTTCCTAAAATAAAAGAAGAAGTTAAACCTAAAAAACTATCTATTGAAGATCTTCCTGGTGTTGGAGCTGCAACAGCTGAAAAATTAAGAGAAGCAGGTTTTGATTCTATGCTTGCAATTGCAGTAGCCTCTCCTGGAGAGCTAACTGAAATAGCTGGATTAACAGAAGCAACAGCTCGTAAAATAATCAACACAGCTAGAAGTAAAATGGATATGGGTTTTGAATCTGGAGACCAGTTACTAGAAAAAAGAAAAAATATCTTAAAAGTTACAACAAATTCGCAAGCCTTGAATAATTTATTTGGCGGGGGAATTGAAAGTGGAGCTATTACTGAATGCTACGGCGAATTTGGCGTTGGAAAATCCGCTCTTGCTCATCAATTAGCTGTAAATATACAATTGTCAAAAGAAAAAGGTGGAGGTGAAGGAATGGCTGTTTGGTTGGATACTGAAAGTACGTTTAGACCTGAAAGAATAAAACAAATTGCTGAATTAAATAATTTAGATCCTGAAAAAACTTTAAAAAATATTAAAGTAGCACGTTGTTTTAATTCAGATCACCAAATGTTATTAGCTGAAAAAGTAGAAGATCTAATTACAAAAGATAACCTTCCAGTTAGATTAGTAATTGTTGATTCATTAATGGGGCATTTTAGATCAGATTTCGCAGGAAGAGGTCAGTTAAGTGATAGACAACAAAAACTAAACAAACATATGCATGTCTTACAGAAAATAGCTTCGAATTACAATTTAGTTGTTTACATAACAAACCAAGTTATGTCAAAACCAGACACTTTTTTTGGAGATCCGACAGCAGCAATCGGGGGGAATATTGTGGGACACAACTCAACTTACAGAGTTTACTTAAGGAAAGGTAAGAAAGGAACAAGAGTAGCAAAAATGATTGATGCCCCTCATTTGCCCGAATCTGAAGCCATTTTTCAAGTAACAGAAAAAGGACTAGTGGATGTAACTTAATTTTTTTTATTTAAAATGACAATAAAATATGTTATAGTTGATATTGAAACTTGCCCAATAAATTTAGAGCTGTATAAAACTCTAAATGAGGAAGAGCATCGTAAATTAATAAACCCAATTGATTCTAAAGTGATTTGTATAGGCCTAAGGTACTTAGAAAAAAATGAAATATTTTTTTCAGAAAATGAAAAAGAGATTCTTGAAAATTTTTGGAGTGAGTGGAGTAAAATAAAAAAATTAAATCCAAATGCACAAATGTGTGGGTTTAATATTCTTAACTTTGATATTCCATTTTTAGTTTCAAGGAGTTTAATAAATAATGTTGTAATTACTTCACAATTTTTATTAAAATCAATTATAGATTTAAGAGAAAAAATTAATGCTTATAGATACGGAGAAACAAGAGGTAGACTAAAGGAATATGCTTTATTACTAGGATTAAATATTGAAGATATTAATGGAAGTCAAATAGCAGATTTATGTATTGATAAAAATTGGGATAAAATTAAAAAATATCTAGATAATGATTTAATAATAACTGATGAACTTTATAAAAGAGCTAGAGATACAAAAATATTAGAAATTAATAAATGGTAAAATATCGGGCCCACAAGGATTTGAACCTTGGTTACAAGATCCGCAATCTCGTGTTCTCTCTGGTATTTTGATCAAACTTTCTCAAAGTTCGTTTTGATTAAACTTTTCTTAAAAGTTTATTTCCAGGCTGAACTATGGGCCCTTCATGAACTATCTGATTTCTTTGGTTAAGCTTTCTTCGTTAAGAAAGTTACTAGAAAGCTTTATAAATATTTATTGGTCATCTGAGTTCTTATGAAAGACAAAAAATTATGTACAAGCTGTAAAACCAATATAACTAATATTAGGGGCTCAGTTGAATTTGAATGTCCAAACTGTGGAA
>Ga0209542_10015662_pt1 | contig 12680 bp, 17 predicted proteins | sample RifCSPhighO2_01_FD_184028 | JGI IMG/M metagenome (GOLD analysis project Ga0209542, IMG submission 184028) | Soil microbial communities from Rifle, Colorado - Rifle CSP2_plank highO2_0.1 (SPAdes) (version 2) | ecosystem: Environmental > Terrestrial > Deep subsurface > Rock core/Sediment ...
AAGTCTTTGATTGGAATTGTTTTTAATTCTTTGGAACATGCTGTGATGATAAAAAAATCTTCAATCGGAGCGGAGCTTCTTATCAATGGTATATATCAAAGAGAATATGTAATAGATACTAAGACTCCGATTCAGGGACAAATACAATGGACGAATAATTTGGAAACAAAAATAAATAATTTGGAAATTCGGGCAAAAATTTATGGTAATGCAGTCAATCGTAAAACGATATCTGTCAGTCAAGGTTTTTATAATTCATCGCAAGATTTGATAATTTGGGATAAAAATTCTCAAAGCAAATTTGAAGAAGTAAACCCGGGTGATTTTGGAACTGTGTCTTTTTCTCTTTCCTCTCTCCCTCTCTTTTCTGCTGCAGATGGAATTGTTTCTCTCCCCACTATTAATATAGATGTTTTTGTCACGGGCCGGCAGGCACAAAGCGGTGGTATTATTACGGAATTAAGCAATTCAGAGTCAAAAGTTATAAAAATTATTTCTGATGTTGGACTTTCAACTAAAGCCCTTTATTATTCCGGGCCTTTTAAAAATAGTGGACCGATACCTCCGAAAGTAGAACAGAAAACTACCTATACTATTGTTTGGTCTCTTTCTAACACGGCAAATAATATTTCAAAAGCGCAAGTACGTTCTACTCTTCCATCGTGGGTGCGATTTGCAGATTTATTTTCTCCGGCAACAGAGGATTTGTTTTATGATGAGTCTTCAAGAGAAATAGTTTGGAATGTGGGTGGAATTGCTAAAGGTACTGGTATCACTCAGGCAGGGAAGGAAATTTCTTTTCAGGTAGAATTAATTCCTTCACTTTCTCAAGTTGGCGCCACGCCTGTTATTGTAAATGATACAGTTTTGACCGGACACGATGATTTTGCTAATGTAGATGTGAGGGTCAATAAAATACCGCTTGATATCCGGCTTCTAAAAGACCCTGATTTTCCAGATAATGGGAGCAGGATAATTGAATAGTCCATAAAGTAGAAAGTTTATAAAGTTATAAAGTAAAAAGATGAAAGAAAACGCGACAGAAAATAATTTAATGGAAAAAATAGTTTCGCTTTGTAAAAGAAGGGGTTTTATATTTGCTGGCTCAGAAATTTATGGGGGGCTGGCCGGCACTTATGATTGGGGGCATTTTGGATTAGCTTTAAAAAATAATATCAAACAATCCTGGTGGAAAAAATTTGTAGATAATAGACGTGATATGTATGGTATTGATGCAGCCATACTTATGAATAGTAAAGTTTGGGAAGCGGCTGGGCATGTAGCTAATTTTGCGGATTCACTTGATGGCAAAAAATTTAATACAATGCTTAAGACCCAAGTTGGAGCAAAAAAAGAGGAAGTGGCCATTTCTTATTTACGACCTGAAACGGCACAAGGTATGTTTGTAAATTTCAAAAATACTATAGATGCTTTTCATCCCAAGCTTCCTTTTGGCATGGCTCAAATCGGTAAAGCGTTTCGCAATGAAATAGCTCCGCGGGATTTTCTTTTTCGTCAGAGAGAATTTGAACAAATGGAAATAGAATATTTTGTGAAACCGGAAAATTGGGAAAAATATTTTGAATATTGGAAAGGTGAAATGCTTGAATGGATAGAAGAAATAGGTATAGATATGGGAAAAATTCATGAACTTGAGGTCTTTGATGAAGATCGCGCCCATTATTCCAAAAGAACGGTGGATTTTGAATTTGATTATCCTTTCGGCAGAAAAGAACTTTTTGGTCTCGCTTATAGAACGGATTTTGATTTGAAAAACCATAAACTTGATTATATTGATGAAGAAAATACAGAAAAAATAATTCCGCATGTTATAGAACCGACTTTTGGCGTTGATCGTGCAGTGCTCGTGTTGTTGCTTTCTGCTTATTGTGAAGATGAAAAAGGTGGGGAAATTCGAGCTTATCTAAAATTTAAACCAAACATGGCACCAGTAATTTGTGCTGTCTCACCATTACTTAAAAATAAACCAGAACTTGTGGAATATGCTAATACAAAAATATTTGCCCCCCTCAAAGCAGAATTTGGTCGTGTGATATGGGATGATAATGGTAATATTGGTAAACGCTATCGCCGGCAGGATGAGATAGGTACACCATTTTGTATCGTTGTTGATTTTGACACCTTGACTGATGATACAGTGACCGTCCGCGATAGAGACACCGGCGAGCAAGAGAGAGTTAAAGTGGAAAGTTTGGTCGAGTATATGAAGAATAAGTTAATATAAATTTTTTGTTATGTATTTTAATTTAGTAATTATTTTTATTGGTATTTTTTTAATTATTTTAAAAATTCGTCAATCTAGAAACTCTAAAAAAGGAATCAAGAATGATAGCTTATCAAAAGCTACTGATACAATAGCAATTTTTTTTGGTATAGGTTTTTTTATTTTCGCAGTTGTGGCATTTATAATAATAATGAGTGTTGGTTGGGGAAGTAACTAAGCATTTTAAAATAATTTGAAATTTTTAAGAGTATAAATTGTTAATATATTATAAGGATATTACCCGTATCTATGCTTGACTAGTGTATTACATTGTAATACACTATACAATATGAGAAATATTATGACGATTTCAATGCCTACAGGCACTAAAAAGGCGATAGATAGAAATGTAAAAGAATATAATTATAGTTCGGTTAGCGAATTTATTCGTGATTCTGTTCGCGCTTGGGAAGATGAACGTTTAGTCAAAGAACTAAAAGAAAGTCAGATGGACGCTCTTAAAGGAAAAGCTAAATTGCTTCGTTCTCTGAAAGATCTTAGATAATTTATGAAGATTTTTTATACCAATAAATTTAAGCGTGAGTATAAGAAACTTACAAATGATATAAAAGATAAGTCTGAACTTAGAGAAAAAATTTTTAGAAAAAATCCTTTTGATAAAAAATTGAAAACTCATAAGTTATCGGGAGAATTAGATGATTTTTGGTCTTATTCCGTTGATTTAAAGTATCGTATAATTTTTGAATTTGGGAAAAATGAAGTAATTTATTTTCACTCAATAGGTACTCATAATATTTATAAATAATATATTTAATAATGAAATTCACAAAAAAAGTTTTAAGGAATGGCTTGAGAGTAATTACAGTACCGATGAAAGACAATCCAACGGCCACTGTTTTGGTATTAGTTGAAGCAGGATCCAAATATGAAACAAAAAAAATAAATGGTTTGTCGCATTTTTTGGAGCACATGTGTTTTAAAGGAACAATCAAAAGACCCAAAGCGATAGATATTTCAAAAGAGTTAGATGCTCTTGGTTCTCAGTATAATGCTTTTACGGCGCAAGAATATACAGGATATTATGCAAAGTCTGATGCCAGACATTTTAGCCAAATTTTTGATGTAATTTCAGATATTTATCTAAATTCTACTTTTCCAGATATTGAGATGCAAAAAGAAAAAGGAGTTATCATTGAAGAGATAAATATGTATGAAGACATGCCCAATCGGCGTGTTCAGGATTTAATGATGCAACTTCTTTATGGCAATCAACCGGCAGGATGGAATATTGCCGGTCAGAAGAAAAATATTTTGAACATGAAGCGTGATGATTTTGTGAAATATAAAAAAATGCATTATTTACCGGAGGCCACTGCAATAATAGTTGCTGGGCAAATAACAGAAAAAAATGTTTTGAAAGAAGTGAACAAGGTTTTTGCTAAAATTCCGCGCGGGATGAAAGCAAAAAAATTGAAAACAAAAGAAATACAAAGAAAACCAGAAATATTGGTCAGTTTCAAAAAAACAGACCAAACACACTTTGTTTTAGGGGTGCGCAGTTATGACTTATTTGATAAAAAAAATGCCGTACTCTCTGTCTTAGCTGGAATTTTGGGTGGAGGCATGAGTTCGCGACTTTTCCAGAAATTACGTGAAGAAATGGGTGTTGGTTATTATGTGCGAGCTTATAATGATGCTTATACCGATCATGGATTTCTCCAAATTTCTGCCGGGGTAGATAATAAAAGAATAAATGAAGTCATAGAAGCGGTACTTTTGGAATGTAAAAAATTAAAAAATCAAAAAATTTCTAAAGAAGAATTAAATAAAGTGAAAGAATTTTTAAATTAAAAAATCAGAAAATTTCTAAAGAAGAATTAAATAAAGTGAAAGAATTTTTAATAGGCAACATGAAACTCTCTCTTGAATCAAGCGATGATATAGCGAGCTTCTATGGTTTACAGGAACTTTTGAAACATGAAATAAAAAAAGTAGAAGAGAAAGCCGATGAAATCAAAAAAGTGACAGTAAACCAAGTGCAAACTTTAGCCAATCATATTTTTAAAAATAACAGACTCAATTTAGCACTCATCGGACCTTCAAAGAGCAAAGTGAAGTTTCTTAAAATATTAAAATTTTAAATGTTTCCGAAGTGGATGTTTTTAATTTTTATGGTATTATATCTATATGTTTGAGAAAAATCATATCACTCCTATTTCAATAACTACTGGCACAATAATTCGTTTCTTTTTGGTGGCCATTGGTTTATTTTCAATCTGGTATTTGCGGGAGCTATTTTTTGTTATTTTGTCCGCTATTATGTTAGCTTCTTTTGTGGAATCGGCTGTCCCTCATTTCAGGAAATTAAAAATTAATCGAGTTTTGGGAGTAGTTATTATCTATGCTGCCTCTATTCTTTTTTTAGCTCTTTTATTTTATCTTTTTGCTCCTCTTTTGATAACTGAAGTTTATAATTTTTCTGTTTTCTTATCCTCTTACATTCCAGATTCTTCGATTTTAAATTATTTTAAAAACGATGCATTTTCAGGAGCCAAAGATATTATCAATAATCTTTCACACAGTTTGTCTCTTACCACTCTTCTGGAAACATCCAAAGCCTTTGTTACTAATCTTTCTGGCGGTTTTTTTCAAGTTCTTAATGTAGCCTTTGGAAGTATTTTTAACGTTATTCTTATCGTCCTTATTTCTTTTTATCTTTCGATCCAAGAGAAAGGAATAGAAAAATTTTTAAGAATTATCTTGCCTATAAAATATGAAGAATACGCGGTAGATTTATGGGAACGTTCACGCCGTAAGATAGCTCTTTGGATGAAAGGGCAGATGCTTTTGGGTATTCTTATTACTATTTTAACCTATTTGATGCTTTCTCTTATGGGGATTCAATATGCTCTTCTCCTAGCTCTTATTGCAGGCATAATGGAACTTGTACCTTACGGTATTTTAGTTGCCCTTATCCCGGCCTTCTCCTTTTCTTATCTTTCTGGAGGTCTTTCAAGCGCGCTAATGGTTACCGGAGCTTACATCATACTTCACCAGTTTGAAGTCTTCTTATTTTCTCCTCTTGTTATAAAAAGCGTAGTAGGTCTCTCTCCATTGGTAGTAATTATTGCCGCTGTAGTAGGTTTTGAGTTAGGAGGATTTTGGGGGTTGGTTCTGGCTATTCCTGTGGCCGTTTTTATAATGGAATTAATGAGTGATCTTGAAAAAAAGAAAATCTCTTCTAAAATAACAGATGAAAACGAATAGTTTTTATATTACTACTACTTTGCCTTATGTAAATGCGCCTCTACATATAGGACATGCTCTTGAATTTGTGCGTGCAGACACGATTGCTCGTTATAAAAAACTCACAGGCCATGACGTGTATTTTAATACCGGTACGGATGAACATGGTATCAAAGTGTATGAAAAAGCTAAAGAAAAAAATATAAAAGTGCAAGATTTTGTCAACCAAGGGCTTGAAACTTTTAAAGAACAGTTAAAAATGTTTGGTGTTAGTGAAGATGTTCATTTTATCCGCACTACAGATGAGCATCATCAGTCTGCGGCTCAGGAATTTTGGAAACGAGTATCTAAAAATGGGTACATTTATAAAAAAAATTATGAAGCAAAATATTGTGTTGGGTGTGAAAGCGAGAAGACCAATTCCGAATTAGAAAATAATGAATGCAAAGAACATCCGGGTATAAAAATTTCCGTCATTAACGAAGAAAATTATTTTTTTAAATATTCGGCCTTTGGAGATAAACTTCTTGATTTTTATGAAAAAAATCCGAATTTTATAGTGCCGGGTTTTCGTTTTAATGAAATAAAAACATTTGTAAAAAATGAATTGCAAGATTTTTCAATTTCTAGATTGAAGTCGAAAATGCCTTGGGGAGTACCGGTACCGGGAGATTCTGAGCACGTAATGTACGTTTGGTTTGATGCCTTAACCAATTATATCTCTACCCTCGGTTGGCCTGAAGATACGAAAAACTTTGAAAGATACTGGGTAAATGGCAGTCCTACACAATATTGTGGTAAAGATAACACTCGCTTTCAAGGGGCTATGTGGCAGGCGATGCTTATGGCGGCAAATTTGCCGAATTCTCATCAAATCGTTGTAAATGGTTTTATTACTGGTAACGAAGGAGTTAGGATGTCTAAAACTCTTGGTAATGTTATTGACCCGAGAGATATTGTAAAAGAGTATAGCACGGACGCATTGAGATATTTTCTTTTCTTTTGAAAGAGGTGAGTAGTTTTGAAGACAGTCCCTTCACCCTTGAGCGTTTTAAAAATTCATATAATTCAGGCCTGGCAAATGGGTTAGGGAATTTAGTTTCTAGAATTTTAACTATGGCACAGAAATATAATGTTTCTCATATTGATTCAATTATTTCTTTAGAAGATTCGGATCTTAATGATTTTGATATAAAAAAATATATGGATAAAATTTGGGTTAAAATTCAAGATTTAGATAAAAAGATTCAAGAAAAAGAACCATATAAACTTTTCAAAACTGATTTTGATTTTGCCATAGAGATTGTTTCTAGTTTATGTACCGATTTATCTCTTATTTCAAAATTACTTCTTCCAGTAATGCCAGAAACAGCAAAAAAAATACTATATTACTTAAAAGAAAACAAAAAACCAGAAGAACCACTATTTTTGCGAAAAGAATAATACCTGTCCCGTACTAAATTTTTGGTTGTTTTTAAATAAGAAGATGAGTAATATTTAATACATAAGATCTAAATAAAAATAAATTAATATTAAAATTTTAGTACTGGGATGCTCAAATATATAGACATACATTCGCACCTAAATTTCAAAGCATTTGATGAAGATCGGGAGGCAGTTATTAAAAGAGCTCTTGATAATAATACTTGGATGATAAACGTTGGTACCCAGGTAGATACTTCTAAGAAGGCAGTTGAAATAGCGCATCAATATAAAGAAGGGGTTTATGCCATTATAGGATTGCATCCGATACATACGGATATTTCTTATCATGATGAGGAGGAGTTGGGGAGTTGGGTGAGGCGGGGAAAGAATTTACTTCACGCGGTGAAGTTTTTGATAAAAATATTTACCTAGAACTTTTGAAAGACCCCAAGGTCCTAGCTATAGGCGAGTGTGGACTAGATTATTTTCATATAGAAGCCGGATCAATAGAAAAACAAAAAGAAGCATTTATTGAACAGATAAAATTAGCAAACGAAGTAGAGAAACCACTAATGCTACATATCAGAGATGCCCGTCCGAACGGAGATTCATCCGGGCGGGCATACGCTGATGTATTAAAAATTTTGAAAAAATATTCTAAAGTAAAAGGAAATGTGCATTTTTTTGCAGGAGGCATAGAAAATGCGAAAGCTTTTTTAGATTATGGTTTTACTCTATCCTTTACTGGAGTCATAACTTTTACCCATGATTATGATGAAATTATAAAAAATACTCCGCTTGATATGATTATGTCTGAGACAGATTCGCCGTATGTTACTCCTGTTCCATATCGTGGCAAACGCAATGAGCCTTCTTATGTAAAAGAAGTTGTAAAAAAAATTGCTGAAATTAAAAATTTACCTGAGAAAGAAGTTGCAAAAGCTATCATAGCAAATGCAAAACGGGTTTTTAGGATTTAGCAGTGGGGATTTACTTCTTGAAAGTTTTTTGCTAGTATAATATTTATGTCAGAGGCAGAAAATAAAAATGGCAATAGTTTAATTCAAAACAATGCCGAAGGCGCAGATGGACGGGTTTATGAACTCGGCTACCTTTTGGTGTCCATTATCTCTGAAGAAGATGTACAGGTTGTTTATAACAACCTGAAAGATTTTATTGTTAATCTGGGTGGAGAAATAATTTCAGATGAAATACCCAAAAGGATTTCTCTCGCCTATACCATGTCTAAGGTTACTCAAAATATACGAAATAAATTTGATACAGCATTTTTTGGTTGGGTCAAATTTGAAATGAATCCGGAAAAAGTTTTGGAGTTGAAGAAAAAACTGGATATTGATTTGAATTTTATCAGATTTTTGATATTAAAAACAGTGAGAGAGAATACCATTGCTGCCAAGAGATTCATACATAAAGATTCTAAAAGAAAAATACCAACTGGAAGAAAGGAAGGAGAAAATGGTCCGCCTATTCCCATCGATAAAGAAGAGATAGATAAAGAGATAGATGCTATGGTCGCGGTTTAAATTTTAACTTTATAACATTATAAACTTTTAACTAAAATATTATGTATTTAAATAAAGCAATTGTAATAGGAAATCTTACTCGCGATCCAGAACTTCGCTCTCTACCTTCAGGCATAAAAGTTTGTTCGTTTTCTCTTGCCACTAATCGTGTTTGGAAAGATAAAAATGGTGCACGTCAGGAATCTGCTGATTATCATAATGTGGTGGTTTTTGGACGCCAGGCAGAAACAGTTGCGCAATACATGAAGAAAGGGAGTTCCATATTAGTTGAAGGTAGGATGCAAACAAGAAGCTGGGAAGATAAAACAAGCGGAGAAAAAAAATATCGCACGGAAATAGTGGCAGACCGCACACAGTTTGGTCCCAAAAGTAGTGGCACAAGTGCTTCAGTACAAAGCATAAATTCTGAAAAAACATCAAATGGAAAAAATTCTGAAGAAATTGACACTATAGAATATCCAGAAGAAAATATTAATCCCGAAGATATTCCATTTTAGGTGAAAATCAATGAGCGGAGCGAATATGATTTTCCCTACCCCTCACATAAATTATGTTTTATGTATATATATTAAAAAACAGAGTGAGGGATAATATTTACATCGGTTATACCAGTGATTTAAGAAGGAGATTAAAAGAACATATTGCAAAAAAACCGGAATTGATTTATTATGAGGCTTTCAAGTCCGAAAAGGATGCGAGAACAAGAGAAAGAATGTTAAAACAGGGTCAAACAATTAGAAGATTAAAAGAAAGATTAAAGAATAGTTTAAGTTAATTTATGTGAGGGGTGTCGATTTAAATAGTCGCTCTGCTCCTTATAAATCAGCCATGAAACAAGATTATTTTTCAGCTAACAATATAAAATATATAGACTATAAAGATATCGAAATTTTGAAAAAGTTTTTGAATCCCAACGGTAAAATAATGAATCACAAGCGTACCGGCGTGACAATGAAAAACCAACGTCAGCTCGCCAGCGCTATTAAAAACGCGCGGTTTTTAGGTTTGCTTCCTTTTATTGCGAAATAAAAATATAAAACCCCTCCTACCTCCCCTTATCAGGTGAGGTGAAATATAAATCCCCCTGACAAGAGGGATTTAGGGGGTTATATTAAAATGTTTTTCTGATAGTATAAAAATTATGTCACAATTACAATATAACGAAATTAGAGAAAAAAAAATAATAATTTATGCTGATGAACCTTGTGAAGTGGTAGATTCTCATGTGGCTCGCACTCAGCAGAGAAAACCTCAAAATCAGGTGAAATTGAGGAGTTTAATTTCTGGAAAAACAATGGCAGTCACTTTTCACGTATCAGATACTGCCGATGAAGCAGACATAGAAAAGCGTGAAGTTAAATTTTTGTATCACAATAGGGGTGAATTTTGGTTTTGTGACATAGATAATCCTAAAAATAGATTTGAATTAGACTCGGCTCTAGTAGGTGATGCCAGAAAATTTTTTAAAGAAAATGGGACTGTTTTTGCTTTAATTTGGGATAATGATGGTGAAGAAAAAACAATAAAAATAACTTTGCCTGTTAAAATGGATTTCAAAGTAAAAGAAGCGCCTCCAGCGGTCCGCGGGGATACTTCTAAAAGTGGAAATAAAATAATTACATTAGAAAACGGCACAACCTTAAATGCTCCGATGTTTATAGAAGAAGGGGATGTAATTCGTGTAAATACTGAAACAGGAGAATACGTCGAACGCGTCTAAAAAAATCCAGAAATAAAAATTTTAAGAGTCGTGTTGGTCCCCTGGACTTATGACTCCGAGGGCGAAGGCTCAAAAATTTTTGATTTCTGGATTTTTTTATACTTCTTCCTTAAACTTTTTACGTATTTCTTTTAATATTTGTTCTGATACTTTTTTATTTTCTTTCAAGAATGTACGAGTGGAATCATAGCCCACGCCTAATTTTACTTTTTCTGTTTTTTCTCCACTAGGCATATAAAAATATGAATTTCCACTTTTCTCTAGGATTTTAAATTTTTCACCTAAGGCGATAATTTCACCTTCTTTAGAAATTCCTTCATTGTAAATAATGTCAAATTCGGTTTGTTTAAATGGTGCGGCCACTTTGTTTTTTACTACTTTCACTCGGGTACGGTTGCCGACGATGTCTTCTCCTTTTTTGATTTGAGCGATTTTTCTGATATCAAGCCGAACAGAAGTATAAAATTTTAATGCTTTTCCTCCCGGGGTGGTTTCAGGGTTGCCAAACATCACTCCGATTTGCATGCGGATTTGATTTATAAAAATAACCACTGTTTTGCTTTTGGCTACGATAGCTGTCAGTTTACGAAGTGCTTGAGACATTAATCTTGCTTGTTTACCTACGTGGTATGCTCCCATATCTCCTTCTATTTCGTCTTTTGGTGTCAGGGCAGCCACTGAATCAACCACGATAACATCAATTTTTCCTGTTCGTACCAAACTTTCAACAATCTCAAGTGCTTGTTCTCCGGTGTCTGGCTGAGAAATAAGTAAATTATCAATATTCACTCCAAGTTTTTTCGTATAATCCGGGTCCATGGCATGTTCGGCATCTATATACGCGCAAATCCCACCGAGTTTTTGCGCCTCAGCCACGATATGCAAAGAGAGAGTTGTTTTACCGGAAGATTCAGGTCCGAATATTTCAATGATTCTTCCGCGGGGTATTCCTCCCACTCCAAGCGCCATATCAAGTCCAATAGATCCTGTTGGTATCGTATTTATGTCCACTTTTGGTGAGTCGCCGAATTTCATTATGGATCCTTCTCCAAATTTTGCTTGTATTGCTTTTACTGTATCATCAAGCATTGATACCCCTACGGTTTTATCTTCTTTTTTTTCTTTTTTCTTTATCATAAAAATATTTACTTCATTATAAATATTTCAGGATTTGCTTTTTCGAGCTGGTCTGGTTGAGGCTACACAAATAAAAAACGAAAGTGTAGCCGACCCGAGGACCCGAGAAAAAGGAAAACCTGCAATATTTACTAATATATTAATTTATAATTTTTTTCATCACTATTTCCAAATTCATCTTTGGCTTTTATACTGATTATATTATAACCTGAAAGTAGGGCGATTGTCTCGTCAAAATTACCTTTTTGATCTATTGAAATTACACGGTCATTTAATGTCAGATTAACTGCATTCTTAGCACTGCCTGTTATTTTTATGATATTATCTGTAATCTGTGTTCCTGCCTGCGCAGGCAGGCCTTCTATTATATTTACATCTTTTATTTTTACCCCGAAAATTAAATCTTTAGTTCTAAAAAAAGCGTAAATAATAATGAAAAGCAAAAAAGCTGACAAAGATACTATTTTTAATATTTTTTTTGCATCATTTTGCATTTTTTCTTTTGTTTTAAATATTGTAGATTTTACTTTTTTGAGCTGGTCTGGTTGAGGCTACACAAATAAAAAATTAAAGTGTAGCCGACCCGAGGACCCGAAAAAAAGTAAAATCTACAATATTTATAATTACATTATGTTTTCTCCATTTTCGTCTCTGGTAATTTTTTCCAGCACTTCTCTTGGTTTAGCGCCATCGCCGGCACTTATTACTCCGCGTTCTTCTAATTTATCCATCAATCGCGCCGCGCGAGCGTAACCCAATTTTAATTTTCTTTGAAGATAAGAAGTAGATGCCTTGCCAGCTTCTATCACACATAACCTTGCTTCCTCATACATTTCATCATCATCGTCATCTTCGTTATCCAGTGTACTTTCAAAAATACTTTTATCTGCGGATATAGAACCGGTGGTCAATGATATTTCTTCAGATACTTCGTCTCTATATGCGTCCGCTAAATATTTAACAACTTTCTTCACTTCAGATTCTGATATAAATGCGCTTTGCAAGCGTTCTGGTTGAGCTTCTCCTGAAGAATACAGCATATCTCCAGCGCCTAAGAGTTTTTCTGCTCCGCCAGTGTCTAAAATAGTGCGCGAATCTACTTGGGAAGAAACTTTTAAAGCGACCCGAGCTGGAATATTGGCTTTTATCAAGCCAGTGATAACGTTTACTTCTGGACGCTGAGTAGAAAGTATTAAATGTATGCCGACCGCTCGGGACATTTGGGCCAAACGGACTACGGCAGATTCCAACTCTCTTGGATAAGAGCTCATAATGTCCGCTAGTTCATCTATAACAATAATTATGTATGGTAAGCGGTCAGCCAACCCCTCCTGCCTTTCCTTATCAGGGGAGTTCTCCTTAT
>Ga0209542_10015664_pt1 | contig 12680 bp, 32 predicted proteins | sample RifCSPhighO2_01_FD_184028 | JGI IMG/M metagenome (GOLD analysis project Ga0209542, IMG submission 184028) | Soil microbial communities from Rifle, Colorado - Rifle CSP2_plank highO2_0.1 (SPAdes) (version 2) | ecosystem: Environmental > Terrestrial > Deep subsurface > Rock core/Sediment ...
AGAAATGAAAAATCTTTCAATTATATTATTGTTCATGAGAGACTTTTTAGAAAAAAAAGGTTGGGAGATATCTCCCAACCTTTTCTGGGTTTAGCCATCCGAAACCGAATTTTTCTGTAATTTCTAATCTCTTACGCTTTCCCATCCATCGGGAGTGTATTGTCTTTTTTGATGAATTCGGTGAAATCCCATCGGGAGTTTAATTTCCTGATGTTCTTCGTGATTAATGCGCGCTTCTTTCTTGACTTCAAGAACACGCTGTCCATTTTCTAACTCGAGAATTGCTGTTCCTGCGCCCGAAAAACGATGCGCGTGGCCCGTCAATTCTCCTTCCATAATCACATTTCCCTTAACTTTTTTTGCTTTTTTTAGCGCTGATTTTAGTTTCATTTTCTTTTTTCTCCTAAATTATGGCTTAAGTTTCCTTATAGCACATTAAGTTTCTTTTTGGAAGAGCAATTCTGCGTCTTTGTTGCACTCTTCAACAGAGGGCCATTGAGTTTCTACATCGCTGTTTTCGCCAATCAAATCGAAAACAACATCACCGTGTCGAAATCTCATTTCTGAAATTTTAGGAAATTGCCATTTCCGGGCGGCTCGCGCCGATTTAAGACCAGGATCAACAGGTTCAATATAAGATGGTTGTGTTCCATCGTTAAGAACCGGAGATTTCATTTTTAAAAATTTCGGAGCCTGATCAAGATTTTTTCTGCTTTTGAGATCAAGAAGTTCGTAAGTTAAACCTGTTTCTTTGTCTTCCCAGGTGTCAAGAACTTTAACTGCAAGTTTATTTAAAAACTTTTCCCAACCAAGAATTTCTGCCAAAGCGCGGAGGGCTTCGCTGTTTCTTTCGGCCTCAATTTCCTTTTTGGAAAGTTTATCCGGGTTCATAATATATTTTTCCGGCAAACTTGTTCCATGATAGGCATAAACACAAAACCCATCATCAAAAGAAACGGCCGGGCCAGAAAGACAATGAAGCCTATGTTGTTCATCTCTATGAACAACGTTTGGCCGGCGAGATACAAAAGCAATTTCTTCCAAAAGAACACAATCCCAAACGCCAGCCTTCTCAAAAGCGATAATGCGATTTAATCCATCGTGATTAATTACACCAATTCTGGTGAAATAATCATAAAATGGAACAAGAGAATTTTCTCCAATTCCAATACAGGAAGTTGTTGAAACACTTTTGTTATACTTTCTTGCTTTTTGAATACACTCAAGAGGGCTATCGCAAATAACGACTTCTTTTGGTGGGGGATAATTATCAAGAGAATAAAGCCAGTCAATTCCTTCTCGAACGGCTTTTTCGTTAATGGACGTGTCGCCGCATAGAGCGAAATTAATCCATTCATCGCGAACGACAGGAATAAGTGCTTCTTGCTCTGGTGTTAGTTTTTCAATTTTTTGATTCATTTTTGATTTTCCTCCTTAAATTAAGGTGGTTCTAGAAAAGAAAAAAATGTCGAGAGGGAACAAACTTTAAAAGCAGACCTTCTCGACATTTTTTTCAAATTTGTTTTTTAATAGAAAAAAATATTTGTCTCGTCTCCTATAAACTTTGACTTATCCTTCGGCTTACCAGCCTCTTTCCACTTTTTTACACCTTCGCGGACAAAATCGACATAATTAAACCCCTGGTAATTTCCAGTTTCAGACAAAACCTCTTCGCAAAGAGAAATTAGTGCTTTTCTGGCCTCCGGCCTTCTCTCCCTGCGAAGATGATTATTGATCTTTTCTTTGAAGGTTTCAATGTCGATTTTGTCTATTTTGTGTTTTGCTGTCATAGGACACATTGAAGGCAGTTTCCGTGCCAAGAATCACTGCGAAAAATTTCGCACCATCAACTTCTAAAAGAGAGAGATTAAAGAAATTTTTTCAAATTTTGTGCAACATGAAAAAGGACAAAAGGAAGGGGGATTTCTTTTGCTCTTTAATCTCTCTCTTTTAGAAGTTAAATTAAATTTATTAAAGATTTAAATTCTCCGAATGGTGTCATAATAATATGATCAAGAATTGGAATTCCCAAAATTCCTCCACATTCTTTTAATTTTCGTGTCAAATGAATATCTTCGTTGCTAGGTTCTACATTCCCGGTTGGGTGATTATGAGAAATAATCAATGAAGTTGATCGTAATTCAATCGCGGCAGAAAAAACTTCTCTCGGATGAACCGGACAGCCACCTATATATCCTGTTGCTACAACTTTGTAGTTTAAAACTTTGAGTTTTGGATCTAATCCCAAAACAATAAAATGTTCTTTATCGGCATCAAGAGTTTTAAAGATTTCTTTTAAAAAAGGAACGGCTTCTTCGCATGAAGAAATTTCATACTCCGGAGGAATATCTCCGGTATCACAATCAAAAGAGACTAAATAAGTTTGAAGCGAAACTCGCATATGCCTGCGAAACCTTACGCAAGTCGTGTGCCACCTAGCCATGTTTTAACGGGGCGGGAATTTCCCCCGCGGGAGTACCCGCGGTGTTGTCTTCGTTTTGCGTCAGTGTGGCGTGAATTTTATTCACATCGGGATTTACGCTTAAAAGCGTAAAATTTGAGAAACCTGCCGGCGCCATATTTGTTTTAAACTTCATTCCAAATTTATATGTCGGATTAAAATAATTTGTTTTAATTAACATCCATTCATATTCAATATTATTGTTTTTTATTTCAATTGAAGTGATTAATTCCCAAAAGAAATATTTATTAATTTGGCATAAGACCAAGGACCCTTTTGGAAATCTTTCCATAAATTTTTCAGGAAACACGAAATTTCTTCTGCCACGCAGAATAGCGAACAAAAAGATAAAATGTCAAGGGGGAAAATCTCTCTCGGGGCGAGAAGAGTGGAAATAAGGGGAAAAATCCACAATGCCCCGAGAGAGATTTCTTTGGCGGGAAAGAAAAAGAGAATTAACTAAACTGCCACTTTGGCTTCTTCACTATCAATTTCATCTTCATCGTCTTCATCAGAAGAAGGCGAAGGAACTTCAGAGTCATCTTCGTCGTTTTCAAACGAAACATTTCCTTCATATCGAGGTCGTCGAAGTTCTGGATTGTTTCTTCGATCCAAGATTTCTTGCTTTGTCCTATGAAGAACAAGAACAGGCTTGCTATTCTTGTCCCCCATAAAGATCATGAACGTTGTTGATGAAAGATCAATAGACGCATCAACATTGGCATTTGCGAAGAAATACAGATTATTATTCTTATCGAGCCTCTCTTGAAGAGTAAATCGGATAGAGCCACCATCAGGTTCCATTTTATTCGTTTCTCCTTTTATTTATAGGTGCGGGGCCTTTGCCCCATTCGATCCTATATATGCTAGATCCGTGCCAAAAATTCCGCTTTCGGCACCTATCGGGCAAACCCTATTAGGGTTTTTCTTCTAATCTTTCCTCATCATCAATCATTAAATCTTGAGGAAAGATTAAATCTAATGTTTCTATTAACGGATCACACGGCGGTGTTTCCATTAATATTCTAATTTCTATAAATGCTTCTTTTTGAAGTTGTTCTTTTGATTTCATTTTAAGATCCTTAAGAATTCACAATTAGATGTTGAAAAAACTGCTTCTTCTAGAATTTTTTTTTGAGTGAGACAAAAAACTTTACAATAGAAAAAATTCTCGCCCGAATATTTTTGTTTAAATAAAACAATTCTTGTGAATGTTTTTTCATAAGAAGAGCTTATGAGATTAAACTTGTAAAGTGCTCCAATTTCAATATAATCTATTAATTCTTGAAAAGAATTTGGTTTAACAAATTTCATTTTTTATTAAAAACTTCTTCTTTTTCGCTCCAAACGAAAATTGATTGATCGCAAGTTAAACATTTATATTTTGGGCATTCTTTCACTTTGCAATCAAAAAAATCTTTTCTCGAAGAGAAATTCGTTCTCAAATATTTTCCATCTTCGGCATAAACCTTGACGGCGCCAATTTGATCTTTGAGCCAGCAACAACAAATTTTCATTTAAATTTTAGTTTCTTTGCTTAAAATTGGCATTTTTTCTTTTGAAATTTTTTTAAAATTTCTTAAATTAACAATATTGGAAGACGGGGAAAGCATAACAATCCAAAAAACAAATTTTGCTTCGCTTGGCAATATTTTATAAAATTTAATAAGATTATTCATTTCTCTTATAGATAGAACCCTTGTAAAGGAACACTTTTTAGCAACTAAAATTAGTTGATTGTTCTCTAAATTAGAAAACTTCTGTGTTTCTATTTCGCCAGAGGCAATTTTTTCGCAAATTTGCGCATCATATGGAATAACATTTGTCCCGCTACTTAAAAAAGCAATCGTTAAAAATTCTAACAGCATTAATTTACTTTGCTTAATGCGCCTGAAAACTATCGCAATAAAATTAATGAATTAAAAAATAAAAATACAAAAGAAAAGAAGGTAAACAATAAAATTGAAACTACTTCAATTTCTTCTAGATGGCTTAAACTTCCTTCTTCGTTATTTTTAACAACAAAATAAAAAGCAAAAACTAAAGCACCAAGCAAAAACATTAGATGTAGATATGAAGTATAAGCAAAAAGAGACATTTTTAAGCAAACTTTATTGGGTTTCTTTTAATTGTCTTTCGTTGTGGATGATTAAATCGCAACCTCTTTTCGAGAACCTCTTTTTCTTTTTGAAGAGCCTCAAGACGATTTGAGACAAAATTTTCCTTGGTTAGTTCTGTGCGGCCATCAATTTTGGTTTTTGGACTATTAGAATAGAATTCAAGCGCCTTCTCGATATATTCAAGGGCAGTTTGACGACGGCGAAAGATGCGAGAAGAAGAGTTAAAATTGCTCATTTGGTTGCTCCCCTGTTTTCTTTAAAGCGAAACGGAAATTTTCTCTTTTTCTGTTAAAATTTTGCGTTTAAGACCCAATTCAATTTTTTTAATTATTTCTTCTGTTTTGGCAGAAGATAATTTTTTATCTGGTTTTTTGCCAGAAACAGATTTTTCGATTAATCTAAAATTTGGCAAATCATTTGAATAGATTTTCCATTCTCGTTGCTCGCTTACGAGGAAATAAGAACCATTATGAATTATTCTATAAGTTATAACCTTAATTGATAAATAAGTTGGATTTAATTTAGGTTTACTTAAAACAAAAGCGTCAATCATTTTTCTGGTTTGTTTATTATCTTCAATAATAACGCGGACAATATCGTTTTTATTTATGCCTGCCTGCGCAGAATTAAGAGATGAAAATTTTTTATTTAATTTTTTCATAGTTAAATTCTTCTAAAGAGATTTGTTTAAAAGAACAACAATTGTTAATTCCTGATAGCGGAATTCTAATTTTATTATAGTAATATTGTGGATATGAAGTTTTCAAAATTAAAAAATATTTTTCATAAGAATTATTTAATAAAATTCCAATCCAGGACGCGCCGTGTTCCTTTTTTGAGCAATAAATTTTAAATAAACTTCCAACGGAAAATTCTTCAAAGGAAGAATTCGTTAGTTTTCCAATCTCTCCCATTTCCCCTCCCAGGTAGAATAAAAAACATTGCGTAAATCTATTCCTTCCTTGACTAGAAATTTTTGGCAAATTTCACAAGGCTTTGCCATTGAAACATCGCCATTCTTCAAAAACCTGGCAACATAAAGTTTAACTTTCTTTCGAGCAAAACGAGGGATTTGAATGATACAATTAGTTTCGGCATGTTGCGAAGAGTTTTCTTCGCCATTTCTAAACTTCTTAATAACATCTGGATGAGATGTATGATTGTTAATGCCAACCCATCTTGTTTTTCCAACAAGAGCGACGGCAACAACATTCTTGCCTCCCGGATTATTATCAATATCTTCAAGGGCTTTGGCGCGTGCCCAGTCAAGCCTATCGCCCTTTAGCAATATAAACCATTTTAATTCTCCTTTTCTTCTTCTAGTTTATGATAATTAAGAAATCCCTTTTGCTCTAATCGATTTTTAATAAATCTTGGCAGAGAAAAACCACACCTTTTTTCTTTGAGAGATTTTTCATGGTCTCTTATTGCTTCATCAATAGTTTTTGTTATTTCATCCCAAGAAAGCGGATTTTCCATTATACAAAATCCTCGTGCTGAACTTCAATATAGATAATCTCTTCTTTTTTTTCCGCAAAGAGATTTTCTATATTGAAAAGTTTTGTTCTCGAACCTTCGATTTCTCTTTCATATGCCCAATCTCTATGTTGGACATAAGCGTCGCCTTCCGGCGAAATTTGATGGTGCTCACAAGAACAATTAATCAATAATTTTTTGCTATAATTTTCTATATCGCTTTTAAGAATAAAAGTATATTTTCCATTATCAAGCCTGATAAGACATCTAGAGCGAGATTCTTCCTCTTCTAATGGAAGAGAAACATCTTTTTCAATTATTTCAATTTCTTGAGGAAAAGAGCGTCCGACGAAACAATCTTCAAAATCTAAAAGAGAAAGTCCTAAACCGACAAGAAAATCAGGATTAATACCATTATTGAGAATCCAATTTCTTCCCCAGGAATTTCCAACTCTATTAAGTTTAACCTTTTTCATTCTCAATTCTCCCTTAAAGAACTAACGAACACGGCCAGAAAGACTTATTTCTTCACATTCTCTATAAAAACGAAGATATTCGTCAAGTGTTAAATTTGGTGTATCTAATCCTGACAATGATAAAATCTTGCTAGCGAAAAGCCTGCTTATAGAATGCTTATTATACCAATTATGAACCCTGTTGGGATAGAGTTTTTGTAATCCTTCTATAACTGCTCTATAAGAGGCTAAAACAAAAACCATATTTTTACAATCTTGAATCAGAATTGCTTCATTTGCCAGATCTGATAGTGAAATATTTTTTGTTTGAGATTCATTTTTGAAAAGATTTTTTTGATTCAGAACTTAACTCCCTTGAGGAAGAAACTTTTTCGAGGGCGGAAATTCTTTCCGAAAGAGATCTGATTATTGAAAATAAATCAGCAATTAGAAGAGTATTTGTTTTGACGATCTTAACAAGTTCATTTTGAACTTGCTGGCAATTTCTAACTGCACCAACGAGAGAGAAAATAATTTTTTCAAACATTTTTAAACCCTCTTCTTTAGGGGCCACTTAATTTTGAATTTTTTCTCAAATTCTTTCGAAGACATATCGACAACATTAAACCAGCGAATAACATCACTAATATCGTGCCCGCGGCCCAAATAATCTTGAACAACAGGGCTTTCTTCGATCATTGCACGAATTAATTCTCGAATTTCATCATCGTTAAAATTCGCCCATTTTTGTTCTGTGGCCTTTAAGAGGATCTTTGCTCCCATATCCGCCAATAGAAATTTTCCAAACCAATTAAGATAAAGTCCGTCAAAAAGTCCCATATTGAATTACCTTTACTCTTTCCTTTGGGGGCGAATAACATCAATAAATACTTTTGGAACAACCTTTCCATTACAATCTGTTCTCGTTTCTTCGAGAAGAGTTTCAAAAAGATTATCCGTTCTTTCCTTTTGGAACTTTCTTTCCTTTTTTTCCTTTACTTCTTTTAGTGCGCTTTTAAGAGTCTTGTCAGAAACTCTATCCGCGAGCGCCAGAGCAAATTTTTGCCAATTAAATTTATTAGGAATAATTGATGAATAATTTTGTCCAACATTTACATTTCCAGAAACTCTTACAATAAAATCGACATTATACTCTCCTGTAGAGAGATTTTTTCTTAAAAGTTTTAATTGATTTTCAGAAGCCGAACCTCTCAAAGCAAACATTTCAATCGGGGTCAAATCCTTGATTGCCATAGCGTATTCTCCTTTAGCAATTTCCGCGCCAAATTTTCCCGCTTGGGGCGAACTAATAGAGTAAGGGCAAACCCTATCGCAAGCGGGATACACTGTGGTGTGCCAAAAATCAACAGAGGACTACTTTTTTACTTGTTTATGCTTTTTTAGTTTATTGAACGTTTCTGCAAATCTGATTTTAAGAATTTTTCCTCTCTTTTTAAAACCCAAAATAGCAGAACCAGCATTAATAACTTGTTCGAGAGAAATTTCCGAATCTTTTTCTAAAAAAGTTTTAACAATTTCATTCATTTTTTCTTGAGGGATTTGTTCCGCTGTTATATATTTTCTTTCACTTTGAAAGTTTTGAATTTCATTTTCTTCTTCTTTTGAAGAAATTTTCTTAAAGATTTCTTCCTCTTTTTCTTTCAATTTTTCTTCGGAGATTTTTTCTCTATACCACTTTGTAGAAGCCAAATAACATACTTGATACTGTTCTTGAATAGTTTGTAAAACTTCTGTTGGTAAGAAAGTAATTTTTGATTTCGTTTGGTTTGGAACAAGAATTTCGCAAAGTTCATTTTCAAGAAGAGAAAATTCTTTCATATCGCCACGAATGGCACACATTTTTAGTTTTTGGATTATTTCTTGTGAGGCATCCATACGGGACACGTTTAGTCAGCAAGAATCGTGCCAGGCGATTTGACGAACGGTAAAATTAAAAAAGTTTTAATCTTGACTATTTTTGACGCGAGCGAAATCTTCGCAAACGAATAAACATTGACCATAGCCGGCATAAGCACTTGAACAATCATTAGAACAGGAAATTGTCCCTGTTTTTGTCGCTGAACAAATTCCTAAATTAACTGAACAATCGTATAACCGAGCGTAGAAAGCCAAAACGGACGAAGTATATCGGGCGTCCTCGGCACAAGCAGAATGAACTTCCAAACATTCTAAATTCCAATTTGGTTCTAATTCATTTTGCTGATCGTTCCCGCAAGCAAAAAGGAGTGATAAAACAGCAGAAAAAACAAATTTATTAATTCTCGCTCTCAAGACGCTCCCTTTTCCTTTCGTTTTGCCAGCGTACGCCGTAAAGCCGAAGAATATTTCTGGTAAATTGTATTTTTAAACACCTTCTACGAACAATTTCTCCGTGTTGTTCGAAATGTTTTTGGGGATTTTTGCAAAATCCTTTTTTGTTTTCTTCTTTTGAAGTTTCTGGTTTTCTTTTCCCGCAAAGCAGACAATCCATTGTTGAGTTCTCCTAATTGATTGGCGAAAGAGCCATAGAATCAAAAATACCAAAACGCATAGATTTAAGCATAAAAACTAAATTCAAAACAATACTTTCCCCGTGACGAACGTTAAACTTTTCTCCGTAAAATCCAGGATGTCTTATTTTATAATAAGAAATTCCAAGTTCACCATTTGATACAAAACAATCATAAATTTGATCAGAAATTCTGTTTACCAAATTTTCCGGGAGATTATTTAACAAAAGCCATTCCTTCTTATAAGGGACTGTTAAAATATGAGTATATATTCTACCAGAATTTTTAATTTTAACCAATCTTCCCGGGCTAAATCTCATGATGCTTTTTTTAAGGCCGGCGCATTAGGCGCAAAAAACGCCGTTAAATCTCTTCCTTTAAGCGGAGTTTTATTAACAAGTTTTCCATTCTCCATTTTGGAGACAATTTTGTCAAGAAGTTTATCGCCCTCTTCTGGATGCTGGATTTCCCTGCCTCCGAAAGAGACAATACATTTAACCTTTAATCCCTTCGAAAGGAATTTATTAATCTGGCGAAGTTTTGTATTAAAATCGTTTTCGGCAATATTAATACGAAATTGAACTTCTTTAAATTCTTTTTTCATTTAAAATTATAACCTTTTTTTAATTAATTTTGCGCGGAGAGCGCAAGAAATTTTTTAGCAATCATTTTTAATTATTTTAGAAAATAGAAAGTTTATTTCTCGGAACATTTTAAAATTCTATAATATTCGACATTATCATTATGAACAATAAATCTTTGAATGCAAAGAATTTTATTATTATATTTTTGTAAAACAAAAACAAAAATACCTATAGAATATTTATTTCTCTCATAAGTTTCTCGAAGAAAAATTGCTTTTGTGTCTATCTCGTAGGAGAGATTATTAAAAGTTAATAAATCGCCACTTTTAACTTTTTTAAAAAATTCTTTTGGAGATTTGGCAATTATTTTTTTCATTTTTATTTGGCCAAGCGTGGAATAAATATTTCTTTCTTGGAAATGAATTCTTTATTCACATATTCATAACCAACAATAGCAGAAGAGATGCTCGCGTTATAACACGGGTGACTGCCGAATTGTGGAATTTCAACCACATAATCAGCATTTAATAATACTTCGTCGGTGAGCCCAAAATTTTCTGATCCAAAAATGAAAACACAAGGCTTTTTCGGAAATTCAAATTCGGGCAACATAATAGATTTTTCGCTCTGTTCAATAGCAATTAGACTATAATTTGTATATTCTCTAATATATGAGAAAAATTCATTCCAGTTTTTAAAATAAGAAATTGACAACGTTTCTTTTAAACCATTTGTTGCGCCTTTAAAAAATTGATTGGAACCTATAATAAACATTTCTCTGCCAGATAAATTAGACAATGTTCTATATATGAGATGTGTATTTTTATCGTCAATAAGGCTGACTGCACAAAAAGCAAAAGGAAATACTTTTGTTGGATTGCGCAATCTTTCCCGTCGAGTTTTTCTATTTAACTTTGCCATTTTAACAAATTCTCCAGACGGAATATGACAATTCCAAATCAATTTCAGTAATGAAAAATTCTTCTATCGAATTAAAACTTCTTGGCCCTCTGTCAAGAAGAAAAGATTTGTGTTCAAATTTCCAATTTTCTAAAAATTGTTTTTTATCAAAATCCAAAATGATTTCTTTCGAAATTAATTCTCCTCTTTTGGTTTTAAACAATAAAACTGCGCCCTTAATAAGGTGTTTGTTTAAATCATTTTCATTTTCTAGTTTTATCATTTTTAAAGATCTCTTGCCCCCCCTTCTCGTTATAGCATAGGGCCGATGCCGGCGCAAGTTGAGCGCGGAAAACGGCAAAAACCCGAGTGAATTCGCAGGCTTACCCAATTTTTTGGCGCGCCAGGTCCCCCATACCTATTATAGCAACATTCGTGCGTGAAACCCTTTAAAAATATAAATTGACAAGTTGGCACACAATATGCCTAAGAAGAGTGCTTCCCCACATTTTGCTAATCGTCAAATCCAAAAAAGATTTAGCGCCCGGAAATCTCATCAAAGTCTTTTTGATAGAAGAAGATATTATTTTTTGCGTGGTCAAAGAAATATTCTCTTCCGGAACTTTTTTTAATTTTAAAGTAATTTGCGTCGCCGACGCAAAACAAAATAAATTAACTGGCGCAACCATTCACATTCATCCTTTTGAACCTTGTAAAATAATTAATCTTTCAAAATGAATGACGAAATTAAGTTTAAATTTGTAGTAGGTTGGTATGATGGCCCTCTGGATGGAATTTGTGAATTTAATGAAAAAGAATATTGGTTTAACATAGAAAAGTTGATCGGAAATCAAACTATTTATGGAATTTATAAATTATCAAAAAAAGAGATTGAATATGAAAATTTTCAATATAAAAGATTAAAAGAACACCAAAAAATTTTTCCTCAATATAATGAAAATCATTTCTTTTGGATATATTCCTCTAGGGTTAAAGAAAAAGAAAAAATTTTAAGTAAAAAAAATTTCATTGGATACTTTGATGATATGGAAATGAAATTGAGACAAACAAAAGTGCGGGATTATTTTGTCGAAGGAGAATGTCCGAATTATTTTGGTGCAGAAGAATACCACAAATGTCATGGAAAAAAATTTATAAATTGGCGCAAAGATGCCATTGCCATTAATCCAGATTATTCAAAACAGAAAATTGAAGGATGGGCTCTTCTCTGCGAAGAATACTCTGAAAAAGAGTGGAACTTAATTTCACATTGTCCATTTTGCGGAAAAGAACTTCCTAAATCTCCAGTATAGAAAAATAAAAAATGGAAATAACGATTGGATTGCTCGTAAGTTTCATTGCTAATTTTTATCTTTTATTTCATTTTTACAATTTAAATAAAAGAATATCTTCTATCGAAGATAGGGAAAAACTATTAATAGATAATATAGATTTAGCAATAAAAAATACAAAAACTGTTCTTGATCTTGTCGAGGATTTAAGAGATTTAAGAGAAAAGGAAACAAAAAAAACAGAAAATGTTCTTGTTTTTAAATCTTTTATCCCACCAGATTGGAATTAAAAAATGACAACAAAATTAGACAAAAAAACTTCAAGCAAGTCTTCTGAAGAAGTTAAAGAACCTCCAAAATTTAAGATTATTTTTATAAATGATGACTTTACATCAATGGAATTTGTAATTTATGTTTTGCGCACAATTTTTCATCACGATGAAGCGTCAGCATATAAAATTATGATGAACGTTCATATTAATGGAAAAGGTGTCGCTGGTGTTTTCTCGAAAGAAATTGCCGAAACAAAAAGAGAACAAACGCTTTCTTTGGCGAGGAAAGAAGAATTTCCATTAGAGGTATTAATTGAGGCAGAATGATTTAAAAATAGGTTGCTTGATTAAATGCGTAAAAAGTTATGATGATGTTGAAAAAAACAAAATCTTAATTCTTATTTCTATAAAAAAATGTAAAACTTATCGGACTAAAAAGGACAATATTCTTTTTGACGGGGAGAATACAATTATGGTATGTGAGTTTTTCAATAACGATTTTGACATCATTTATCCAAGATAGGGTTCTCCCGAACAAAAAACTTTCTTGACAACGCTCGTCCGTTTCTGCCACATCATTGGAAATGGCACTAGAAATCACCAAAATAGA
>Ga0209542_10015667_pt1 | contig 12679 bp, 13 predicted proteins | sample RifCSPhighO2_01_FD_184028 | JGI IMG/M metagenome (GOLD analysis project Ga0209542, IMG submission 184028) | Soil microbial communities from Rifle, Colorado - Rifle CSP2_plank highO2_0.1 (SPAdes) (version 2) | ecosystem: Environmental > Terrestrial > Deep subsurface > Rock core/Sediment ...
TAAGCAGTTGCTGATGGTTGCTGGTCTTGAAAAATATTTCCAAATTGCAAAGTGTTTAAGAGATGAAGATCCAAGGGGCGATAGGCAGCCGGAATTTACCCAATTAGACATGGAGTCAAGTTTCGTTTCCATGGAGGATGTAATGGATTTAAATGAACGTCTTTTAATCTCGTTAGTCAAAAATTTATTTCCAGAAAAAAAAATACAGGAAACCCCTTTCCCTAGATTGGACTATGGGGATGTTATGAAGAAATATAAAACAGACAGACCAGACTTGAGAAAAGATAAGAAAGACAAAAATCTTCTTGCATTCTGCTGGGTTATAAATTTTCCTTTCTTTGAGAAACGACCCATCGAGGATAGGTACCCCGAAGGCGGTTGGACATTCACCCATAATCCATTTTCAGCGGCTCAACCGGAATTTGAAAATGACCTAATGAATAAAAAAAACGTGGAAAATATTTTAACGAGCCAATACGATATTGTACTTAATGGTTTTGAAATTGGAGGAGGGTCAATTAGAAACCACCTTCCCGAAGCCTTGGAGAAAGTTTTTGAGATTATGGGATATAAAAAAGATGTCATTCATAATAATTTCGGTCATATATTGGAAGCTTTTAAATACGGCGCTCCGCCACATGGTGGAATTGCCTGGGGGCTGGATAGGGTTTTTGCCTTATTATTTGGCGAGCCGAACATTCGCGAAGTTATTGCTTTTCCAAAAACCGGCGACGGCAGGGACCTTATGATGCAGGCGCCCGCCGAAGTTGATAAAAAGCAATTAAAAGAACTGCACATAAGCGTAACTAAGTCCGGGTCAAGCGGAAAAATAAAAAAGACGGAATGCTAAACATAAAACGCATAATCGGAGGTTGTATATTGTCGGTTGTGTTTCTGGCGTTTTTTATATCTATTGTTATGGGGGCAAAATGGATATCAAATAGTGCTATGGGCACCGAGAGCTCTGTTGCGGCTTTAAGCGGTTTATTCAGCAATATATCCTCTGTGGTGAATTATGACAAAACAATTTCGGCAGATGAAAATAATATCAGCCAATTTCCGTATAAAAATCAACAGGTAGAAGAATCTAATATTGGAGCGCAATCAGCCATTTCTGTTTGGACAAATCTTTCTAATGAAGGCAAAATTGTTTTTGATAAAAATAGCCAAGAAAAACTTCCAATAGCAAGCATAAGCAAACTTATGACTGCTTTGGTGGCCGTGGAAAACCTGGATCTTTCAAAAGAAATAAAAATAAGTGGCGTTGCCGCCAACCAAAGCAAGGATCCGGAGCCTCTGAAGGAGGGAGAAATATTTTATGTAAAGGATCTTTTATATACAATGTTGATTGGTTCTAATAACGCGGCCAGTTTTGCTTTTTCTGAATCAATAGGAACAGATAAATTTATTGGATTGATGAATCAAAAAGCAAAGGATTTGGGGCTCCAAAACACCTCTTTTGCAAATCCAATCGGCTTTGGTTCGGAAAATTTTTCAACCGCTGGGGATTTGGCAAAATTGGCAGAATATATATTAAGAGCGCGCCCTTCTATTTTTGGAATTACAACAATGCGGGAGTTTGATCTTTATACCGTTGATGGACAGATTCTTCATAAAATCACCAATACAGACAAGCTGTTAAATGATACGCCCGATTTGGCAGAAAGGGTAATCGGAGGAAAAACCGGAGAAACGCCATTTGCAGGCGGGTGCCTGCTTTCGGTGGTAAGGGCGCTTGATGGACAAGGATATTTAATTAGCGTGGTTTTAAATACGAGCAACAGATTTGAGGAAACTAAAAAATTAGTTGATTGGGTAGATAAGTCTTATCAATGGAAAGTAACAGCTAAAAAAGAAACAATTAAAATTACGCCAGTAACCGTAACGTTTGATCCGATTGAGTTGACCTGGGAAGAGGCCGTTTCTTCAGCTCCATGGGAGGCGAGGGATTCTCAAGCGGTAGCAGTTTACAATGGCAAGATTTGGCTAATGGGCGGGCTTAACGCAAACAAAAATGTTATTTCACAAGGAAAGATTGACTATGATAATTCAAAATATTTTAGCGACGTGTGGTTGTCTGAAGATGGGGCAAACTGGATTAAGGTTGCCGACAAATCGCCTTGGGGCGATAGAAGATCAATGACAGTAGTTGATTTTAAGGGTAAAATGTGGCTGATGGGAGGATGGGGTCCGACAATCGGCTATAATAGTGATATTTGGTCTTCGGAAAACGGAGCTGACTGGAAATTAGAAACAGAAGCTGCTGCGTGGCCGGCGAGAGAGGGCCATCAGCTTTTAGTCTTTCAGAATAAAATATGGTTAATTGGCGGAGTGAGATATGATAAACAGCAACTCTTTAATGACGTTTGGTATTCTGAAGACGGCGTTAATTGGGTAGAGGCGACAGATAATGCCGGTTGGTCGCCTCGATGGGACCACGCGGTAGGAGTTTTCGATAATAAATTATGGTTGATCGATGGCATGGTTTTTGGCGGAAGAATGTTTAAGGATATTTGGTCTTCAGCCGATGGAGTAAATTGGATTTTGGCCACTGCAACCCCTCCATTCAAGGCGCGACAAGGTAATTTTATTACCGGTTATAAAGGAAAGCTTTGGGTTATTGGCAGATTAGATGCGGCTATGAACGGCGGAGTAAATGATGTTTGGTATTCTGACGACGGTATTAGTTGGCAAAAAACAAAAAATAATCCGCTTTGGCTTGGAAGGGAAGATTTTGGCGCAGTTGTCTTCAACGATATGATTTGGATTATTGGAGGCATGGATAGAAACTGGGAATGGGTAAATAATGTTTGGCATTCAACATTTTAATTTGTAAATGAAAATAAGTTTTTATGACACTACTTACGTTTAATGTTATTAAGGTTCTTAGTTTAGCGGCCGTGGCATCTGCGATTGCCTTTATTTGGTGTCCGCTTTTGACTAACTTCTTATATAAACACAAATGTTGGAAAAAAAGCGCGCGATTGAAAACAATTTCTGGAGAGGACGCAGCCGTATTTAATGGCCTGCACAAGGAAAAAGAAATTGGCACCCCGCGAATGGGAGGACTTTTAATTTGGTTAACAGTTCTCTTGGTCGCCTTCTTATTTTTTATTTTATCTTTAATATTTCCAAATACTTGGCTTGCTCAATTTAATTTTTTGTCGCGAAGCCAAACATGGCTGCCTCTTTTTACATTGGTCGCGGCTTCTCTTGTTGGTCTTATTGACGACATCCTAGTTGTAAGTGGACTGGGCAAATATGTTGGAGGAGGGCTTTCCTTCAGAAAGCGTCTTTTTCTGGTTGCTCTAATAGGTCTTTTGGGAAGTATTTGGTTTTATCAAAAACTCGGTTGGGATGTTGTCTATGTTCCTTTTGTTGGAGACGTTTCTTTTGGATTTTGGTATATTCCCTTTTTTATTATAGCCATGATTGCTTGTTGGTCAGGCGGCATAATCGACGGGTTGGACGGTCTTGCTGGCGGAACGTTTGCGTCAATATTTGGGGCGATGGCAGTTATTGCTTTTTCCTTGGGGAGGATTGACTTAGCTGTTTTATGCGCGGTTGTAACCGGAAGTTTGTTTTCTTTTCTTTGGTTTAATATTCCGCCCGCGCGGTTTTTTATGGGAGAGACGGGAATGCTTGGATTAACAACTCTTTTATCTGTTGTCGCTTTTTTAACCGACTCTGTTTATATTCTCCCCATAATTGGAGGCCTTTTAGTCATCACGGTTTTATCTGTAATAATACAGCTTTTATCCAAAAAGTTTAGAAATAAAAAAGTTTTTCTTTCGACTCCCATTCATCATCATTTCGAGGCCATGGGTTGGCCAGCATACAAAGTAACAATGCGCGCGTGGATTATTGGCATCGTTTTGGCTTTTATAGGGGTGGCCGTAAGATTACTAAGATAATTTATTTTAAAAAAACTCCTCTTTAACGGAGTTTTTGTTTTACATATTTGACGCCCGTCTAATTTGACCAAACTTGCTTTTTATGAGAAAATGTCAAATTGTTCGTTTACATTGATATTCTACGGAGAGAATAAACATAGAAGGGAGTTTAGCATGAACAGAGAGAAGCTACGGGAAAATGTAGCGGTCGTGGTCATAGTATACACAATAGGGCTTCCGATTGTTGTCGGTGTTTTTATTCTAACGTGTCTGGGCGTGATAAAGGTTGAGAATCCGGAAGACCGTCCGGCTCTTGAGCCCGGAATGTGGATTCTTCCGAATCACAACGATGTTTGGGATTGCATGGCAGAGGTTTTTATTACACCGGCTTTGTTCTTTCGCCAATGGCTGCTACATCCGCTAACGCTCTTGCCATGGTTTACGCCGGATGGGCGCAATTTCACGGATAATCCTGGCTGGGCTTGGCTTAGGGCTAGGGCTGTGCCGATCCAGCGCGAAAAAGACGGTGAAACGAACAGGACGATAAGAGAGGCGCGGGGCATGGTCCGTGTTCTCACTGTTCTTAAGGCCGTACTAGTCCATTTTTTCGAGGGTGGCAGGACCTGCACTTTCAAGGGGAAACTTCTGCGCAGTAAGCGTGGAAAAGCGCTAAGACCAGTGAAGCCGTCTGTGGGATGGGTGTGGAAGCACAGCAAGGCGAAGGTTGTGCTTGTGCGGATAGAAAACGGCGAGGCTCCGCAGCGGCCAGGAAAAAAACTGTTCTCGTGGCCAAATTTCAGGAGAGGCCGCGTTATTATCAGATTTGGAAAACCAATGGAGTTTTCTGCGGATCTAGAAAGCAAAAGCCCAACTGATCTTGCCAAAATGATTGAAGATGCTTCGCTCTCTTTGGCTGACGACACAAACAAGTAGCAGTTCGCAAGAGCTGCTTTTTATTTGCACATTGATAAACTCCATGGTACGATTAATCAATGAAATCAAAATTTTATTCGTTAAAATCCAAAGTAATAAAATTTCGCAAAGCGGGAAAAACTTACGGAGAAATTATTAAACTAGCTGGAAAAAACATTCCCAAAAGCACACTGTCTGATTGGTGCAGTAAAATTTATTTAAATAGCAAACAGAGAAAAATAATTGATAAAAAAATTAAAGATAACTGCAAAAAGGGAATGGAGGTTGCATGGATAATAAATAAAAAAAGAAGAAAAAAATATTTAGAATCGATAGTCGACCGCAATAAACATCTAGCTAAAATATTTAAAAATAAAGATGTTGGCAAAATTGCATTATCGATGTTGTATCTAGGAGAAGGAACAAAAAGTTTAGACAGGGGGTCTCTACGTTTTGGCAATTCTGACTCTTTTATAATAGGCCTATTCTTGAATTTAATGAGAAAATATTATAAAGTAGATGAAAAGAAATTCCGATGCACAATTTTATGCAGGGCCGATCAGAATGTCGTAGATTTAGAAAAATTTTGGCAGGAAATTACCAAAATACCAAAATCTCAATTTTACAAAGCGAGAATTGATGCAAGAACAATCGGAAAGCCCTCTCAAAAAATAAATTATAGGGGCGTTTGCGCAATTGATTATTTTTCTGCTGATACGTTTTTAGATTTAATGCAGATACCAAAAACAGTTTTTAAGATGGGCTTGTAGCTTAGAGGAAAAGCGTCGCTATGGCATAGCGAAGACCGCGGGTTCGAGTCCCGCCAAGTCCACATTAAACGATTTTTAAAATTGACCACCAACATAAAAATACCCGCAATCGGGTATTTTTATTATGCGACAGATAAAGAAGAATCCCCGGATTGCTTTGAATTTAAAATCTTGGTATCATATATTCATATGGAAATTAAAAATATCAAAAAAATAATTTGGCCGGCGGTTCTGGTTGTTTGTTGCGCCGCTTTTTTAGGGCTGGGTATTTGGATTGGAGTCGCAAAAATAGCTTATCATGTGCCTCAGCCGGGCACAATTGATTTTTCTCTTTTTTGGGACGCTTATAATAAGCTTCAGCAGGAATTTATTGATCCTTCAAAAATAATCGAACAAAAGGTTATATACGGCGCTATAGAGGGAATGACAAATTCGTTGGGAGATCCCTACACAGATTTTTTTGAGCCCGAGAGGGCGAAAAAGTTTCATCAGGATCTTTCAGGGTCTTTTGAGGGAATCGGAGCGGAGATAGGTATTAAAGATGGCATGCTTACAATTATAGCTCCTCTTAAGGGCGCCCCCAGTCAAAAGGCGGGTCTTAAGTCAGGAGATATAGTTTTAAAAATAGACGGGAAGGACGCAACAGGGATAACAACCACAGAGGCCGTGGGATTAATCCGAGGTCCAAAGGGAACCCCCGTGACGCTTAATATTATGCGCGAGGAGTGGACGAGTCCCAAGGATATAAAAATTGTAAGATCTACAATACAATTACCGGCAATGGAATGGTCTCTGAAAGAAGGGGGAGTGGCGCTTATACAGATTTATCAGTTTAATGACGTTCTTACCTCAGAGTTTGAAAAAACCGCTCTCGAAATTATGCAAAGCGGAGCAAAAAAGATAGTATTAGACTTAAGAGATAATCCGGGGGGCTATCTTGGCGGGGCTCAGGATATTGCGGGATGGTTTTTACAAAAGGATCAAGTGGTAACAATTGAGGATTTTGGGGGAGACGAAGAATCGCAGATATACAAAGCAGAAGGAAATTCTAGCTTTGCGGATTTCCCGGTTGTTGTCTTAATAAATCAAGGCTCGGCGTCAGCATCAGAGATTTTAGCAGGCGCCATAAGGGATAACCGCGGAGCGTTGTTAGTGGGAGAAAAATCATTTGGAAAAGGATCTGTCCAGGAGGTTATAGATTTAAAAGGAGGATCATTTCTAAAAATAACCATAGCGCGGTGGTTAACGCCAAAAGGGGCTTCAATTTCAGAGGTGGGATTAACTCCTGATATTACAGTTGAACTTACTGAAGAAGATATTGAAAAAGAAAAAGATCCGCAGTTAGACAAGGCTCTTGAAATAATTAATAGTTTAAAGTAGAATACGGTTAGTTAAAAACAATAAACCAAAACTATTTTTGGTATCATTTTTAAAAAATTAAATATGAAAGTAATTTTTCTACAAGACGTTGAAGAAAGCGGGAAAAGATATGAGGTAAAAGAGGTTAAGAATGGCTATGCCAGAAACTTCTTGCTTCCCCAGAAGCTAGCAAAGGCTGCGACCAAAGAAGCCCTAAAATGGCTTGCTGACCAAAAAGAGGTTATTGAAAAACAGGCCGAGGAGGACTTGAAAAAATCTCAAGAGTTAGCTTCTAATCTTGATGGCTTGGAGGTCAGTATCGCAGTGAAAGTAGGGGATGAGGGGCAATTATTTGAATCGATAAACAGCCAGAAAATAGTTGATAAATTGAAGGAAATGGGTTTCGAAGTTAAAAAATCTCACGTTAAACTTGAAAATCCCATCAAAGAACCTGGAGAATTTAGCGTAAACATAAGCCTAGCCCATAATCTGGAAGCGGAAATTAAGGTGATAGTGGCATCCGAAAATCCGCCGTCTGACAAGGAAGATAAAATAGACGAATAGGATACAGAATCCCAGCTGACGGCTGGGTTTTCTGCTATAACAGATAAAAATTATGATAACAAAGTATATTTTTGTAGTGGGCGGAGTGATGTCAAGCGTCGGCAAAGGTGTTGCTTCTGCTTCAATTGGAAAAATTTTACAGTCTCGGGGATACAAAGTGGCCAATATAAAGTGTGATATGTATGTGAACATAGATGCGGGCACAATAAGGCCGGCTGAACATGGAGAGGTTTTTGTCGGCGAAGACGGGGTTGAAGCAGATCAGGATCTTGGCAACTACGAACGCTTTACTGATCAAGTTTGCACTCGCGACAATTATATAACGACAGGACAAGTTTATCAGGAAGTAATAAGGCGCGAGAGAAATTTAGAATATGGTGGCGAAGACGTCGAGGTTGTACCGGATATTCCGAACGAGATAATTAGACGCATAAAATCCTGCCAAAAGAAAAATCAATCAGACGTTACAATAGTTGAATTTGGCGGAACGGCGGGAGAATATCAGCTTCTTTTGTTTTTGGAGGCGGCCAGAATGATGAAATGGAAAGATCCTAAAAATGTTTTTTTTGTTTTAGTAAGTTATTTGCCGACGCCTTCGCTCCTCGGCGAACAGAAATCAAAACCAACGCAGTATGCCGTAAGGACTTTAAACTCAGCCGGAATCTCGCCGGACTTTATATTGTGTCGCGCTGATAAGCCCGTATCAGACAGCATAAAAAATACCATCAGTACGGTTTGTAGTTTGGAGAAGGATCGTATAATATCGGCGCCAGACGTTTATTCTATTTATGACGTTCTGTTAAACCTTGAGAAGGAGAATTTAGGAGAAATAATATTAAAGGCGTTAGGTCTAAAGGCGAAAAAAAGAGATCTGGAAGAATGGAAGTTATTTTCAGAAAAAGTTAAAGATATAAAAACGGAAGTTACGATTGGAATAGTAGGAAAATATTTTAATTTGAAGTCCTGCAGAGACACATATATCTCGGTTATAGAATCAATAAACCACTCGGCTTGGTGGCATAATACAAAACCTAATATTGTATGGCTTGATTCCGAAAAATATGAAAATAATCCCGAAGAACTGAAAGAGTTAGATAAAATGGATGGTATTGTCGTGCCCGGCGGATTCGGGAAGAGGGGGACAGAAGGTATGATAATGGCGGCAGATTACGCTTTCACAAAAAAAATTCCTTACTTTGGGCTTTGCTTGGGAATGCAGATTATGACGATTGCTTTTGCAAGGAGGATTTTAAATACCAAAGACGCTAACTCAACAGAGTTCTCGCCTAAGACAAAAAATCCGGTTATATCAACGATGGAAGAGCAGAAAAAACTTTTAAAAGAAAAAAAATATGGCGGAACGATGCGCCTTGGAGCATGCCCGGCAAAATTGAATAAAAAATCTTTGAGCTTCGAAGCTTATAAGACAGAAATTATTTCAGAAAGGCACAGGCACAGATACGAATTTAACAATGACTATAGGGAAATTTTTGAAAAGAACGGCTTAAGAATAGCCGCCATTAATCCGCAAAGGAATCTAGTTGAAATCGTAGAAGCCGAAAATCATCCGTGGATGGTAGGAGTACAATTCCACCCCGAATTTAAGTCTCGTCCCTTGAAGCCTCACCCCTTGTTTAGGGAATTTATAAAAGCCACTATTAAGAAATAATATTCAAAATAACGAAAAAATCTGCCATAAGGGGCAGATTTTTTATTCAGGGCGAAGCTTTATTTTGAGTTGGTTTTAACTGAAACGATCTTGGTGTCTCTTCTCGAGCCGTCAAAAAGTTTTTTAGTCGTCGATGAAAATTCCACAACACCATCTTTCATGGCATAAATAGTATCATCAGAGCCCTTTTTTACGTTCCTACCAAGAAGGTATTTTGTACCTCGTTGTCGTACAATAATCATTCCAATTTTAACTCCTTGGCCGGAGGAGATTTTAATCCCAAGTCTTTGCGCGGCAGAATCTCGTCCCAGCCGACTTGTACCGCCCTGTTTGGTTTTTGACATATTTTTTTTAGGTCAGCTCTTTAGCGTTACCGCATAAAGGGTTGCTAATCAGCTGATTTTGCTTTAAAATTGATATAAGTGATGTTATCAAAAATTCAAGGTTTTGTCAAAGGTAATTTCAATAACATAATGCTATTTATAATAGTTTCTCTTTTAATTTTACTGGGTTTTGCCGCAGGATACATAACTGCAAGTTACCAGACAAAAGAGCCCATACAAATTACAAATCCAACATGAACCCCGTTAGAAGTTTTTGAATAATAAAAACACAAAGAATAATAAAGATTTTTAAAACTTATTATAATAGCTCAGATAAAAAACAGACTTCTAACAGGGTGAACACTCCACAACACATAGTTTTATTTCCAGACGGCAATAGGCGCTGGGCGCGAGGGAAGGGTTTGCAAACGCTAGAAGGCCACAAAAAAGGATATAATAATCTTTTAGATTTTGTCGTGTGGTGTAAAAATAGGGGAGTGAAAACACTAACTGCTTTTGGGTTCTCAACAGAAAATTGGAATAGGAACCAGGAAGAAGTAGATTATCTGATGAAGCTCCTGGAAAGTTGTTTAATAGACAACCTAGCAAGATATGATAAAGATGGTGTTAGAGTGCGGGTAATTGGCCAACGCGAGCCACTTCCAAAATCTCTGCGGGAAGCAATAGTAAAAACAGAAGGGGCAACAAAAAATAATTCCAGTCTTTTCTTGAATTTAGCAATTAGTTATGGAGGGAGGTGGGATATTTTAAACGCTGTTAAAAAAATTATTCATTCTGGAGTTTCAGCCGAGGAAGTTAACGAAAAATTATTCGAAAGCTATCTGTCCACGGCCGGTTTGCCTTCGCCAGATCTCATTATAAGGGCCGGAGGAGAGATGAGAATGTCTAATTTTGTTTTATGGCAGGCGGCTTATTCTGAATTATATTTTTGCCCAAAATTATGGCCTGATTTTACAGAACAAGACTTAGATACGGCTTTCGAGGAATTTGACAAGCGCTCCCGTCGCTTCGGAAAATAAAACTAATAAAAAAACGAGGACTGCCTCGTTTTTTTATTAGTTTGTCTTAGTTAGCGCCTTTGCCATTTCTAGCCATTTTGGTTGGCGTGGTCTTAATTTATATTTTGCAGAAGATTTATGAATTTCTATCAGAGAGCATATTTCATTTTTTTTCCAGCCGGCGAGTGATTTTCCTTTATTCCTTTCGATTATTTCCACGCCCTTTGCCCAAAGTTCAAAATCTTTTTTCTTTTTTTCCGCCAAATGGTTTCTTCGGAAAAACGGCACAATCACTTTGGCAATATCGCTTATTTTTTGCACGGAAAATCTCGCCTGGTCTTTTGATAAAGTAATTTTACCGCAACCGATTTCGTTTTTTATTTTCTCTAAAATTTTTATATCATTCCTGGGGCTGGTTATAATAAACTGGGCTTTCCACCTGTAGTAAGTGGGGGAGTTGGTTCTTTCGTGCCGGGTGTCTTTGCGAAACTGCAAATCAAAACATCCGTCGTTATTTACTATTTCCACAATATTAAATTTTCCTTTTGCCATTGAATTTTTCACTTTTTAATAACAACTTGATTATAGCAAATATTTGATTATGCGACAAGATGTTTAACTTAAATGGTATGTTCGGCCTTAAATGTATAGGTTTATCCACACCTTGTATAGGTTTAAACAGTATGCTATAATACACTTAAATAAACAAAATTATATCGCTACGCTAATAAATTATGGATAATCAAGACAAAAATTTAATAACAATAGGGGAAGCAGCGGAGTTGCTGGGGGTTTCTATTATGACCTTGCGTCGCTGGGATGAAAGCGGCCGCCTCCTTTCAGTTAGAGACAAACCTGGCGGTCATCGTTATTATCGCAAGGAAGATATAGATGTCTTCTTAAACGACCTATTCCAGCTCGCCAAGGATTGGGCAATTTATGAGAAAGAAATACCCGAGCAATACTATTGCCAAAACAGCGGAGTTTTTCAAGCACGCATAACAAAGATGGAAACACTGATGATTCAAAATAAAGATGCGAATAAATTATTCTCTTTATTAACATCTATTGCGGGAGAGATTGGAAATAACTCTTACGATCATAATCTTGGGCAATGGCCGGATATTCCCGGAATTTTCTTTGCGTATGATTTGAATAAAAAACAAATTGTATTAGCGGACAGGGGAGTGGGAATTTTGGAAACATTGAGAAAAGTAAAACCGGAACTTAAAGACCACGCTCAAGCATTGCAAACAGCATTTACCGAGATAATCTCCGGCAGGGAGCCGGAGGCAAGGGGAAATGGATTAAAGTATGTTAGAAGTGTTATTGCTGGGAATCCAATCAATTTAGTATTCCAAACAGGAGATGCAAAATTAATATTAAACGGCAACAGCGCGGATTTAAACATTGAAAATGTATCTGAAAATATCCGTGGATGTATCGCCTTAATTTCATTTTAAAATGATGATTATAGAATTGAAAAAATTTGGTACAACACTTATCTCTCGCCAAACCGGCAGAGAGGCGTTTTCGGCGTTGCAGGCTATTTTAAGAGACATAAAAGAAGACGAAAAAATTGAAATTGATTTTGACGGTGTATTAACTTTTTCTCCTTCTTGGGGAGACGAGTTTTTGACTCCCTTGTTAAACACTTACGGAGAGAGATTGACTTTGAAAAATACAGAAAATCCTTCTGTGCAAGCCACCCTAGAAATTCTGCAAAAAATTGCCGGTAAAAAATTTGATACAATCAAAGGATAAAAAATAAACCTAAATTTAACGGCTCATCATTAAAAGTGTTGAGCCGTTGCCCGTTTGGGACGCCTTTTAACCCCAGGTTGAATTCCCGCCTCAAAAGGAGTAAATTTAATATATAATTTAATAAAGTATGACTGACGAACAAAAAAAGATTTTGAAAGGGGCCTTCCGTGGGCTTCTTTTTTTTTGAATATGCCAAAACACGTCTCGGGTGTTTGAATGCAACGGAGATGCCACGGAACGCCAACGAGATATATTCGGAAATAGGAATTGCGATCAAGACGTGTCAAATCATTTAACTATCTGACCGAAACGGGTATTTCTCTGACTCCGGAAAATCTCGACGAAATTTTCTTTTTCTTTGTCCCGCCGAAGCTTTTGGCGAAGGCGGATTCTTCGACCTTTTGCG
>Ga0209542_10015668_pt1 | contig 12678 bp, 11 predicted proteins | sample RifCSPhighO2_01_FD_184028 | JGI IMG/M metagenome (GOLD analysis project Ga0209542, IMG submission 184028) | Soil microbial communities from Rifle, Colorado - Rifle CSP2_plank highO2_0.1 (SPAdes) (version 2) | ecosystem: Environmental > Terrestrial > Deep subsurface > Rock core/Sediment ...
AATATATAGAATTTTCACGGAATTTTGGCAAAGAAATGGCAACCTCCGCTGGCATTCATTACGCAAAAGGAGATGCCGTTATCCTCATAGACGCAGATCTCCAGCATCCCCCGGAGATACTACCCGAGTTTATTAAACGCTGGGAGAACGGTGCGGAAATGGTTGTGGGTGTACGCGCGTTCGACAAACATGATGGTTTCGCGAGACACCTTGGGTCGCGCCTTTTTTATAGGGTGATGAATGCTATCGGAGACACGGACTTCGTACCGCGTTCAACTGATTTTAGGCTCATCGACCGCAAGGTGGCGGACGAGTTCAATAAATTCACGGAAAAAAACAGAGTCACAAGGGGGATTTTGGACTGGCTCGGCTTCAAGAAGGAGTACCTCACGTTCGAGGTCGCGGAGAGGAATACGGGGAAAGCGAGCTATAGCAAGAGAAAGCTCCTCGCGCTCGCGCTCTCTGCGGTCGTATCCCATTCCACCTTCCCTCTGCGCCTTGTCGGGTACCTCGGTTTGTCCATCACGCTATTCTCGGCTGCTCTGGGAGCATTCCTTCTTGTAGAAGATATAGTGCTTGGAGACCCATTGGGGCTAGACGTCTCGGGTGCCGCGATGGTAAGTGTCATGATTTTGTTTTTGGTGGGCATTATGCTCATGTGGCTTGGGTTGATCGCGTTCTACATCTTCACTATCCAAGGCGAGGTGATGGGACGGCCTATGTACATAGTGCGCCTTACGAAGAATCTAAAATGACCAGAGAAAGGGCCTTAGAGCTAGTACGTTTTTTTGTCTCGGGCATTACCGCAACCGCTGTTAACCTCATCCTTCTCTATGTCCTTACCGAATTTGCAGGTATATGGTACCTGATTTCTCTTGCTGTCTCGTTCCTCGTTGCATTTGGAGTCAGTTTCTTTCTGCAGAAATTCTGGACGTTCGCCAACAGAGGCAGGGAACGCATGCACGCCGAGGCCACGTGGTTCTTCGTCGTACAGGTCGGTGGCCTCTCTTTCAATATGCTCGCCCTCTATGCGTTAGTTGAAGTTTTCGGCCTATGGTATATGGCTGCACAATTTCTCATTTCAATCGTTATAGCCATTACCAATTTCTACATCTTCAAGTTTCTTATTTTTAAGATGAAGTAAGCATGCGTCCCTGGAACGTATTCTTTAATGATAGGGTGAGAAAAATCTTCTCTGAAGGGCATGATGTCTTAGATATCGGGGGAGGGCTCCGCCTCTCCAAGGAAAAAGGTAATAGATACAATAAGAAGAATGAGTGGATGCGGAAACTTTCAGAGAAAGTTTCCTATAAGGTACTTGATCCTATTTCCACATATCATCCGGATATTGTGGGAGACATTGAACATCTGCCGCTCCTTGATAATTCCCAGGACGCGATTATCTGCTTATCGATCCTTGAATCGGTCAAAGATCCGGCAAAGGGGGTGGAGGAGATGTACCGTGTTCTGAAGCCGGGAGGCCGTTGCCTCGCATATGTGCCTTTTCTTTATTATTACCATGCTGAAGCGGGATATTATCCGGACTACTGGCGGTTTACCGAAGATTCCCTGCCGCACCTCTTTCAGCTGTTCTCAAAGGTAGAGATACAAAGACTTCACGGAGCAGTGGAGACATGGCTTAAGCTCTCGCCCTTAGGTCGCAGTAAGGCACTCCTCGCATTGGGCAGAGTAGCAGACATTCTCTTTAGGAAGACGGAAAGCAAGGAAACAAGCGGTTTTTATATCTTTGCCACAAAATGAAAATTCTGTACATCGCGAACATCCGACTTCCCACCGAAAAAGCGCACGGCCTTCATATTGTGAAGATGTGCGAGGCCTTTTCCCGCAACGGTGAACAGGTTGAACTTGTCGTGCCGCGGCGCTTCAATTCAATGAAAGAAGATCCATTTGAGTTCTATGACGTCAAGCCTCTCTTCACCATACGACGGATTTTCTGCCTGGACCTAGTGCGCTTCGGCAAGGTCGGATTCTGGATTCAATCGTTCTCGTTCACGCTCTTCGCCATGGCGCACGTCTTGAGGCACAGACAAAGTGTCCTCTACACGCGCGATCCGCTTGTCGCGTACTCCTTCGGCTTTTTCAGCACCAATGTCGTTTTTGAAGTACACACTAAGCACCTGACTCCTATTATGCGAGGGGCTTTTACGCGGTCACGGCGTATTGTTTTTATAACGCATGGTTTGAAGAATCTCTATCTGAACGCATACTCCATTCCGAAAGAAAAAATTTTGGTTGAGCCAGACGCGACTGATTTGAGTTACTTCAATGTCCCGCTCGATAAGGGAGCGGAGCGCAGACGCCTCGGCATTCCAGAGGATGTATCGGTTGTCGGCTACGTGGGAGGTATTGTCACCATGGGCGCAAACAAGGGAGTGGAGGAAATCATTGAAGCCGTTTCACGCACGGACGCTCGCCTCCTTTTTTGTGGAGTGGGGAACGACGGGCGAGAAACGCTCGCATCTCTTTTGAAAAATCACAATATGACGCACCTCTCCACTGTCGTTGAAGATATATCCCAAAAACGGATGGCCGTGTATATGCGCATAGCGGACGTACTTGTGATGAACTATCCCTCTGCGGAGCACTACGCGTTGTACATGTCACCCCTTAAGATGTTTAGTTATATGGCGAGTGGGGTGCCGATAGTAAGTACCGACCTGCCGAGTGTTAGAGAAGTGCTTACGGACGAGAGTGCCTTTTTTGTTTCCCCAGACGATGCCCATGACCTCACGCGAGGCCTCAAAGAAGCTCTTGCCGATAGGAGGCAGGCGGGAGAAAAGGCCCATGCGGCAAAAGAACGAGGACAACATTTCTCGTGGGAGGGAAGGGCGGGACGGATTCTAGCCTTCATTTCACGATAAGCTATACTCATTTCTACCATGGAGAAAGACGCAAAAATATATGTATCAGGACATCGGGGTATGGTGGGATCTGCTGTGGTGCGCGCCTTGGAAAAAGCCGGCTTTTCAAACCTGCTCCTGAGAACAAGAGCAGAAACCGACTTGTTAAAACAAGCAGAGGTTGAGTCCCTTTTTAAGGAAGAGCGACCGAAGTACGTTATTCACTGCGCGGCGCATGCTGGCGGCATTGGAGCGAGTACCGCACATCCTACAGAATTTCTATATGAGAACCTTGAGATTCAAAATAATGTCATATGGCAGGCACATCTCGCAGGTGTGAAGAAACTGCTTTTTTTAAGCAGTAGCTGCGTCTATCCGCGCGAAAGTCCCCAGCCTATGAAAGAGGAATATTTGCTTACCGGACGGCTTGAGCCAACTAATGAAGGATATGCGGTGGCGAAGATAGCGGGTATGAAGCTGTGCGAGACTATCTATACGCAATATGACGAGACGTTTATCTCCTGTATGCCAACCAACATTTATGGAGAAAATGATACGTTTGACCCAGCGAGGTCTCACGTTGTCGGGGGGCTCATCAAGAATATGCATGATGCGAAGACGAAGGGCCTGCCCGATGTTTCTTTGTGGGGAACCGGTAGAGCGCGGCGCGAGCTTCTCTACGTGGATGACCTTGCGGACGCGTGCCTATTTCTTATGGAGCACTATAACGGTAAGGATTTCTTGAACGTTGGAACGGGAAAGGACATCTCCATCTTTGACCTTGCGCATGAGATACAAAAGGTTGTGGGCTATGAGGGAAAGCTTATTTTTGATACGTCAAAACCGGACGGGATGCCGCAAAAGCTTCTTGATGTTTCAAAACTCGCGGCGGCCGGATGGACCCACACGACGGAACTTTCTGAAGGTCTGGCGAAGACCTACCGCCATTTTCTAGAAAAACACCCTGGCGCATAGCTATCCGTAAACCTTTGTTTTTCAATGCTCTTTTGCTATCATGTCGGCACCTGAAATGCCCATGATTAAACTCACGAAATACAGCTTCCACAATGAAGCCGATACCAAACAGAAACTCATAGACTTTATACGCTCCGCGGACATTCTGAGCATGGGTGAGGAGACGAAGCGTTTTGAGAAAAATTTTGCAAAGAAACAGGGTCGATCACACGCGGTGTTTGTTAACAGCGGTAGTAGTGCGAACCTCATTCTCTTGCAGTCACTCCTCAACCTCGGGAGGCTGAAGCGGGGAAATAGGGTGGGTTTCTCGGCGGTGACATGGTCTACCAACGTCATGCCTATTATTCAGCTCGGGCTTGTACCTGTCGCCATAGATTGCGAATTGGACACTCTCAATGTTTCAAGCGCGTTACTCCGTCAGCACATCAAAGACCTGGATGCTTTTTTTCTTACTAATGTCCTCGGTTTCTCATCCGACATCGGGGAAATAGAAGAGATGTGCAAGAAAGAGGGGGTGCTTCTTCTTGAGGATAACTGCGAGTCACTCGGCTCCTCTGTCGGAGGAAAACTTCTCGGCAATTTCGGGCTTGCCTCCACCTTCTCATTTTTCGTCGGACACCACCTTTCCACCATTGAGGGAGGCATGGTCTGTACGGACGACGCGGAACTCAACGACATGCTTTTGATGACGAGAGCTCATGGATGGAATAGAAACCTCTCCTCGGGTAAGCAGGAAGAACTCCGAGACGCATACGGCACAAGCGCTTTCTATGAAAGATATACTTTTTATGACTTGAGCGTGAACGTACGGCCGACCGAAATTCAAGCGTTTATTGGTACTATCCAACTTGGGTATTGGGATGAGATTGTGGATAAGAGGGAGCGGAATTTCAAGCACCTGCACTCCTTCATGGAGAAAAATTCTGACATTATGCCCCTGCACACTAGCCACATGGATATAGTTTCCAACTTTGCTATTCCGGTGGTGTGCGCGTCCGATGAAGCCTTTGCACTGTACATGAGAAAGTTTGAAGATAATGGCGTTGAGATTCGCCCCCTCATTGCGGGCAATATCACCAAACAGCCTTTCTATGAAAAATATGTTTCGAAACAGGAAGTGCTTCCGAACGCGGACCTCATCAACTCCCGCGGATTTTATTTCGGGAACAACCCCGATCTCACGGAGGCAGAAATACAGTTACTTTCAACTCTTGTGGAATTTCCCGCGCTCTCCTGAGGAGCTCAACTTCCGTACTTCAGAGAATTTCGCTCTGAGAGCATTGCCTACGAACCAGAGACTTCCGCTTGCAAGGAGTATGAGAAAGGGTTCGCTTGCAATGCGATAGCGCGGGTAAGAGACAGGCCCATATATTAGAGCAAAATATCCGACAAGGAAAAAAAACAGCAGTATCAGCTCTCTTTTTTCTGGTTTTTTCCAGAAAAGGACAGGGGCTATAAAGGCAAGAATCATAATAAAAAACCACCAGGCTCTTTCGGCAGTGAAAAGGAGTTCAGATTTTGCTATGGCAAATGACCCCTTCACTATGCCGTCTTTTTTCAAATAGTCTTTGAGACTCACATTATCCTCCTCAAGGAGAGGGGTAGATAGAAGGAATGTTCGTAATACGGCAGATTCATTAGATATATCCCTAAAACTGCTCGCGAGAAAGAAGTTTACGCTCCCGCGGATATGGTAGAGGAAATAACCGACGGGATCTCCCAAAATATAATCTTTAGCGAGGGCGCTGATGCGCCCCGCGTGGAGCCCTGTTTGGAGTTCGGACGTGTCTATACCGGGGAAGTAGTCCATTTTTATTTTTTGTTTCGCACTGTCCATGGTACCCCCCTCTTTTCCTGCCAAAAATCCAGCGACATTATAGAAAAGAAGTGTGTAGGGGCCGATGGGCGAAAGGGTCATCGAGCCAGAATGATAGTAGTTTCTAAGGTACCAAGGGAGAAGCGCGGAAGCGAAAACAATGGCCGAAAAGAAAATGATAAGCACCGCCCTTTTGATACCGATGTGTCGCGTATAGTGCCACAACACGAAAGGGAAGATGATCCCCACGCTGTAGAGCCCTGCTGGGCGGACGAGTATTGCATAACCAAGAGTGGCCATTCCAAAAAAGGCAGCGAGATACAGACGCGGAAGCGAAGCATGGAACCTAAAGAATAGGAGATATATGCTGAGAAGGAAGAGAAAAACAAAAAGGATGTCACTTAAGATGGTGGAGACGTAAAAGATGATTGCTGGATTGAGCCCGAACACAAGCGCGGCGACGAAGCCCGCTTTTTCCGAGAAAAGCCTCCTTCCCATCTCGTATACGAGAAGCGAGCTTACTATAACGAGAAAAAACTGAACAAAGACAACAGGAATAAATGAATCAAAAAGAAAAGAAAAGGGGGCGAGAAAAAAAGAGTATCCGGGACTTCGCAACACTTCTGGAGTATAGGGGGGCTCCTCACGGGAAGAATAAACACGGTTGCGCACCAGATTTTCCGCAAGAAATGCGTAACTGTATGAATCACCTCCTTTCAAAACAGGGAAGCCGTATGTTTGGTCAAAGGCGCCTGTCTCCTTGAAAGCAAAATGCCACCCCGCTAGGAGATAGATAATAGTGAGAGTTGCGACGATAACAGTTACTTTTTTCCGTCTGTGCCCCATGTAGGTAGGATCATACCGTCTTTGGAATCTTGGGAAAACGGTCGATATTCTCCATGCTATCACTAGTATTGTTTTTGCCCATGATGCTAGGTAGTATGTGTCGGTGAGCAGAATGTGACAATTGACTTGGGACCCCCCAGCACACATGAAAGTCACCCTTATTGCTCCAACATTCAATGAGATTGAGACAATTCCTCACACGCTCCCTGCACTAAGGCATGTTGGAGTCGATGAGATTATTGTTGTCGATAATAATTCGCACGACGGAACTATTGAGTGGTGTCAGAGCCACGGTTTTACCGTCTTTATCCAAAAGGCCTCTGGTTATGGCAACGGTATCCGAGAGGTAGTTGAGCGGTCGTCGGGGGACATTATTATAGAATTTCCTCCCGATGGGAGTTCTCTTGCAGAAAAGATACCCGCAGTGATTGAAAAGATTTCGCAAGGATTTGATTTGGTTATTGCGTCACGCTATCGCGATGGAGCTAAAAGTGACGATGACGATGTAATCACCGCGCTTGGCAATTGGGGATTTACAAAACTCACCAATCTTCTGTTTGGCACTTCATACACCGATGTCCTCGTAGGTTTTCGTGGCTACAGAAAGGATTCTTATGGTAAGCTTGGACTCGACGAGCCAGGGCTCGCATGGGTTTTGCAAAGTTCTATTCGTTTTGCCACTTCAGGATACAAAGTAGGTGAAATAGGTGCTGACGAACCGAAACGTATTGGGGGAAAACGCAAAATGCGGCCATTTAAGACAGGACTGGCACTTCTCAAGGTTATGCAGAGAGAATTTTCTCGTAAACTGTTATCTACACGTTTCTAATTAAACATGCACTACACATCTATACATACATGCAGAGTGTGCAGTTCGGAAGCCCTGACAGACGTCATTTCTTTTCCGGAGCAGTTTCTGTCACCGACGTTCGTTCGGACAAACGAGGACAACGAACTTTCTACAATAAAAGTTCCTCTCACGGTCACACTGTGCGACCGTAGTAAAAACGAGCAAGGTTGTGGCCTTCTCCAGCTTCGGGAGACGACTGACCATGACCTTCTCTATCGCGACTATTTTTATCGCTCTGCAACGAACGATACGATGCGGAAGGATCTTAAAGATGTTGTAGATGATGTTTTGACGCATGTGACGACAAGCCCCGGTGATGTTGTTGTAGACATTGGTGCGAATGACTGTACAATGCTCGGTTATTTTCCTCCCCACCTGGATCGTATCGGAGTGGAGCCAGCGAAGAATATCTCATGGAAAGGCATTGACCCATCGCTTAAGGTGGTCAACGATTATTTCTCAAAGGATGCTCTCTCTGGAGTTTTGAATGGTCGACAGGTAAAGATATTTACCTGTTGCGCGATGTTTTATGATCTCGATAATCCCAACACCTTCGTCGCCGAAGTGAAATCACTCCTTGCGCCCAATGGCGTCTGGTGCATCCAGCTTAGTTACCTTGTTTCAATGCTGGAAAATATGAATTTCTATGATATCTGCCACGAACATCTCGAGTACTATTCTCTGGAAACTCTTCAAAATCTCATGGTGCGCCATGGACTCGTCATCTTTGATGCCGAAACGAATGCGGTAAATGGTGGTAGCGCGAGAGTCTTCATAACGCATATGGATACTGCTCCAGCAGCCTCGGAAAATCTGAAGAAACTTCTGGACAAGGAGAAGGGGATGCAGTTATTTCACGCCGATACGTATGTGCGTTTTGACGAAAAGGTACGTGCCCTCTCTGCAACAGTAAGAGACTACATCCTCGCAGAAATTGGGAGGAAGAGGCTCGTTGTGGGTCTCGGCGCTTCTACAAAAGGCAACGTACTCTTACAGCTTTTCGGTATAACAAAGGATATACTTCCGTATATCACGGAGATAAATCCGACGAAAATAGGGCTCCGTACGCTCGGGACAGATATAGAGCTTATCTCGGACGAAAAATCTTTTGAGCTCAACCCCGGCTGTAAACTTGTCCTCCCTTGGTACTTTAAGGAAGAGATAGTTAAGCGGGAAGCCGAGTATCTTGCCGGTGGAGGAAAACTCCTGTTTCCGATGCCGTATGTACACGTGGTAACGAAAGACGGAGAAGAACTTCTCTCATGAGAGAGATGGTGGCATTCATGAAGACGATACGTCGCCTACGAAATATCCTCCTCTTTCTCCAAGCTCTTGTTCTTGTCGTTTTCATAAATAGAAAAAAAAGAGTGGCGGTCCCCAAGAAAATCCTTGTTATACAGATGGCAAAACTGGGGGACATGGTCTGTACGACCCCTGTGTTTCGGGCGATTAAAGAAGTCTATCCCACCGCGAAGACTATCGTCGTTGGAGACGCTATCAACAAGCATATTCTTGCCGGGAATCCAGATGTTGACCTCTATATCGTCGGGAAAGAGACCTCGGAGGTCATACGGCAAGTGCGGGAGGAAGAACCCGACTTCGCGTGTGTTATGGGCCCTGATTTCGGGAATCTTCTTATCCCTATCTTTGCAGGCGTACGCTCCATTTCTTCCTTCAAAGTATCGGGTGGAAAATCAAGCGAGACGAGAACGTACAAGCTCCTTCTCCCGTTTATCCATACGGTCCCTTATGTCTTTGGTACTTATGTCTCGCGCGCGCTCCTCAGACTTCTTGAACCTGCAGGCATCGTTTCAGAAGATACCCAGAAGCACTTATATTTCAATGATGAGGCGCGTCAGAAAATAGACGCTCTATTTTCTTTGCATGGGATAACGGAAGAGCATTTTACGGTCGGGATTTCACCGACCGCGGGGCATAGGACGAAACAGTGGGCACCCGAGCGGTTCGCCGCTGTTGCTGACTATCTTTCAGAGCGTTATGGCGCGAAAATTATTATCATTGGAGGACCTGCCGACACGTCGGAAGCGGACGCAATGCTCGCGACTCTCAAGACGGGAAGCGTTGTTAATACGACAGCCACGCTTTCCATTGAAGAGCTCAAAGCTCTTATTGTAAGGCTCGATCTGTTTATGTCGGTGGACACGGGACCCATTTATATCGCGGAAGCTTTTGATGTGCCGACGATAGATATCGCGGGACCCATAGACGTGGGCGAGCAGCCTCCGCGAGGACCACTCCATAAGAATGTCACCCCCTTAAGTGGCAAGAAGCTCCTCTTTGCCATGAATGTACGCGATTACGATTATGAAGAGGTGCGCAGGGAAGTTGATTCCATGACCCCTCAGATGGTTATTGAAACCTTTGAGGGTCTCTACCCTGTTATACAGTCAAGACAGAGGAATGGACGAGCTTAAAAAACGGGTTGCGTATACGCTTGAAAAACAAATTGAAGGCCTGAGGTCTTTACAGGACACTTTAGGCGAGGATTTTACCCGCGCTATTGAGATAGTGAGAAATCGCCGTGGGAAAATCATAGTGACAGGTATCGGCAAGTCGGGCTTCATTGGCATGAAGACTGCGGCAACACTCATGAGTTTGGGGCATATGGCGCACTTTCTCCACCCTGTTGAGGCTCTTCATGGAGATACGGGTCTTGTCGGGGACGGTGATGTGATTATCGCTTTTTCCTTTTCGGGATCCTCGCCTGAAGTGAATCGCATTGTCTCGTATCTCAAGAAAACATTTGATATTCGCGTTGTTGCAGTAACGGGGAATTTGGACTCTGCGTTGGCGGCGCACAGTGACGCTTGTTTTCTCGTACCCGTGCGCGAAGAAGGATGCCCCTTACATTTGGCGCCGATGGCATCGACCACTGCCTCCCTCGTCGTGGGAGACCTTATTGCCTCTGCTCTGACTTCGCCCGACACATTCAATAAAAAAGCATTCGCCAAATTTCATCCAGGGGGCAGTCTGGGGCTTCAGCTCGTACTCGTGTCGGAAGTGATGCTCACGGGTGCTGATATCCCCCTTGTGAAAGACAGTGCTCCTCTCATTGCGACTCTTGCAGAAATGACAGCGAAAAAACGTGGCATTGTCGGAGTACAAAACGCAGAAGGGTTATTGGCGGGGATTGTGACCGATGGAGATATCCGCCGTTTTCTTATGACGCACGGAGCCATTGAGGGAAAGACTGCGCGTGAGGCCATGACGACGAGTCCTAAAACCATACGCGGCAGTGAAACTTTAGAGACCGCGCTTAGTTCTATGAAGAAGCACAAAGTGTCCACTCTTTTTGTTGTGGATGCGGATGGAACGCTTGCGGGGGTGGTGCATATGCGCACCCTTTTAGATGAACATGTTGTGTAGAGGTACGAGAACGCGCGCAACTCACGACGTCTCCTCTCTCTACAAAAGAACGTTTCCGTGTGCTAGGATAGCTCACACTACTTGAATGAAAGCAGCTGTATTAGAGACCATAAATAGTCCTTTAGTGGTTGCGGACGTTGGATTAACAGACCTGTCGTTTGGGCAAGTCCTCGTTAAAGTGCTCGTTTCTGGCATATGCGGTTCCCAGCTTCAAGAAATTGCCGGTAATAAAGGAAACGCGAAATTCGTCCCACATCTTTTGGGACACGAAGGCTGTGGCCTTGTGGAAGATATCGGAGTGGGGGTCACGCGCGTCAAAAAGGGAGACAAGGTCATTATGCATTGGCGCAAAGGTGATGGTATTGAGTCCGATTTCCCCTCCTATATCTACAAAGGAAAAAAGATTTCAAGCGGCAAAGTGACGACGTTCAGCGAATATTCCATCGTATCCGAAAATCGCATTACGCCCGTCCCTCATGATACGCCGGAAGAATTATGCGCGCTTCTTGGGTGCGGACTCTCCACAGCGCTCGGAACAATAAACAACGAAGCACAGGTTCAATTCGGAGAGAGTATTTTGATAATCGGAGCGGGAGGCCTCGGGGTCAATCTTATTAAGGCCGCCAAGCTCGCAAGCGCTTACCCGATTATCTCGGTGGACATTCATGACAGTAAAAAAGAACTCGCCGAGTCGCTCGGAGCGCATCTTTATATCAACTGCAGAAAGGAAAATATCGCGGAAATGCTTCAAAAAACGTTTGGTATGCGCGACGTGGACGTCATTATTGATACGGCAGGGAACAAGAAGACATGCGAAGAGACTCTGCCGTTGCTTGCAAGCGGCGGAAGACACGTCCAAGTGGGGCAATTGCCACAAGGCGAAACTATAGAGCTGCATAATCCGAATCATTTTTTCACGGGGGAAGGCAAGTCCTTCCGCGCCACACAAGGAGGTAAATTTTCTCCAAGCAAAGATATTTTGCGCTACGTGCGCCTCGTGAAGGCGGGGATTTTGCAAACGGACGGTATTATCACTCACCACGTTAAACTAGATGATATTAATGAGGCAATTGAGCAAGTGCGGGCGGGACAGGCGAGCCGCATATTGATAGTGATGTAGAAGGTATGGCTGACCTACTTGGAGCCTATAGACGAATGCTTCTTATCCGCATTGCGGAGGAGGATATTGCCAAACTCTATTTAGAGAAAAAGATAATGAGCTTTGTCCATTTTTCCATTGGACAAGAGGCGGTTGCGGTCGGCGTGTGCGACGCTCTCACTTCGGAGGATAGGGTTGTAGGGAACCACCGGTCGCATGGGCACTACCTCGCGAAAGGGGGTGATTTGAAAAAAATGGTCTGCGAACTCTTGGGGAAAAAAGAAGGTCTCGCGCGGGGAAAGGGGGGCTCTATGCACATGATAGACAAGTCTGTGAACTTCATCGGGGGAACGCCTCTTTTGGGAAGCGCTGCCTCTCTTGCGTGTGGCACCGCATTTGAGAAGAAGTATTCAAAGAAAGAAGGTATCGCAGTCGGCTTTTACGGTGATGGAGCTTCGGAAGAGGGAATTGTGTATGAGACGCTTAATTTGGCGGCTCTTTTTAAACTTCCGCTCCTTCTCGTCATTGAAAATAATCTCTACTCCGTCAATTCAAAACTTCTTGATCGGCGCTCGCCTCTGTATGACGTGGAAAAAATTGTGATGGGCATCGGCCTCTCCTATGCTCGCGCCGATGGGAACGATTATGACGATGTGTCTGCAAAAGCGCGAGCTCTTGCCGCGGGTGCGCGCGAAGGGAAGCCTGGGGTTCTTGAGTGTATGACATACCGCCATATGGCGCACAGCGCTCCTCTTATGGATGATGCGCAAGGATATCGCGAAGAGGATGTTTTAGAAAAGAGATTGGAGAAAGATTCCCTTAAAAAAATGAAAAATGCCCTTCT
>Ga0209542_10015672_pt1 | contig 12676 bp, 16 predicted proteins | sample RifCSPhighO2_01_FD_184028 | JGI IMG/M metagenome (GOLD analysis project Ga0209542, IMG submission 184028) | Soil microbial communities from Rifle, Colorado - Rifle CSP2_plank highO2_0.1 (SPAdes) (version 2) | ecosystem: Environmental > Terrestrial > Deep subsurface > Rock core/Sediment ...
CGAGAGAGAATTGGGTTGGCACATAATTGTGTATAATATTAAAAGAAAAATAAAAGTTTCAAAGGAGAATAAATATCAAACTTTTATTTTTTTGAATTTGAAAATTTATTTGATTTGGGACAACGCAATGAAAACAAATAATTTATATACTCTAAACATCATTATTGGAGTATAAAATTGAAATAAAAAGGAGGTTAATATGCCAGTAAAAAAAAGAGCAGGTGGTAATTCTGTACGTGCATTGCTTGGCTTTGTCGCTTGGTTGACAGGGATAATTGTTTCTCTTTCAGTTGCTTTCGCAATGATTGATGGAACTCTTGGACTTCCAGTTTGGTTAGGAGGCGTTCAAGTTGCAGTAGTTGCAGGATGGATTGTAGTCATTACAACAATAGTTGGATTGATTCTAGCAATTGTTGAATACTTTAGTTAATTCCACAAATTTAATTTATTTTTAATCTATCCATTTTTTCTTTATCTTTTTTAATTTTTTAAGTTTTCATAAATGAGTTTTAATTAAATCAATAAAATTATTTTTCTCACAAAATTTAATTTAGAAAATTATCTTATAAATTTAGCATACAGAAGTGTCCACTATATTTTTTTGGTGATTTGAAAGTGTCAGGGATATGAAGAATTTGTTGGAATTTCATCTAAAATAATCTTGTATATTTTGAGGCCACAATTCTGTAGCTCTTGGACTGCAATAATTTAAAACCTCTTTTCTAGGAATCCATTTAATATCTTCCAAATCACTTCCAACAAAAACTTTATCTGTTTTTGCAGAACATTCATACCATTTGGCTTCTCTTTGACTTGTAGGAGTTGCATGGCTTCCAAGATATTTCCCAACTTCAATTTCTAGTCCAGCTTCTTCTCTCATTCCTCTAATTAATGCTTCTTGGTCAGATTCACCATCTTCAACAGTTTCTCCAGGTATGTGCCATTCTCCAGCTAAAAATTTTGGAGAATCTTTTCTCTTTTTGCCCAACAATATTTTATCTCTACAATTAACTACTGCAACAACTGCATGTTTTATCATTAGTAGTCATAGATTATAATATTTATAACAATTTGTATGATAAAATGTATCATAAAAAGTATAACAAAAAATATCACACAAATTATAAATATTGTGCCCACTTTTCTTAGAATCTATTTATAAAATTATTTTTTCTTAATTCCAGTTGATGCTGAAACCGGTTTAAAATCTTTCCAAGCAAGATTAAACATAGTTTCTAAAGATTGAGCAAAGTAAGGAGTATTAATCCAAACACCAACATCGTAATTTGGATGAACAGATGCATCATCTAATAACATAAACATAATATTTTTACCGTCGATTACTGAGAATCGAGAATTGAAATCTTTAGCACTTCTCATTTCAGCAACCTTTGAAAGTTTTTTTGCAACTTCAGCATTTTTATCAGTAATAGGTGCAGCGATTCTTATTTTTACTCCACGCTTTCTCGCTTTTTCTAAAGAAGGCATTAATGCTTCTATTTTTCTGTTAAGTCCGTCTTCAGTAGTCGCAAGAGTAATAGATTTTTCAGCTCCATTAACTAACATGTCCAAATGATTATATAGATTCCCTCTTCCTCTTAAACTTCCAGATAAATCAGAAGGTTCAATGAATTTAATTCCTTGAGTAAATAAAGAATTTAATTCTTGCAATACTGCATCTTCTTTTAAACTATCTAATCTTTTATGTCGTTCATTAACATGGGTAACTAAATTTCTTTTAACTCTGTCAATAACTTCTTCAGGTTTTAACGCAACGAACTTTATTGGTTTGCCTAATTTCATAACAATGAAACCCTTTTTCTCTAAAGACTCTAAAATGTCGTATGTTCTCGACCTCGGGACATCAGAAATATTTGATAATTCTCCAGCAGTTGAAACACCTCGAGAAAGCAAAGCAGTCCAAACTTTCACCTCGTACAAATTAAGATCAAAAATTTTTCTTAATCTTCCTAAAAACTCATCTTTGACAATCATTTTATTTTATAATTCTTTTAATTAAATCTCATATTTAAATGTTTTGTTAGTGTACTTCTATATAATGATGATTTTTTCATTTTTTACTAAGAGTGAATAGCAAATTAACATACCCCTCTACAAAATATACTTCATTCAATTTTTTTCAAATAAATGTGGAAACATTTATTTTTGATTTTAAGCTTTTCATCGACGAAGTTTGAATCTTTGAATTCATTTTTTATGGAAATTTTTTTTGCATTAGTTCTTTCTTTCAAAAATTTTTCCCAATCTTTTATTATTAATTCACTTTCTTTATCTAAAACAATTATAAGTTCAATTAGATTTTCTTTGACTAAACCAACTTTCTTTCTAAGAGCTTGAATTCCTCTTGCAATATTTCTTGCATAACCTTCTGCCTCTAAGTCAGGAGTCATATTTGTATCAAGTTCAATAAGAAATTCTTTTCCAATTTTAATTTCAATTTTTTTAACATTCAATTGTTCTTTAACAATTTCAATTAATTCTTTATCAAGAGATTCTTTACTATTTATTTTCGCATTTGCTAAAGGCCACTTCAAACCAATTCCAGATTTATCTCTTTCTCTCAATCCCCTTTCAATAATTTCAAACACTATTGAAAAATGATTTTCTAAATTAACATCAATTTTTTTCTTATCCGGTTTAGGCCACGAAGACAAATGCACTGATTCTTCATTCACAATTTTTTTATTTTTAAGATCTTGCCAAATACTTTCCATAGTGAATGGAATTATTGGAGCGCAAAGTTTGATTAAAGTAATATAAACTTCTTTTAAAACATATTTTGCTTCATTATCTTCATTTGCTAAACGATCACGAATAAATTGAATATATCCTCTAGACAAATCATTCAACCAAAAATCTCTTACAGCTCTTGTTGAAAGATGCGGATGCATATTATTTAATTCTTCACTCATTTTTTCAATTAAAGAATTTAATTTACTAAGTATCCATTTATCTTCAATTCTATTAATTTTGACTTCTTTAGATTTTTCAATAAGTTTAGATATGTTGTGTAAAATATTAATATTATTTTTAGGATCTTTAACAACATTAAATCCAAATTTTAATTCTTGAGAAGGATCTTGTAAACAATATAAAAATCTTATAGGATCAGCACCTATTTTTTCAATAGCTTCATCAAACCAAATTGCATTACCTTTACTTTTATGCATTTCTTCTCCTTTTTCATCTTTTAAAGATTCATAACCAAAAAGAGATTTGAATGGAGCTTTCCCAGTAATAGTAACACTAGCCCAAAATAAAGCGTTAAACCACCCTCTCGATTGTCCAGGCATATTCTCTGAAATCATATCTGCTGGAAACCATTTATTCCAATATTTTTTATCTTTAAGATAATTTAAAGTAGAAAAAGGAACTATTCCTGCATCAAGCCAAGCATCTCCAACATCTAAAATTCTTGAACTCTCGTCACCACATTTCTCACATTTAATTTTAATTTCATCAATCCACGGTCTATGAATTTCTGGAAGATTATCGACTTTCTTTTTATCAATAGCTTTCTTTTTTAATTCTTCTAAACTTCCCATAACTTCTATATTTCCGCAATCACACTCCCAAATCGGTAATGCAAATCCCCAATATCTTTTTCTAGAAATTAACCAGTCACTCATATTATTGAACCATTCATTCTGCCGAACTTTTCCATATTCTGGATACCACTTTACTTTTTTATTTTCAGAAATTAATTTTTCACGAATGTCTTTTGATTTGATATACCATTCATCAACTAAACGATAAACTAATTCTTCTCCACACCTCCAACAATGAGGGTAACGATGTTTGTAAGAATTAGTCTTGTAAGAAAAATTTCTTTCTTTAAGATCTTTTAAAACTTCTTTAGTAACTTCAGAATATTTCTTTCCAGAAAATTGTCCAAATCCTTCAATATAAATTCCTGAACTATTTAATGGAGAAGGAGAAGGAAGTTTTTCCTTTTTACCGAGGACAAAATCATCTGTTCCACATCCTGGAGCAATATGAACAATTCCTGTACCTTCATCTTCAGAAGCCAAATCCCACATTACAATTTTATGTGGAGAATCTTTCTGCGATTCAATTTCAGCATAAGGCATAATATATTCTATTCCTTTTAATTTAATTCCTTTAACTGTTTCAATAATTTTATATTTCCCATCCAATTCTTCTAAACGTGATTTAGCAATCCAGTATTTTTTATCATTATTTTCAACTTTTACATAATCTATTTTTTCATTAACTGCTAAAGCAACATTTGCAGGAACAGTCCAAGGAGTTGTTGTAAAAATCAAGAAGTAAGTATTTTTTTCATTTTTCAAAGGAAACTGCATAAACAAAGACATATGAGTAACATCCTTATAACCTTCTGTCGTAATATCGTGTTTTGAACTAGCCGTACCACATCTCCAACACCAAGGGACAGCGTCTTTTCCTTTGTATAACCAACCTTTATCAAAATAAGTTTTCATCAAATACCAATTATGTAATTGATTTTCATCAGACATTGTATAATAAGAATTATCCCAATCCATCCAATAACCTAATCTTATAGATTGATCTCTCTGAATTTTAGAAAATTTTTCAACTCTTTTTCTACAAGATTTAACAAACTTAAGTATCCCAAATTTTTCAATATCTTCTTTACTTTTTAATCCGAGATCTTTTTCTTCTTCTCTTTCGATCCAAAGTCCTTGGCAATCAAATCCATTTTGATATCTTAATTCAAATCCTTGCATCGATTTAAATCTCTGAAATAAATCTTTGTAAGTTCTTCCCCAAGCATGATGAACCCCCATTGGATTATTGGCAGTAATAGGTCCATCTATAAAACTCCATTTATCACCATTTTCGTTTTGTTTACGAAGTTTTTCAAATATTTTATTTTTCTTCCAAAATTCTAATATTTCTTTCTCAATTTCTTGATTATTTAACATACCAAAAAATAGAGAAACATATTTATTAAATCTTCGCTAAGCAATAATTTCCTGAAATCCAAATTCTCTTAATTTTATCATCATTTCTTCATTAGGGTTTAATCTATGTCTCCAACTAAATTCCAAATGTTCATCACAAATCATTGTATTTCCAGACATAATATATTTATTTAAATCGAAAGGATCTATTTTTTTAATAGGTCTCTGATTTTCATAATTAATCTTAAAAAAATATTTAACTCCCTTAAATTTTAAATTCGCAAATAATTTAGAACTTTTTTCTTGAAGATTAATTTCCCCTCCATTTTCTGAAATCCATAAATCAATCGAACTTCTTCCAAGATATTTCGGAAGATAAAGTCCTTTTTGATTTTCAAAATAAAAGGTATGATTTGGAGAAACAAATTCCTTTGAATGAATTTTTTGCAAACCCATAATTATTCTGGTAATACCTGTTTTTTAAGTATTATTATATTATTTTTTTGATGATTTAGTGAATAAATGTTTATATATTTCAAAAATTAAATTTTATTATGGGTGAATATACATATCATATTTATGTGTCGGCGATAAAAAATAAACATGAAAAGAGGGAAAAATTTAGTTTAGGAGAAATGAAATTTAGTGTTCCCTTGGCTTTAGGAGATAAAGCAAGCATTTCTTATTCTGATGAAGGGAGAAATAGTTTGTGCTTAGGCAAGGTTAGAGAGATTATGCATTATCCAATAAAAAATAATGATCGTAATGAAGAAGGTGGTAATTTACAAAGAGAGGTTAACGCCGAAGTTAATGCTATATTTTATAATGATAGTCCTGAAGATTATTCTGATATTAAAGGATTAGCAAGTATATTGGCTAAAAATGACCCACATATTCCATTGGATTCTCGATATCCTTTGCCACATGAAAGACCTAAGGTTTAAGTATATCTGAACAAAGATATATAAACTATAGTTATTCTATAGCATTATGGTAACAACAATTCAACTAAATGAAAATGTAAAGAAAATATTGGACAGAATGAAATCTGCTAAGGAAACTTACGAAGATATAATTGTTAATTTAATAAAATCTGTCGAGGAACAGAAAAAAAACCAAGAAGATTTGTTAATTGAAGGATGTAAGGAGATGTATGAAGATATGTTAAAAATAGATAAGGAATGGGAAGGAACTTTAATGGACGGTCTTGATAAGAATGAGAAATGGAACAAATTATAAGAGGAGAAATTGTAATAGCAAATTTAAAACCAGTTAAAGGTTCAGAACAGGGAGGGATCAGACCGGTTTTAGTTGTTCAAAATGACACTCTTAACAAATACTCTCCAACAACAATAATTGTCCCAATAACTTCTAAGATTTACACAAAAGAATATCCTACAAATGTAATAATAAAAAAAGAGGATTCTAAAATGAAAGTAGATTCAACAATCCTGCTAAATCAGATAAAGGCAATTGATAAAAAGAGAATTATTAAAAAAATAGGATATTTAGATAACTTCACAATGAATAAAGTCGATAGAGCAATTAAAGTTAGTCTAGCAATTGATTGATTTCTAACATCACGAGAAAAAAGTTGGGTGAGTTAATCCTTAGGATTAAGTTAGCGGGGGGCGTCATCACTCTTATCGTCGACAAAGTATCCATTTTACTCGTGCTAACCTTAACCTAAGGTTTAACATCTCGTGGGGCGTGTTACCTAAGATTCATTTCCTTCAAATTCTCCATTTCATAATTATCTAATTTTCCGAGAATAATTAAACAATAAGGTGTTTTAATTTTTTTTGAAGGAATTTTATCTAATTCTCCATAATAAAACTTACTTCTAATTCCTAAACGTGAACAAACAATTATTTTTTCTTTCAAACCAGATTCAATCAACTGATTTTTACAATCATTAAAAACCAAACCAATATCAATTAATAAAAGTGTATGCGCACCAATTTTTTGATTATCTTTAATAATTTCTATAAAACTTTTAGGTTCAAAATTTTTCTGCCATTTCGGAAGCGAAGCGGTTTTCCCAAATTTATACAAGCTTAATCCGGATTCAGCAACAGCATCAAAAACACTACCAGAATGCAAAACATGAAATTTAATTCGTTTTTCATTACAGGCATTAATTAAACTAATGTGTGTCGTAGCTGATAACGGTGAGCCATAAACTAACAAAACAACTTCTTCTTTCTTAGCTTCGTCAACAAGTTTCTCAGATTCAACGAATTCCCTATCTGCCGAAATAATTTTTATTTTCAATTCTTTTTCTAATTCTTTTTTTGTATAAGGAAATTCTACCGTATAATTTTCCAAATAGATTTTTTTAATACCCGCACTTTTCAATATTTTTTTCCCGTGCAAACTAATTCCGCGTTTGTCTAGTCCAAGTCCGATTAAATACAGTGCCATGATTAAATATTATCTAATTGAGATTTTATATTTGATAAATCTTTGCTTGAAACTTAGTATAACTTTGCATTGGTTTAAATATAAAATTATTACTCTTTATCTTAAGATTTTCATTTGTATAACCAACCGACCTATATCAAATAAAATCGAAAAACTACTTCTCACTTCGTTCGAAAATAATACAACTTCGAAATTGTCTCACGACAGATTTCTCCGTTGATAAATTAAATAATCCGAAAAATTATTAATAATTTTTCTTCAGCGAAGAGCCTTGACAAAGTCTGGCTCGTAGCAAGAAATTTTACAACTAAAAAGAGGGATTATATGTTTATTGGGGAGCACAATCCTATAATGTAATAAATGTTTTTAAACTCAAAATACCTATATTATTTATGAGTAAATTTATTAAAACAAACAAGAAAAAAATTATAATTTCTATTTTAATAGCCTTGGTAACTACTTTTATTTATATTCTTTTTAAAATTAAAGATAAAATTATTCCTGAATGCACTGTTCCTTACTTAAACCCATGGCAACATTTTATTAGTTGTAATTTAGTTTATGGACTTCACTACTTGATTGTTTTTATTTCTATTTTTATTATCGCATTTTATATTATGAAGAAATTGAAGATTGTAAAAGAAAAAAAATAATTATTTCAAAACCATTCCAGTTTTCATATACCACATATATAAGTCTAATTCAGCCGAGGACATTTTTAATTTTTCAGCAATTCGATTAAAAGTTTCCTCGATTTTTTTGTAAATTCTTGGAGTTAATACATTCGGCTTTTCCAAAAGGTAACCCTCCTCAAATAACAAATTCAAAATATGTCTGTCTAAAATTGCAAGATTTTTCTTACCTACATTTCTCAAAAAATGTGAAGATTCTTTCATTCCAAGACCTTTCACATTTTTCACAATAAATTCACGAGCCTCAAAATCTTCTTTATTTTTTAATATTTTTTTTATTTCTTTAAATTCCCGTGCACCAACAATATATTTCGCTTTATTATTATGGAATCTATGTTTATTCATTTTTATTGTTTGAGCAATATTTTCCTTCGACGAATTCAAAAATCCTCTTGCCCCAATTTGGTTCTGAATTCTTATCGCACTAGTAGCACGTGAATTTGCAGTAAGCAAACAAAAACACAACTCACTAAACCATTCATTATCTCCTTTCTCTCCTAAGAGTTCAAATTCTTTCAGTCTTTTATCGACGGTTTCTTTTATCGGGGTTTCCTTCAAAGCATTTACTTTAGAAATTAAATCTTCCATATTAAAGATTGTCCAATGGAGATTTAATGTTTGATAAATTTTTTCTAGAAACATGCGTGTAAATTTCAGTAGTTTTCAAATCGCTATGACCTAATAATTTTTGAATGTGTCTGATATCTGTTCCCTGTTCTAATAAATGCGTTGCAAAACTATGTCTCATCATATGAGGTGTAACTTTTATTCCAGCTTTCTTTCCTAAATTATCAAGAATTTTCTGAACAGACTTTTTTGTATACTTGCCTTTCCTACCTTCAAAGATATATTCTGTAGTGAACATTTCCTTAGAATAATATTTAAGTAAATCTAATTTTAAATTCTCAGACAATAAACTAATTCTGTCTTTTCCGCCCTTCCCTTTACGAATATTTATCAAATTTCTATCAAAGTCAATATCCTTCCGTTTTAAATTAATTAATTCTTGTAACCTAAGCCCAGAACTATATAGAAGTTTAACAACGAGCTTATGTTTTAAGTTTCCGCAAAATTCAATCATTTCAGAAATCTTTTCCTTAGAAATTACTTTTGGAAGTTCTTTTGTTTTCTTTTTTATTGGAACTTCATTAAAACTAAATGGTTTTTTCAAAACTTCTCTAAAAAAGAAACTTATTGAAGCATATTGTAATCGAGAGGAATTTACACTTAAGTCTTTAGATAACAAATAAGACCTAACCCCCTCATTATTCAGATTAAGTCTACTTTTTTCAATAAACTCAAGAAATCGAGCAACATTATAATTATAAGTTTTAATCGTTTCTTTGGAAAACCCTCGTAAAACACATTGGTCTTTTAATCTCTGAAGAGATTCTGTTTTATTAAAAGTATAATCCATTTTAGAAATTAAAATGATTAAGATATATAAATTTACGTTTAAACTCAAGAAGTATAACAATTCTGGAATAAATAATTAGAGCTAATAGATGTTATACGCAATTAAATTTTAGTGGCACGAACTGATAGGAGACAATTTTTACGAGAACGAAAAACGACGAACGGGGGAGGGGGCGACGAAACGGACGAACCACTGGACACTGGACAAACTCACACAAGATATTTATAGTTTGAAGGATATTCAATTTATAAATAGAAAAAGTTATAAAAACATAGATTAAACTATATATTAGGGGATAAAATGATTACTACAAATTCAAGACAGATGACTACTGGAAAGGCATTTGAATATGCTTTACTTTCACAATTTGAAGAGAAATTAAAAGATAAAACTAATGTCGAAGTAATCAAAAATTCATCATTTAATATAGCAAAAGGATGTTTCGAAAACACAACTAAAACAGAACAAGCAGATTATTTGCTCTCTTCAAGTTTTGCTGTCAATTTTTTAATGGATATAGAACCAAGATTATCAAATGATCTTGGAAAGGAAGATATTTTACAACTTGAAATTCTATCTGATAATTTTGGAAAAGAAGGAGATGTCAGAGATGTTTTAGCAATTAGATTATTACAGAAATGGGAGATAGGTGTTTCTGCTAAAAATAATCACGAAGCTATCAAACATTCTCGTTTATCTTCAAATATTGATTTTGGAGAAAAATGGCTTGGCACAAAAGTTTCAAAAGATTATTTTGATAGTGTAAATCCAATCTTCAAAAGATTAGAAAATATAAGAAAAGAAAGTAAAGCTACTAAAAAATGGAGTGAAATAGGAGATTATCATTCTTCAGTCTATGTTCCAATATTAAACGCGTTTGTTAAAGAATTAAAATCTCTCGATGAACAAAATAAGAACATAGCTTCAAGTTTAGTTTCATATCTAATAGGAAATAAAGATTTTTACAAGGTAATCAAAAGTAAAAATTCTATCGAAATTCAAGCATACAATATGAACGGAACTTTAAACCTACCTTTCAAGAATATTGAACCAAAATATAAAACTCCAAAAGTCCCATTACCTACAAAAATAATAAGCATTGAATTAAAAGAAGATAATGATACAACAGTAATTGTAACTATGGATGGTGATTGGACTTTATCTTTTAGAATTCATAATGCAAGTTCACGAGTAGAGTCATCATTAAAGTTTGATATTAATCTTTTAAAATCTCCTAAAAAGTTGTTCAAAAATACTCTTAATATTAGCGAGGATTTATGATGAAAATAGCATCATTTTTCTCAGGAGCAGGGGGACTTGATTTAGGTTTCTCTAATGCAGGTTTTAGTTTAGCCTTTGCTAATGATAATTGGGAAGGATGTTGGGAAACTTTTGAAAAAAATCATAATCATCCAATATGCAAAAAATCCATCACTGAAATTAAACCAGAAGAGATTCCCGAAGTTGTTGGATTTGTAGGGGGTCCACCCTGCCAGAGTTGGAGTCTTGCAGGTGCAATGCGAGGAATAAATGACTCAAGAGGAAAGTTGTTTTATAATTATGTAGAGTTAATAAAAGCAAAACAACCCTTATTTTTTCTAGCTGAAAATGTCGCAGGAATTTTATCTCCAACTCATTATAAAGAGTTTATTAAAATTATTGAAGCATTTAAACAAATAGGATATAATGTAACTTACAAATTACTGGATGCAAAGGATTATGGCGTTCCGCAGGAAAGAAAAAGAGTTATTATTGTTGGCTACCATGAGAAACTTGGTAAAAAATTTGTATTTCCAGACCCGACAAAATCTAATGTTTTCTTAAAAGATGCTATTGGAGATTTACCTTCTGCAAAATCCGCAAAAGAAAAAAATAAAACAAATGGAAAAACTGAAATCTCCAATCAGGAATATATGAATGGAGGATTTTCTACAATTTATATGTCGCGAAATCGTGTAAGAGGATGGGATGAACACTCATTTACAATTCAAGCTGGAGGAAGACACGCGCCAATTCATCCTCAAGCTCCAAAAATGAAATTTATAGAACAAAATAAAAGGGAGTTTGTAAAAGGGAAAGAACATCTTTATAGAAGGTTATCTGTAAGAGAATGTGCAAGAATACAAACATTCCCTGATGATTTTGAATTTTTTTATACAGATGTTGCTGATGGTTATAAGATGATTGGGAATGCTGTTCCTGTTAAACTTGCAGAAGTTATTGCGAATAAAATTAAAGAGGATATTAAGAATGAAATATGAACAAGATGACAAACAAAAACATCTTGAATTTTTACAATTAGCTATAAACAGGATGGCTTCAAATTCGTTTATTCTCAAAGGATGGAATATTACTTTAATTGTAGGTTTATTTGCTTTGACTTTGAAAGATTTATCTTCGTCATATTTGTATCTCGCAATTTTGCCTGCATTAGCGTTTTGGGGTCTTGACGCATATTATCTAAGACAAGAAAGATTATTCAGAAAACTCTATAATTCAATCAGAAAAACAAAAAGAGAAGAAATTGATCCTTATTCATTAGATACAAAAAAGATGAATAAGCATGTTGATAATTGGTTTTGTACCCTATTCTCGCCAACAGTAATATTATTACATGGTTCTGTAATCTTATTTATTACAATCTTTATAATAATTGTAAGGGGTGGATTTTAATGACAAAAAGACAAGTTTTTTACAGTTTTCATTATAAGCCTGATTGTTGGAGAGCGGCTCAAGTTCGTAATATAGGCGTAATAGAAGGAAATAAACCTGCACCTGATAATGATTGGGAAACAATAACTAAAGCAGGAGAAGACGCGATTAAAAAATGGATAAAAGACCAAATGAATGGTCGTTCATGTACTGTTGTTTTAGTTGGTAAAGATACAGCGGGAAGAAAATGGATAAACCACGAAATCATAGAATCTTGGAACAATGGCATGGGTGTTGCTGGAATATATCTTCATGGTTTGAAAAATCAAGAAGGAGATATTAGTGGACAAGGAAAAAATCCCTTTGATGAAATTACGTTTAGTAATTCAGGAAATAAATTATCTTCTGTTGTAAAATGTTACAATCCTGCTGGAAATGATAGTAAAGAAAGATATGATTGGATTTCTAAATATATTTCTGATATAATCGAAGAAGCAATAAAAATTCGAAATGGAAATTAAAGTTCTTTTGTAAAAGAACCAAAACACGACGCCCCCTCACCC
>Ga0209542_10015673_pt1 | contig 12676 bp, 13 predicted proteins | sample RifCSPhighO2_01_FD_184028 | JGI IMG/M metagenome (GOLD analysis project Ga0209542, IMG submission 184028) | Soil microbial communities from Rifle, Colorado - Rifle CSP2_plank highO2_0.1 (SPAdes) (version 2) | ecosystem: Environmental > Terrestrial > Deep subsurface > Rock core/Sediment ...
GCTACACACGCCCCCGTGACTTGCATGCCTTATCCACGCCGCCAGCGTTCATCCTGAGCTAGGATCAAACTCTTATTGAAGATTTGAACGGAACAAAACAGAAAATGGTATTCTCTATTTCCTTCCTCAATATTCCATATAGGAACACATCAGAACTTCAATTATGTTTTCTCTTAACTTCTGGAATCATTTTATTTATCCAAACAATCCGCGTAAATCGGACCGCTTGGAATTTCTAGACTTTAACTCCCTCGCCATTAAGAAATGGCTCGGGATGCACAATTCGATTACATCGAATTGGCATTGCACTTACTTTTTGTGTTCTCATCCCGCTTAGAAATAACTGAAACTAATTTCAGATTTCTAACGGGACTAGATTATTTCATTTTCAAGGAACGCACTTCACCCCATTCGCTCGTTAGCGAATGAAATACTGAAGCGTCGGTACATTATACATATGGCAAAGGGGCTGTCAATTGGCCAAGAAATATAAGGAAAAGCCGGCTTCAAAAGAAGCCGGCTGGACAGCAAACAACAGCAGCAACACGCAACAATCAGAGGCGGTTCAGAGCGGAGAGCACTGCCTGCACCGAAGCATGCTCGATATTCGTATTCACTCCCGAACCCCACCTGGTCTTACCATCTCCCATTTTGATCCGAATGTAGGCAATAGCGGAAGCGTCTTCCCCGATCTCAAGCCCATGCTCACTGTAGTGAGTTATCTCAAAACGAGGTTCACCAATAGTACTGAAACCATGAACCAGCGCCGCAAGCGGACCATTGCCTTCGCCCACGAACTCAACATTTTTCCCGTCTTGTTGTAGCTGTGCGAAACATTGGACCCCACCGGGGATACTCTCGGCCTTGAATCCCATGAAATGCCAAGGGGAATAGCGTTGAACATATTCCTCCAAGAACATTACCTTGAGTTCCTGTCCCGTAACTTCACGACCAAGTGCATCGATTTTTTCGCTTGCAATCGGCCCGAACTCGCGCTGCATCTCTTTCGGCAGATCCATGCCGAATTCTTGTTTGAGCACGAAAGCAATACCGCCTTTACCAGACTGACTGTTGATACGAATCGCCTTGTGATATCTGCGCCCGATGTCCCCTGGGTTAATCGTGAGATACGGAACGTCCCAGTGTTCCCGACCACCTTTTTCCCATTCTTCCAACCCCTTCTTGATGGCATCTTGGTGCGACCCGCTAAACGCGGTAAACACCAATTCTCCAGCGTAGGGATGGCGGTCCGGAACAGTCATGCCGGTACAACGCTCATAGACTTCCCGAACCGCATTGAGGTTCGAGAAATCAAGCTTGGGGTCAATGCCATGCATATAGAGGTTCAGTGCAACCGTGACAATGTCGAGATTTCCTGTACGCTCGCCGTTGCCGAAGAGCGTACCTTCGACCCGATCAGCCCCTGCAAGAAGCCCGAGCTCGGTCGCTGCAGTACCAGTACTACGATCATTGTGCGTATGTAAGCTGATAATGAGCGAGTCCCGGTTCTTTATGTTCCGACAGACCCACTCGATCTGATCAGCATAGACATTGGGCATCGCGACCTCGACCGTGTCCGGAAGGTTGAGGATCATTTTCCTCTGTGGAGTCGGTTGCCACACATCCATGACCGCTTCGGAGATTTCCTTGGCGAACTCGACTTCGGTCGCGCTGAAACTTTCAGGCGAATACTGAAGCGTTACCTCGGTTCCTTGGAGCCGTGAGAGCCGGTCCTTGATCATCTGTGCACCGTGCACCGCGACTTGGATAATCTCTTGTTTCGTCATCCCGAATACGACACGACGCTGTGCCGGCGACGTGGAGTTGTAGAGATGGATGATGGCCTTCTTGGCCCCCATAAGCGACTTAAAAGTCTTCTCTATAAGATCTTCACGCGCCTGCACGAGCACCTGGAGCCACACGTCATCCGGCACACGATCCTCTTCGATCAGGCGACGGTTAAAGGCGAACTCGGTATTCGATGCCGCCGGAAATCCAACTTCAATCTCCTTGAGGCCACATCTCACGAGCAGAGGGAAAAGCTCGAGCTTTTGCGCGATGTTCATCGGGTTCGGAAGTGCTTGATTCCCATCGCGAAGGTCCACACTAGACCAGCTGGGCGCCTTGGTAAGGACGCGGTTCGGCCACTCTCGATCAGGCAAGTGAATCTGCGGAAACGGACGGTATATTCCTGGGTTCATAGGTTTTGATTTTGTTGTTTTCTGTTGTGAAAGAACATATCGCTACTTCTCCCGAAGTAAAACGAAGCCAGCGCCCCTAGGGTGGGGCGCTGGCTGGTGTTTAAAATCGTAGGTTCAGATTTCAGGCACTAGCAAACGCTCCACCCCGTCTAAGGAGGAGGCCGAGAAGCGAGCCACTATTTAAATTGCCAACAACTAAATTCATATGCTCCATACTACTCTTCCGACAAATGTTGTCAAATGCTACTTAGTGAATTTGAAAGTGGAGAGAATTTTGTAGTACTTCTGTTTATCAGACTCAGAGATAATATTCTCTTTCCCTGGCAATATACTGAACTGGTATACAACAGCCCCAACTTTTACGTAAGTGACTACCGTTGAAAAACCGGCTGCATTCCATGTTTCTTGACGCTCCACAGCTTGTTTACCATCAATTAGCGCCCTCTTACTACTTAACACCATTTTTGAGGACTGTCCTTCGTACGCAGTCTGATTAAATTCATCTGAACTTTTTAGCCAATCTTGTATCAATTGTCCTGTCGGATCTTCAGAGAAAATAACTCTAAACGCTGCGGAAGAATAGTTTGGTGTGCCAAACTGTAAAGAATTATCACGATTTACCCACTCCCAAGGATACTTAAACTCAAACCCATTTTTGTCATTGCGATAAGTTTTCCAGTCTTCTGGTACTGTTGAGGTTCCAATTGGTGCATTAGAGTTCCTTTTGTTGTAGGAAATAATCAACCATCTCCCGTTTGCGTCTTTCTCAACAATAAAAGTCGCATCTACATCCTGTTCAGGATAGGTTCCCCCGCTTACACCTCCGCTGTAAAGCATACGACGTTCATTCACGTTCACAGAAAATTCCTGCGCAGAGATCGGTACAGGGTTTCCAACAAGATATGTGGTAATCCCATAAAACGGGAATGGGTCAGATTGGGACATTAAGTCACTTGTAAAGGATACTGACTTACAAGCAGAGAGGGCTTTACCATCTTTCACTGATTGATATTCCTCAAAGGACCTCACTACATTAGTGATATTATCCTCCGCTGACTTACTTAAGTCTTGTGTAAGACAAGGATTTGGAACTTCCTTTTTCGTGCTAATAAAAAACCATGCACCAGCAACCAGCACGAGTCCAAGAACTGCTCCTCCAACAAAGACTGGGGTGCGATTGGGTTTAGGAAAATTAACTGAAGCGTTTGAGTTTATTTCAGGAGAAACAGGAGGTGTATTTGGTATGGGAACCGTTCCGTTTTCCATAAATCTTAATGAGTTTATCGTCTTATTTTGGACTCCATCAACGACACTTTCTTTTCAAGAAGAGCAATACTTTTCTTTTTCTTCCAACAACTTCTGCACACGTCAAAGTGTTTATACCCAGAAGACTTTTCGCGGTGAAACTCAACAGATACAAAATCGTTCCTTACCGCCTTCCCACAAACATCGCAGTATCTCTTAAACATAAGGTGCCCTTAGACACTACTAAGCGGGGGTTGTGGCTGTGATTTCAACCGGAACACCCCTCATGAAATCCTTCTCAAGGCTCTTTACACCTTTTTGAGAGAGTTGAAACGAGGCGTCCAGTAATTCAACACCGACAGTATTTCCTTTGGTATCCACGTCAATCATGAGACGGTCATTTACCTTAACCGTTCCTTTTATTTTCCCATCGCGAAGGCGAATATACATCGCGTCCGCCGTTTTGTCGTAACTTATTTTCATATTATTTATCCAAGATGTAATACGCAGTTATGATACGATATTCATTTCTTGTATCTGGGGTTACTCCTTTTACATACACTACTTCTAACATCTTACCACCTACAGCTTTTCGAGCAACCATCCGACCAGCAAATGACACACGCACCGCGTCGGGATTTTTGATAGTTTTCTTAAGATAATCAATGTTGATACCCCTTTCAATAATCGCTTGCTGGAAATGGAGTGAGAATTTCAGATTCATATCTGCGTCATTTCTTCCTGCTTTGCCACTTCTCCATAGTCACGAGAAGAGGCGAGCCTAAGAATATAGACGAGTAGGTACCCGCGATGATACCGATGAGGAGCGCCAAAGTGAAGTTGTGCGTTGCCGCACCTCCGACAAAATAGAGGACAACGAGCGAGAGCACTACGGTAAGCGACGTATTGATGGAACGCGTGAATGTCTGACTGATGCTCTCCCCCACCGTCTGCTCGAACGGCTGATTCTTGTGAATCCTTAGGTTCTCCCTCACGCGGTCGAATACCACTATCGTGTCGTGTACCGAAAAGCCGAGTATAACAAGAAGTGCGGTAACAAATAGCGTATCTATCTCAATAGTCGGATTTAAGTTACCCAATAGTGCAAATACGCCCGTGGGTATGAATACGTCATGGGCAAGGGCGATGACCGCGATAACGCCGTACTTCCATGATGACACCGGCTCGGAGACTTTCCTGAAGGCAAAGGCAATGAAGAGGATTATCATCACGAGCACAAGAACGATAGAAATGAGCGACTTGCGCGCCGACTCTTTGCCCAAAAGCGGCCCGATGGAATCGAATCTTTCTTCTGTGAATTTCTGACCGCCTTCTCCAAGCTTCGCGATGAGAGATTGGCGCTCCGTCTCGGAAATGCTTTTCATGCGTATGACGTAACCATTCTCACCGATAGGACGTACCGACGGCTCCCCTTCTACGACAGAGGTGACCGCATCTTTCACCGTCTGCATATCGGGACGGACATCGGTATAGGTTATCTCGAGGAGAGAGCCTCCTTTGAAATCGATGCCGAAATTAAGCCCGTGAACAGCGACCGCAACGATAGAAAGGACGACAAGTACCGCCGAGAGAATGTAGAAGAATTTTCTGTGTTGAACAACGAACATGGTGTTATGAGTTAGTGGCACCGCTCCCGAATAAGAATTTCATCGCCCCTTCGTGGTTTTTGTGGCTTACGGCAAGCAAGAGCGTCCTAGTGACCGTAATAGCGGTAAACATGCTTACCAGCACGCCGATAGCGAATATGAGGGCGAATCCTTTGACCACGGAGGCGTTGCTGAACCAGTAGAGGATGACCGCGGTGATGATGGACGAGAGGTTCGAGTCACGGATGGAGAGCCAGGCGCGAGAAAAGCCCTCTCGGATCACAGCATCAACACTCTGCCCTCCCTTTCGAAACTCCTCTTTCATACGCTCGAAGATAAGAATGTTCGCATCCACGGCCATACCGATAGAGAGAATAAAGCCAGCGATACCCGCGGCCGTGAGTGTCACGGGAATCAACTTGAAGAGCGCAAGAATGATGGCAACGTATACTGCGAGCGCGATAACCGCCAAAAAGCCGGGGAATCGGTACCAGAGTATCAAGAATGCGGCTATAACGAGAAATGAAATCCATCCTGCTTTTACACCCCCTTTCAGCGCATCTTCTCCAAGCGATGCACCGACTTTCTGCGTTGAGACAAGTTCTATGGGAACAGGTAACGCGCCATAATTGAGATCCCGCACGAGAAGCTTAGCTTCCTGGGGTGTAAAACCACCGCTTATTTGGGCCTGCCCGTCACGAATCTCTTCTTGAATAACAGGAAGCGAGATGGGCTGATTGTCCAGGAAAATCGCGAGTACTTCGCCAACGTGTTCGCGCGTGAGTTTCGCGAACAAGTCTTTTCCTTCGCTGTTGAAATTCAGTTGGACGTAGGGACTACCGGTTGTTTGATCGAATGCCACTTGCGCACGCTGTACTAACCGGCCTGTGATGCCAGTTTCCTGAAAGATGACTTGTGGCGTCGTAGTACCGGGAAGCGTCGTTTGTCGTGCAAGCTTAAATTCAAGGAGCGGCGTCTTGCCGATGAGGTCGATAGCTTTCTGGATATCGGTCACGCCAGGCAGTTCCACGACGAGCTTCTGGCTGATAGTGCTCCCTACCCCGCCGGACTCGACTTGGACAAGGGGCTCGGAAACACCGAAAAGGTTCACTCTCTTCTCAATGACATCGCGAAGGGCATCCATAGAAACCGCTACGTCCCCTGCGGCGACTTTGGAAATGTCCGCTTGATAGACCAGGTGGCTTCCGCCATTGAGGTCAAGACCCAGCTTAAAGGCGAACCTCGAAGCTGTCGCAGGAGTGCTCGTAGCGACTGATGATGGGATCCTCGGGACTTCTGTCGAGTAAACAAAATAGCCGACCCCTGCGGCGACTATGAGCAATATGAGGGCGATCAGCCTATGTTTAAACATTGCGGTTATACTAGCGGAATTAGTGAAAAAGATAAATGGTTGACTAATAATATAATATATGATATTGTACCAAATAGCGTTATGAACATTACCAGACCTCACTTCAAACAATCGGCTGAATTCCTGAGTTCCAAACTCGCAGTCCATCAGTGGGCACGTGGCATACGTTACCTTTCCAGGAAACAAATCAGGGAAGAGAAGGAGTTCCTTGGAGAAGAAACGTTTCAAAAAATAGTTGCCGAGGCAAAAAAATACCGTTCAAGAAGACTTGGACGTAGAGCCCCTGGCTCTTTCGGCACAGGAAAACGCCGCTAGTCTCCCACAATCGACAAAAACCGCTCGGCCCTCCCGACGGTTTTTTCTTTTTCTTACATTCCTATACCCTATTCACTAAACGCTATACGCTTTCTTTATATCCCCTTTCTCGACAGCAATTCCCGAATCGTATGAAGTGCGATTTTAAGGTCAACCAAGAACGAGCGGTTCTTTATGTAGTACAAATCATATGAGAGCTTATTCTTCGTCTTCGTCATATCGGTACCATGATGCGGATGCTCGCCATAGATCTGTGCCCACCCGGAAAGGCCAGGCTTAATGAGATGGCGGACGCTGTAGTACGGAATCTCTTTCTCGTACTCTTTGACGGCCGCAGGAAATTCCGGGCGAGGACCAATAAGCGAGATGTCTCCCCTGATAACGTTCCAAAGCTGGGGAAATTCATCCAACCGCGTCTTTCGCAAGAATGCACCGGTCTTGGTCACTTTATTCTCATACGTCTTCGCGTCCCACGCACCGTCGTCGTTACCGATAGTCATCGTACGGAATTTAATTAGTTCAATCGGTTTATTGTTGCGACCGACGCGTTTCTGGTGCGAGAATAGCTCACCGCCATCCTCAAGCTTCATCGCCGCGAATGCAAATGGGAGCGTCAGTGCCGGAACTATAAGCAAAGGGATGGAAATCACGACATCCATCACACGCTTGAGGAAGTCATAGGTAAACTTGGGTGCTAATGAGATGTTCTCTAAAAACCAGTTATACCTCAAGAGCGAGAGCGGAACGCGGTCGAAAATATCCTCATAGACCTTGTACATATCGATGAAACGGACCTTGGAGTAGATGAGGTTGTAGAGATGGGGCAAGATGGGATTGACCTTCTCGCTCTGAAGATCAACCGCGACTATCTGGATCCCCTGCGAGTAAATAGTGTCGAGGACCTCACTCTTGAAATCAAGTTTATCCACCGCGTCGAGATCGACGGAGGAAACGAACTTGATGGAATACCGGGAATTGTTGTTGACCTCGTCGCGAAGCTCCCGCAGTTCAGAGCCGCTACCTATCAAAAGCGCATTCTGCTTGCGGCGTGAACCTAGAAGCGGATAGCCATATATTCTCCAGAGAAGGACTAGAATGAATGAGATGACAAGATACACGAAGAGGTTGGTCTTGGGAGTAATACCGAAGTACGGAACGAAGTAAAAGAAGGCGATGGCAATGACCGTATTGACCACAAGTGTGCTAAAGAGAAGCGACGGGATTCGGCTCTTGAGTATAACCGTATGCTTCTCATAGAGGCCGGCAATGAAGAAGACAAAAATCCAGACGAGAAAGAGAATGGAGAAGGGGGCGAGGTGGAGAAGAAAAAGCTCTGAGGTGAACGAGCCGTAGCGGACAAGCAACATAAGCCAAAGCGCGGCGAATAACGCGATAATATCCCCCACAAACAAGAGCGAACGCTCAAAACGGTTAGGCACTATCATCCCGTTAGAAGTAGACCCCGATAGAAATTCTACAGTTATCTACAAAGGTAACTGTATCGGGAAATACTTCGATTAGATTATGCTGATAATACAACATTGTAAGAATTTCACACGGGGTAGACCGCGACCTGCGGAACTACTGAAACTAAGTATTGATAATGGGGTGAAGTATGCACAATAAAATGGACCTGATTAACCTTGTTGTCGGTCGCGACTTCTAACGGGAGCATGAATCCCCATATTACAACAAAAACTGTCCAAGGCAAGGCCGATATGGTAATTTAGTATTTATATGGCAGAGGCAAAAAAACTCAAGATCCTCTATGTAATAACCAAGTCCAATTGGGGCGGTGCACAGCGGTATGTGTACGAGCTAGCAACTTCATTTGCGCAATCGCACGACGTCACGGTGGCACTAGGAGGAACTGGTGAGCCTGGTGCTTCCAGCGGCTTACTTGCAGATAGATTAAAAGATCCTATATACCCAAATGGGAGAAGTGCTATAAACGTTAAGTTCATTAGAGCATTTGCACGAGACATATCGCTGGGAAAAGAACTGCTTGCATTAAAAGAACTTCGTACACTCTTACGAAAGAACGAATACGATGTTGTGCACCTTAATAGTTCTAAAGCCGGAGGACTTGGTGCCCTGGCAGCACGTCTCACCCGAGTACCACAGATTATCTTCACGGTTCACGGATTTCCTCATAATGAAGACCGGAATATCATAGCGCGAGGAGTTATTTGGATAGCCACATGGTTTACTTTTCTCCTTTGTCATTCTGTCATCGTTATCTCACAGTATGACTTGGAACGAGCAAGGAAATTCCCTTTCTGTTCAAGAAAGATAAATTTAGTTTATAACAGCGTTACCCCTGTCACACAGTTTATGAACCGTGAGGAGGCACAAAGAAAACTCGGTGTAAAAGTTGCGAGTGATACCTTGGTGATTGGAACAATTGCAGAGCTTACAAAAAATAAAGGCATTGGGTATTTAATACAGGCGTTCGCCGCACTCAATCGAGCACATCCTAATACTATCCTCTGTATTGTTGGAGATGGGGAAGAAAAGAAAAAGCTTCAGAAAATGGCGCGGACAGAAAATCTATCCGAAACCGTATTTTTTTCTGGGTTCGTACCCCACGCATCTATATATCTTAAAGCTTTCGATATCTTTATACTTCCCTCAATAAAAGAAGGATTGCCCTATGTACTCCTGGAAGCCGGCTTTGCTTCGCTACCTGTTATTGCCACAAATGTCGGGGGTACGCTAGAGATTATAGAGAACCAAAAATCAGGGTCACTGGTGTCACCTAAAGTTTCTCAAGAACTTAAATCCGCGATGACATCCATGATTGAACATCCTGAGATGCGTAGTGTTTTTGGCAATGCACTCAAAGAGCGGGTTATAACCAAATTCTCTCTTCATGAAATGTTTTCTCAGACAAAAAAGCTCTATGAAATAGAAAAACACCGCGGTTAGAAAACCGCGGTGTGGGACAAACTTCAAATCTCGAACGCAAAGGTGTCATAGGGATGCTTGGCTCCCTGTAGAAAGTGGGCGCTGAGCCGAGCCATTATTTGCGGGATATCTTTTGAACTAACATCGGTTCTCTTGCCAATAACGCGTAAGGTCTTTGCCCGGATCGGCATGTCGCCCCCATTTAAACTCTCCTGTAGCATCTGGGCGATTCTTTCTGGAGTCTCCCGAAGAGATGTGGTGAATCCAGCGCGTTTTTCGGGATCTCTAAGATTCTCGTCGCATACTCCGCAGACGAAATCTAGAAATGCTTTTGTTGCCATTAAACTACTCACCTCCTTCCAAAGAACAGGTTATGTTTTGCTAGGTAACCTAGCGTATATTGGACAACAACGCAAGAACCAAAATCCTATGCCGGACCCAGGAATTCGTTCTTGGCCACTTCCTTATGCGCCGCATGGCTATAGCGCCGCATACCCATCAAAATGCCGAGTCCCGCAAATTCGGTCAGAAGATGAGAGCCTCCGTAGCTCGCAAGGGGAAGCGTGATGCCAGTGATCGGCAATAAACCCATGTTCATGCCAACATGTATAAAGATATGGCTGACAAACAGCACCGCGAGACCTAGCCCGAACAGAATCTCAAAGTTGGTCGCCCCCCGCATGCTATTCACCAAGATCCTCCACACCAATACTGCGTAGCAAAGAAGCAAGAGTATGACTCCAAAAAATCCCCACTCTTCCGCGAATGCCGCGAATATGAAGTCCGTCTCGTATTCAGGCAAGAAATTGAGTCTCGATTGGGTGCCATACCCGACCCCTTTCCCCCACCATTGTCCTGAGCCGACTGCAATCGTCGACTGGTACGCGTTGTAGCCCGCACCTCGTATATCTGTCAAAGGATTAAGGAATGTAAGAATCCGCTGTTTTTGGTAATCCTTGAAAACGTAAAACCAGAGGCCCGCAAAGGTGAGTGCGAGTATAAGAATGACAGCGGCAAGGTGTTTTTTGGAAATCCCCGAAACCATGACCATGCCGATCCAGATACAAGAAATGATCATGGCCGAACCAAAGTCCGGCTGTAAAAAGACAAGCACGAAGAGCGTAAATGCATAGAGTCCGGAGATAAGGATGTGTTTGATATTGGCGATATCGATGTGGCGGCGGGAGAAGTATTTCGCCAGAATGAGAATAAGGACAAGCTTTATGGGGTCAACGGGTTCCACAGAAAGTCCGCCAATCGTTAACCAGCTCTGGGTACCGCGTATAACCTCCCCTGAAACAAGAAGAAAGAGGAGTGTTCCTACAGAAAAAAGGAAAAAGGCAACCAATATCCCCGTTCTCCTAAGAAATCTAAAGTCAATGAAACTAAACGCAAAAAAGACCGCTATCGCTATCAGGGCCCATGAAAGCTGGCGGGTAAAAAGGGGGTTCTCGCCAACGAACGAATTCATAGTCACGAGCCCCGTCCCGAGAATAGGTAATGTTGCCGCGAAGAGTATCCAATCGATAGCACCGCCCATCCCTCCCCGAGAGAGTCTGGCCTTCACCGAATCGAACCAAATGCGCAATTCCACGCCCAGTTAGTAGAACTTCGGCTCGCGCAAAGGCGCAGTCAAAGCTCTATAAATTAATGTCTGGTAAAAACCGACCTTAGTATTCATACTTTCTATCTTACCGCACAAAGTGCAAGCCAAAGTTTCACTACAGGGCACGTTAGTTTAGTATTGCAACCCAGGATAGAGACGGGGAACGATTTCGATACGCCCTACAGAAAACGCAAAAGGCGTGGGCCATGAGAACAGTAGGTCGGCGCTCTCGAGCGCTTTTACACTCTCTACGACCGTCTGCGAAGCGGCCCTGGCATTATTATCTTTATCATACACAATGACGGCTACTGCTACGTTATGAAGCGATTTAGCGCTGTTATTCCTGAGAAGGGCAGAAATGAGCGGGAGCGAATCTAGATCCCTTGCATCTTGATCGGTGATCGCCACATTGGGACCAACAGCTGAAAGCGTCTCCCAAACAGGGGTCCCTTCAAACTGAAACACGATGCGGTTAGGGACTCTATTCCCTGTTCTTATATCACCTTCAAATATAGGCACGATACGTTGGGGAGGTATAGTCGTAGTACCCGCGCGTTCAGCAACAAGCACATTCTCCTTGTTGTATAACTTAAAAATGTAATTTACGTTCTTAGAACCTAATCGGGGGTTGGAGCTCTCGATATAGGCCAGAGCATTGTATGAAGCGTTGGTTACAGGGAACGAGCGTTGCCAGCGAACAATAAGATCGGGTGCCTGGTTAGGACAGAGACGCGCGCACGGGCCTCCGCAGTCAACGCCGAGCTCCTCCTGATTCTGCTTGCCGTCAGTACAGCTCGGCGGCGCATAGAATTTCGCGAATCCATACCAAGTAAAAATCAGCACGACTATTAGAATCGCGATTGCAAGAACGATAAATCTCCTTTTGGCTCCCCACGAAAGCATCGCTCTATTCTATCAAATAGAGCGCAATAATAAACTGTCTCCTGCGAGACGACAAGCGTTCTGCAAAAAAATTTTAGCTCTTCGTTCCCCCTGCCTCTCCACCCGGAAAGTATTTCTTATAGGAATAGACCTTCTCTGCTACCCCAACACTAGCACCTTTTGCAACCTCTATAATCTCCGCAAGTAATGCTTCGTCAGAAACGTCTCCTTTCTTCAGGCGCTCTTCCACATGTCCAAGAAGAGTTCTTGCGTTAGAAAGTTGACGGAGCGCTTCTGACTGTAACGGTTCTATTTTATTTTCTGGATTTTCACCCCCATGAGACATCTCCTTTAAATAAACCCTGCTCGTTCATATCCTCGCAGCAGAGCTGACGAGGTATTAGGCGAGCGGGCTTTTATTTTGAGAACCCCTCGGTTCTCAACGCTCGCTCGCCGATTCGCTCACTGCTCTCCTCTGCGGGGAAACTCCCGTTTCCTTACAGGAACTGTCCACTCATTGGCTCTCGAAGACTCGAGCTCA
>Ga0209542_10015674_pt1 | contig 12675 bp, 15 predicted proteins | sample RifCSPhighO2_01_FD_184028 | JGI IMG/M metagenome (GOLD analysis project Ga0209542, IMG submission 184028) | Soil microbial communities from Rifle, Colorado - Rifle CSP2_plank highO2_0.1 (SPAdes) (version 2) | ecosystem: Environmental > Terrestrial > Deep subsurface > Rock core/Sediment ...
GGGAACTCCGTAGTTTGCTGTATTATTAATAAATATCAAAGAATCTTTATCTAATGAATTTTTTAAGATTTTAATTAACTTCTTGTAATCAACATAATTTATAGTTTGAGAGATTATTACACTATTAAAGGATAAGTTTTGTTTTTCAAAATATGATTCGGCTAATTTGTTTATATTCTTCCTAATAACATTAATTTTTTTACCATATTCTGTTTCTGAAAAATTACATACAGATTTATCATTTTCTAAATAGTAAACGTTCTTATTAGGAAATCTTGTTGGCGTTATTAATGGATTGAAGAAAGGTCCAATTTCTAATATGTTTTTTCCTAATTTTGATTTATATTTTTTTATTAGAGGTAAGAGTAATTCACTATTCTTGACCATTCTCTTCCTAGCATTTAAATCAAATTCGTCACCATATTTGTTTTTCTTCAATTCCCATCCTGGCCAATCATATTTTGAACTGTCATCCATCTAAAGAATAATTTAATTCTATTATATATAACTCTTTCTTAAGGGTGGGTGGTTGGGTGGACAAATGCCTTCACGATTGCGTATAATCGGTGTTATGCTCGTTTTTAGGAGATATATTATAAAGTTAATAATCGACTAAAAACCAAAATAATTTAATATTAAATTTTTTGAGTTTTTGCCCAGCGAAAATTTTAAATAGAGATAAAAAATAGAATTATATGGCAAATGGACAGATAATGCAAGAACTGAAAGGAATAAAGATAGATTTAAATTTCATTAAAGAACACATGGTTGATGTAGATACTATTCTCACACCTGAAGAAGAAATTGAATTAAAGGAAAGTCTAAAAGAATTAAAGAAAGGTGAAACATTTTCTTTAAATGTTATAAAGAAAGATAGAAAGAATGTTTAATGTAGAATTTTCTTCTAAAGCACGTAAATTTTTAAAAAGGATTGATTCTGAAACATGGAAAAGATTTATAGAGAAAATAGAAAAGTTACGAGATGATCCATTTCCTAGTGATTTAAAAAGAGTGGTTGGAAGAGAAGAGAAGATTTTTAGGGTGCCAGAAATGTTTCATTTATGAGCATTTCTAAAAAAAGAAGGGCATCTATATTTTAGAAATTCTATCCCTATACTCTTTGATTTCTGATTCAGAAAGATTAGATACTAATTCATCAAAATTTGAGATAAAGTTTTGTGCTTCTATAAGCATAGCTTTTACTTTGTTTTCTTGATCGACTTTCATGTAATATTGAGCATCAATTCTTTTATCTTTATGGTCATTTATTGTTTTTGTTTTATCTTCTCCTAGTAGAAATCCGACAGTAAGAATTGAACAAGAATGATTTTCGCATTTAACTCCTACTTTTTGGAGAAATGAATAAAGAGCATAATATTCTGAATAATAGATTGTTACTGTGGTCCAGAGTAAATCTTTATCTTCAAAGTCTTTTTTGGCCCGAAGTAATGAGAATTTAGCTTGTTCAAGATATGATTTTGAAAGTCTCTCGTTTGGTTCTACTATTTTTAGTCCGTCTTTTATCTTAAAGCACCATTTCAATTTTTTATTTTCCATAATATCCCCACATTACATTTGTATAAAATGAATGATTATTTAAAATTATGTGATTCTTTTCTATTTCTTTTATTAAATCTTCTTGCTGATTAATCGCTTTCAGAAGAGTTTTTTCAGGCATATTAATTTGATGCGGTTTGTAGGGCAATAAGTGAAATGGCAGTTTTAACTCCCTATCCGATATGATTAACAGGTCTAAATCTGAATTCTTATCTGCTGTGAATTTAGCAAAACTTCCAAAAACAATTATTGGGATATTTGTTTTAAGTGATTTTAAGAACATTTTGAATTGAGGATATTTTTCCGTGAATAAATCTGTTTGGTAGATTTCTGTTTGTTGAAGATATGATTTAGTTTTAATATTTTCAAGATTTAATGAAAAATATTTGTTTTTTCCCTCTGTTTTGCTTTTGAGTATTTTGGCTTTTTCTAAGTTTAATAAAGTATTCTGGCAGGTTTTAAGAGGCAGTTTTGAGAGCTTACTAATCTCTCTTAGGTAATATCTTGCTTTAAAATCTCCTCTAAACAAGGAGATAATTTCCAATTCTTTGTTTCTATTTTGATACATATGTATCTAATTATATACATTATTATTTAAATCTTTCGATTTTCAAAATTACTACTTTGAAGTTTATAATTGAAATAGGCGGGCACCCCATTCGTGCGAGGACTCGCAATTGTGTATAACGATGTTATATTCCCGAGGCTTCAAGCGAGCCGCCTAGAATGAATTATTAGAACGTGCGGCGAGCGTGCCTCGGTCGAGTACCGCAAACCGCAGTTGAGGAACGGAGAAGTCGCAAATGAGCTTGGATGGTGGGAACGTCAGTTTGTCGTTGTGTAGATAGTGGGGGAGTTCCGTCAGTAGTTTAAAGTTGAGGTTGTAATTTCGTTCAATAACGTAACATTTATATACTATTCATAATTATTGAATGATTATTCACTTATATTGAAAAATGATACCGAAGAATACTGGAAAGGTAATAATGTTCCTCTTAAGGAATCTGGGCAAATTCGGCTACAATATTAATCAGATTGCTAAGCTGAATAAGATCAGCGTAGGCAGTGCTTTTAAGATTCTTAAGGAACTAGAAAAAGATAGGTTAATCTTAAAGAACGAAATCAGCAATGCTTCTAATTATACGCTTAATTTTGACAATCCTGAAACAACAAAGTTATGTGAGTTCCTACTTTTAGCAGAAAGGAGAACTCTCAAAGGATACGCAAAAATATATGCAGATGAACTTATAAAATTTAAAGATGCCGAGATGATGGTTATTTTTGGTTCTGTTCTAAGAGGAAAAGAGTTTAATGATGTTGATGTTCTCTTCGTTACCAATAAAGTTAGAAAAGTCAATAATTTTTGTCTTGAAATATCTAAAGTGAAAACAAAGCCAGTTGTTCCATTGATTATGAAGCAGGAAGATTTAATAAAAGCACTGGAGCAAAAGAAAGAAGCTATCGTAAACATGATGAAAGAAGGGATTGTGCTTAAAGGAGAAGCTGTATTTTTTGGGGTAGTAAAAAATGTTAATTCATAAGCAAAAATTAGATTGGTGCTTGGCAAAAGAAACAAGAATGAAGAAGATATTGGTCGCCGTCATAAAGAAGGGAAGAATCTTAATCTATGTTCTTTAAAATAATGTAAGACTTCATAATCTTTTATTATATTCGAAAATCTTTCTCTAATTTCTTCAATCAATTCTCTTAATTTATTTTCATTTTCAATTTGGACTTCTATTTCAATATCATAACCACCAAGAACTTCATCATAATATATTATGTTTGGATTTTCTTGAATATATTGCTTGAACCGTTTTATTTTTTCAGGAGTGGTGTTAAAAGTGCTAATATGAATCTTATAATATTTTAATTCTAATTTTTCAAGATTAAATTCTGCTCGATAACCTACAACAATTTTATCTTTTTCTAATCTTTTAATTTTGTTAATTATGGTTTTAGAAGTTAAACTCGTCTCTTGCGCAATATCAACAATTGAAATTCTGGCATTTTTTGAAAGTAACTCAATTATTTTAAGATCAGATTTATCTAGTTTTTCCTCTTTTGATAATGAGATTATTGGCATTGAAAAAATATTTTTTTCAGTTTTCAAAAGATATGCTCTACTAAAATAAGTAACATTCGAATAAATTCCGAATTCTCTTTTTTCGATGTAATTATTAAATTTAGTTAAGAATTCAATCCAAAATGAATTCATTTCTTCTAAAGATTTGTATAAGAACCATGTATTAATATCCCAATTTCCCTCTACTTGAACAAACCATACTAAATTTTTATTTTTTTGAAGAAAATCCAAAATCTCTCTTTCTTTTTCTGGAGAAAGCTGATAGAATTTCAAGAAAAGTCTAAAACTTGTGAATCCTATTTTTCCAGTATCTATAACTGCATTAAACGACTTTATTATTTCGTCTTTGAGCAATCTGTTAATTCTGTATTTTATAGCATCTTTGCTCAGTCCTATTTTCCTTGCCAACTGCTGAATGGTCTGCCTACTATTGCAATCAAGTTCATAAAGTAGTTTTCTGTCTTTTTGGTCTAAATCTACCATAATATTATCATATATTAACTATTATTTATAAATATTACTATTTTTGATTAAAATTAGCTAAAAACTTTCTTATATGTTTTGAGATATACTTATTGTTACTTTGTTGTGGTTAAAATGAAAGTCGCTTTAATTCAGCCAAATTTAGATGAGCATGGAAATCAAAAGCAGGCATATGGCTCAATAGAAAGGCCTCCTGAAACAGGATTAGCAGTTTTGGGTAGTTGGGCGAATAAGTTTTCTAAGCAAAATCACGAAACAAAAGTATTTGACCCTAATAGAAGTATTGAAGATATCACTAAAAAAACGTCTCAGTATGATATTCTTGGATTAACAGATTGGTTTTCAAACCACAGAAATTGCGTTGAGATAGCAAGAGCTGTTAAATCTCATAACCTACAAACAAGAATTGTCCTAGGGGGTCCAAATGCTTCTATGATGCCTCAACTAATTCTTAAAAATCATCCGTATATTGATTTTGTTGTCCAAAGAGATGGAGAAGAATCTTTAGTAGGATTGATTGAAGGTAGAAATCCTAAAGATATTCCGAACCTCTGGTATAGAGGAATAGATGGCAATCCCACATTTTCATTTCCTAAATTTACTGATTTAAAGAAGATGCCACTATGGGATTTTTTAAATCATGAAAACGCTGATGAGCGATTAAAAGAATATCTTGAAGCTCAAAATTCAGGACTTGACCCCTGGATTGTTCCGCCATTAGCATTATTCAGTTTTAGAGGATGTATGAAATCAATAAGAGAAGGTGTTTGTAGTTATTGCACTTCTTCTGAAGAACAAGGAAGAGCTTTGCCTCCCGAAAAACTTTGGCAACAAATAAGACACCTGAATCAAACGTATGGAGCTGAAATATTTTATATGGCAGATGATATTTTTCCAATAACAGCAAGAAGAATTCAACAAATAGCCGAAGCCAAACCAGAAGACGCAAGAGCAAGAATAAGAGCTTATGGTTATTTGCCGGATATAGCCAAGATGAATCGGGAAAAATTGGAAGAAATGGCTCGAAATTTAGGTAAAATTGGTGTTTTCAATCTATTTTTTGGTTCAGAACACTATGATCCAAATGTTTTATCTGGAATGAACAAGAGAGGTATAAGTGTTGAAGAAACATCTAGAATAATTCAGACAATTTATGATGTTGGCGGAATAAAAACAACAATTGCTTATTTACTGGGTTTACCAAATGAATCAAGAGAAAGTCTAGAAACAAATGTTAAATCATTAGAAAGATTAATGGATGTTGATGGACATATTGAGAGATTATATATTTCTATAGGGATGCCACTTAGGGGAACGCCATGGTTTAATGATTTAGAAAGAGATCAAGATGTTAAAACTGAATACCATCAACAAACTGGAAAAAATTTAGCAATAGATGATTCTCCAGATTATGGATTGCTCTCAAGATTATCTCTGGGGCACAGATCTTCTGTTTCTCCTAAAGAAATTAATGAGTATCTTTCAAGAATGATTGACATCGCAAAACAAAAAATGCCAGAATACAGAATTGGAGGATTTATGTTGGATGTTGGTGAATGAAAATGAAATTTTATGAGAGTATAGAAGGCCATAAAATATTGAACGAGAAATACTGGCCTGAAAAGTTGAAAGAGTATCTTGAAAAAGAAGATAATTTTTTAGTTGATAATATAAAAATAGATTCAGTAGTTTTAGATGTAGGTTCTGGGGGGGGCAGACATATAAAATTATTATCTAAGAAATGTAAAAAGTTATTTGGGATTGATTATAGTAGAACAATGGTAGATTATTCTAAACGAGTTCTTGGTGGTTATAGTAATGTAGTTATTTTAAATGAAGATATTAAAGATTCAGAATTTCCTAAAAAGTCATTTGACTTCATAATTTGTATGTTTAATACATTTGGAAACATGGATACAGAAACACAAAAATTATTTTTAAAGAAAATAGGTTATTTCATTAAATCTGATGGAACAATTATTTTAAGTGTTTATTCTGATAAAGCAAAAGAGACACAAATTGAGTTTTATGACAAAATTGGATTGATATTTAAAGGTTCTGATGAAGATTATGTCTATACAGATGGTTTTACTTCAGAAAGATTTTCTAAAGACAAAATTAAGAGAATTGTAGAAAGTGCAAAATTAAAAATAAAGAAAATAGTAGAATTGAATGAGATTTCACTTCTTCTAGAAATTGAGAAAGGCGACCAATAATAAAATTTGAAAAACGAAGTTTTTCCTATCTGTGCGAAGCACCACAACGGCAACCCCCCCTTTAATAAATCTACACGACGATTGTATATAATTCCTGTTAGTTTCGTCTGACCAAAGGGAAGACCTAAAATTTAGTGCAACGATGCCGAAGGCAAAAAATCAGAGTAAAATTTCCATTTCCTATCAATCCTGCCGTAGGCAGACTATATTTTAGAGTCGGGGGCGTTCTATCAATGGAGCGACTAGCGACTATCAAGAACAAGAATAAGGGCTTTGGCCGTAATTTCAAAAAGCATTATTAACTATAGAATAGTAAACAAACCGAAAGGTTTATAAAGGAACTATAATTCTATCATTCAAAGGTAATTCAAAATGACCATTAAAGATCCAGAAAAAGAATGCAAAACAACACCTGAAAGTTTTAGCGAAGAATCAAAAATAACTGATGTTGAAACTGCTGATTATAGAAGTGGGATAATTCTTGATAGTCCTGAAGAGTTTGCTCAGGCATTGATTGTTTATAATGGCGGTTCTGTTGAAGGGGCAAGAGCAACTCAAAATAATCTTATGGATGCAATTGGAGATCAAGGTGGTGGAATGGGTGCTGCACTTCTTTTGCTTGGAGGAGCAAGAAATGCTGATGGATTCACCGAGAGATTAATACAAGAAGCATTATCAGAATTACAATCAAGTGGAAGATTTCATAGAAGTTTTGATTATGATGCTATGGGAACAAATTTCTTTAAGACAATAGTTAATGGAAAACAAGTTGGCGATAAATATGTTCTTAAATTGAATGCTGCTTATGTTAGTTCTGCACCTGAAAATAAACTTGCAGAAAAACTTAGCAAACCAATGGCTTTAGTTAGTTCAAGTGCAAAAGGAAGACTGAGTGTTGTTGATGGTTGGTGGTTTAATGTAAATCTTGAAGATGTTCTTGCAGATTTACCAATTTCAAAGAAACAACTAAAAGGATTACCTGAATATATTGCGTCAGGTGGATTTTCTGGAGAAAGACCAGAAATGACTTTTGAGCATGAAGGACAAAAATTCTCATTAGACATTGGTTTGGATGCTGATAGGTATCTTAGACCTGAAGGTGGAGAACATGGTTCTGATTATATGCAAGCAAGAGGTAAAAACATCGTAGGTGGAGCGTGGACAACTTGGGCAGAAAACGGAAATGATAGACTTGCCCCAAAAGTAGTTCAACCTGCTGTTGTGGTTTCAGTTTCATTACCTAGTGAGAGATATTCAAAACCAGTAGCAGTAACTGAAGACCAAATGAAAGTTGTTCAGGCAGCTAGAAATTATCTTGCAGATTCAATCAGAGCAAAATAATTTCTTGTTTTTTTCTTCAAAGCCAAAGCCCTATTCTTTTTTTAGCCCCCGACTCGTTCTTTTATAGAAAGGGAAATTTTATTGAAACTAATGCCTGTTAAATCCGCCGAGCCGATAGGCGAAAGTGCAACGTGCCCGAGCGGAATGAAATGGAGCGAAGGAGTAAAATTTTGGGCGCAGATAGTTTTTTATACAAAGAATGTTTTATTCAACTTATGTTAATAAGAAAGGCAAAAAAAGAGGATATTGAATCAATTCATAAACTTGATATAGAATCTACAAAATATCACAAAAAATTTGATACAGATTTTTACACGATTTCAGAAAAATGGTGGAAAATAAAAAAAAATTCTCAATTAAAAGCAATAAAAAGTCCAACAAATTTTGTTCTTGTAGCTGAATTAGACGAAAAAGTGGTTGGTTACATCTGGGGCTACACAGAAACAATAATAAAAAATAAGATTGGTAAAATACAAGAACTGATTGTAACTTCAAAGCAAAGAGGAAAAGGAATTGGAAAAGAATTGATTAAAAAAATGTTGGACTTTTTTGAAGATAGAAAATGTGTCATTTCTGAAATTGAAGTATTTGTGGAAAATTTGCCAACAATTCAAGTTTATGAAAAAGTAGGATTCAGAAAAAGAGAATATAAGATGCAATTAAAGTTGAATAAAACCAAAAAGTTTAGACCATTCTTCTAGCGCCCAAAATTTTATTGAATATAACGATGTTATGTGTTTTTTCTGCAAGAAAAAATGCCGAAGCGAAGCGTAGGCACAGTATGACGCAGGACTTGCCCGTTACATTTATATAGAAATATCAGTTTTAGTATTGTATGATTATTAGAGATGCTACTAAAAAAGATTTACCTCAATGTGAGAAGTTAATTAAAATTCCAGAGTTTGAATTCTGTGAAGGAGGTTTTCCTGACATTCCTTTTCTTTCTAATTATTTAGAAAAAGACTTTTTTTTGATTGCCGAAGAAGACAATAAAATACTGGGTTGTGTTATTGGTGAAAAATTAAAATCAAAAGTGATTATTATTTGGTATTTAGTTGTTGATTCAAGTATTCGAGGAAAAGGAATAGGAAATCAATTAATGAATGAATTTGAAAAAAGAGCAAAACAAAATGGCTTTGAATGGTCTTTACTTCAAGCTCCTTTAGAATCATCAAAAACACTGGAATTCTATCAGAAAAATGGATACAATAAAGGCAAATCTTTTATTGAGTATAATAAAGCTCTTTAAGGGCAAGTCCGAGTAATATTGCATATAACCCTTGTTATACGCCCCGACGACTGAAAGGAGGAGAGCGCAGCGGGGTTCGACCGAAGGGAGAAAGTAATTTTGAGAGGCCGTACTTTATTCATGTATTTTCAGATATTCTTCAAGTGCGATAACATGACTACACACTTTATTCTCTTTAAAGAATTCGCAACTGCAAATCCACCCTTCTTTTTGTTCTGTTAAAATTCTGGTTCCATGATCTGTTCTAATACAAACTTCGTGTTGATTTATTGAAAATCTGTCTGGTTCAGAAACATATCTTTTAGCTTTTGCTATCTTTCTCAATAAAGTTTCAAGATATTTTTCTTTTTCATCACGATTTTCTTCAGTTATTTCAATTAGAAAAATATCATTTCTTCTTTTGATATCTTCGATAAATTCATCGCTATATATTTTTGACAAAGTTGCGATACAAATATTAGTAGAATCAAGATATTTTTCAACAAGCACTTTGAATTTTTCGGAAAATAATTCCATTTGTCCGATTTCATCAAGAAAAAGAAAATCATTTTTTTCGAAGTTTTCAACTTTGGAAATCATTAAATCTAGATTTTCAATATCAACAAAATATCTTGAAACTTTAAAGTTGGTTTTGAAATCTACATTTGCAAGCATGGACTTTTCTCCAGCATTAGTTTCTATCTCAAAGCCAATTCTTTCACCATCTTTGCGAACTTCATTAGTAACAAAACCAACTTTATTATCAAATTGTTGGATTATTTTTTTAAGAAGGGTGGATTTGCCACTTCTTGGCATGCCTGTGATTAGAATATTCTTTCTCATATTATCTGAAAATACACTTACTTATATAAAACTTTTTAGGCCTCTCAAAATTATTGCGTATAACCCTTGTTAAATGACCCGAACGAAACGAAGTGTAGTGAGAGCGCAGCGTGGCTTGAGTAAATTTTGGCGCGCGTTATCTTAATTTTGGATATTTATTAAAGAATTCTTCTAATAATTTTTGGTTTGTTGGTGCTTGAAGTTTATGTTTTTTTGCTAATTTTATTATTAATCCATTAAGAAATTGAACTTCTGTTTTTCTTCCTGAAATTGCATCTTGATACGTTGAGGAATAATGCTTCATAGGTTTAATTATTTGATAAAACAATTCCTTTAATTTTTCCTTTGGTTTCAAATTGTACTCTTTAACTAAAACCTCGTATGATTCATCAAATAATTTATCCATTATATTCTTTGTTTTTAATTCTGAATAAAGTTCAAAAAAAGTTTTTTTCTTAATTGCAGACAAAAGATTGACACAACAATTCATAATCGTCTTTTCTGCTTTTATAGAATCTAAATCGGATTCTGTTGTGCAATTTATACCTATACTTTGAAGAATTTTTGCTGTTTCATTTCCAGTTTTAGAATTATCTGTCTTCCAACCAGATTTAGATTGATTTACAATTAGTTGATTTTCTACGATTCTAAAACCCTCAAAAACAGAAATTGATGAAAAATTAAATTCTTTAACATATTTTTCATATAAGTCAGTCTCTACAATTCCGTTCTGTATACTAAGCAAATATTTTGTTTTAATATGATTCTCGTTTATTTTTTTAAGGTTACTCTCCAAATCATATAGCTTTGAGGTAATAAAGACAAAATCATAGTATTTGTTTTTGGGAAAAGAATAAATTCTTTTAGGCATAGAATAAACAGATTCTCCAATGAGAATTGTTTCATGCAATTTCTTCAATTTCTTTCTTCCAAGCAAAAAAACATTATGGCCTTTGCTGTTAAGCAAAGTTCCTAAATAAACTCCAATTGAACCAGCACCAACAATTAAAATATCCATATAAATATACAAAATCTTGCTAATTAAAAATCTTTTCTATTTCACGCGCAAAATTTATTTCATTTAATATGTGTTATGCACTCCTAACTGAAATTTTTAATTTTTGGATATAAAAATGAAGTTAGAGCAAACCTTGTTTGTGTGACACGAGTGGAAAATCCTCTTTAAATTAAATATATTTTCCCTCCTGTGAGTTCTGAACGTAGTGAAGAATTGTGCATAATTCCTGTTAGTTTCTCCGACCCTGCAGAGTGGGGTCGGATTGCGTCCGCAAAGTTTGAGAACCTGTGCATTATTAGAAAAAATTTATTTTAATACCTGCTGAAAAATTGGTTACTTTGAATTTATGTAATTTGAATTTATCCTTTAAATGAATTTTTAAGATGTAGTCTCCTTTAGGTATGGTATCCAGTGCAATTGTCCCATATTCTGATGTTTTTCCTTTAAACAAACTTTTATCATTTTGTATTATTTCATAAGGTTTATTCTTTATTTTAAATAACCAGAATCTTGTTGTAGAAATGCCAAAAATACAACCCAAAACATCTTTATTAAAAAATGTTTCAATTTCATCATGAAATTGATTACAAATCTCAAATAGTTCACCACTAGGTTCAAAATTATAGTGGCTGGTTAAGAATACATTTTGATAAACTTTTTTAAGTTCACTAATTACTTGTTTTTCAGTTGTGCTATTTTCAATTCGTTCTCTTACACCTCCTGAATAAAAAGATAATTTTGCAATAAAATCACTTTCCACTTCCTTAAACTCATAAGAAGGGTAGAAAAAACATCTTTCTAGATACCAAAAATGTCTTAAAACTTTTTCTTTTTCTCCACCAAGTAATTTGACAATCTTATTTATTTTTGGTGATAAAATCTCATAAATTAAATAATGCTTATCCATTTAGATATAAAGAATGCATTGACTTAATAAATTTTTCTTTCGTATGCGCAGGTTCTCAAATTGAAACTAATTGTTGTTATATTCCCCTTAGGGCTAAAATTTAGTGCAACGTTCCGAAGGGAAATTTCAGAGTATTATTTTTGCCTCTTTCGTTTAACAAACTCATTCAAATTTAAGAATTCAATTTCTTCTCTTGTTGCTTTCAAATCTTTGATTGTGAAATTGTGAGTTTCTTCATCAAAAGCCCTACAACAATCTTTAATGATTTTGATTTCGAAATCTCTATCATAAGCATCTTGAGCTAAACTTCTAACGCATAAATTTGTCAAAATTCCAGCGATAACTATTTCGTCAATTCCCTCAAGATGCTTATCCAAATCAGTTTTAAAGAATGGACTGATTTTATTTTTCGTAATTAGCACGTCGGATTCTTGTTTGTTAATTTCATCAATTAATTTAACATTTTCGGAGTTTGAAGCAAATGCTTCATCTGAATCTTTTTCGACGTGCGTAGTGAAGATTATTTTGTAATTATTTTTTCTGCAAAAATCTATGAGCTTGTTGGTTTTCTCAATTAACTCGGAAACATCACCAACAAAATAATCTGAACTTTTATTAGTCCATTCTTTTTCAAAATCTACAAGTATAAGGGCTTTTGATGTCATAATTATTAGTTAAATTTGAATGATTATAAAATTATCGGTTAAGGGGCAAAAATAATATTGAATATAATATGTGTTATGCACTCCTAACTGAAATTTTTAATTTTTTATATAAAAATGAAGTTAGAGCAAACCTTGTTTGTGTGACACGAGTGGAAAATCCTCTTTAAATTAAATATATTTTCCCTCCTGTGAGTTCTGAACGTAGTGAGGAATTGTGTATAATCCGTGTTTGGCGCGTCTTTCCGCAGAAAGACCGAGGAATAGCTGCAAGCGGTTTTTGCCTGACTCTCGTAAAGGGCGGGCGGGAAGAAATGAAGTTTCTGGGATTATA
>Ga0209542_10015677_pt1 | contig 12674 bp, 13 predicted proteins | sample RifCSPhighO2_01_FD_184028 | JGI IMG/M metagenome (GOLD analysis project Ga0209542, IMG submission 184028) | Soil microbial communities from Rifle, Colorado - Rifle CSP2_plank highO2_0.1 (SPAdes) (version 2) | ecosystem: Environmental > Terrestrial > Deep subsurface > Rock core/Sediment ...
CGCAAATAGCCTTCGCAAAAAATTTCATCGGTCCTCCTATCGAACCGTAGAGTATACTAAAAACCCGCAATTTCGTCAATAATTAAACGGCTCAACCGGTTGAGCCGTTTAATTTGTCTTATTTAAGCCTTCCTTTTGAGGAAAGAAAATTGAATTACCAAATTTTATACAAATGTGAAAAAGTTGGTAATTTGGAGAAAAACAAATCTGCGCACTGGATGCTACCGAATTTGCAGTCCTTTGAGATTCGCTCCATCGAGGTAGTACAGCCGGCTGCCATCCTCGTTCACTACGAATTTTGGATTCGGGCTTTGAGTTTGTTCCAGTACATAAATATTGGGCCTTTCCAGAGCGTCAACCTCAACGGCTATGATACTTTTCCCCTCGGTTGCGAAAATAAAGTTGGTAGTTTGGTTATACACTGCGCCGTCCAGATTTGCTGAGGCCTGGTAAACGAGCGCGTCTTCTTTGCGGACCGGGTCGAAGAGCGAGATCTCCCGGCCGCGCACGAGTATGAAATTTTTGAGTTCCGGTTCCCATTGCGCGGAGTCCACGCCTGTCGACAAAGAGCTAAGTGTCCCGTTTTCCATGGAAAAGAGGCGCCTGTCCGAGAGGAGAAAAATTTTGTTATCATCCGCGAAAATTATTTGGGACGAGGCGTATTCAGGAAGCGAGGGGAGGATTGGAAATTTTTGCCCGTCGCCGTCGACGCGCCAAAAGCCGACCGTGCCGTCCTCTGACTGCTTCAGGTAGTAAATTTGTCCGCCGTTAACGGAGAAGCCGAGTACTGCGGCATCGAGTGCTAAGCTCTCGGTTCCGTTTGTCCGGAGGAGCTCGCCCGTAGGGAGCAGGCCGACAACTTGCGTCGCGTCAAGGAATCGATTCTGGTCGCTTTCGACGGGATTGAAAGACGAGCCGCGCAGATGCCACCCTGACGCCGACCCTTCTAGCAGAAAATTCGGCTCGCCGAGGCCGTCGAGTTGGTAGGCGGCCAGGCCGGTCGCCTGGAGGAGCGTCGTAGTGCTCAAAATCGCTTGCCGGCTCGGCGCGGACGAGGAGAGGGACCAGATGGCGTTTTGATCGAGGGCGAAGACGCCGTTGCCAGAGTCGAGCAAATCCCTGGTGGTGGTCGAAATCAGGGTTGTCACCGTGGAGCTGAGAATGAGCGGTACTTGCGCGTCCCGTTTGGGCACGAACGTGACCAGCCCTTCGCTTATCGTCAGACTTTTGTGCCAAGGCCGGTACCCGTCCTTGGTTATGGTTATCTCGTAGCGACCGGGCAGAAGAAACCGTTTCGTAACCGGAGTAGTAGCTGATACGCCGTCATGGTTGAGGGTCACCACAGCGTCGCGCGGAGCGCTCCTTACTACAAGGGTGCCGGTTTTGATAATACGGTTTTGTCCAAAGTCGTAACGGTAGCCGTTGGCGACGAGCAAAATAACCGGCGCGGTCAGGATGAAGACTATAGCCCCGGTAATAACCAGGTAAATGCGTTTTTTCAGAGTCATACTAGGTAGTAGAAGTTTTCTAGTTTGAGAACAATTAACTCGCTTGATAAATAATGATCCATCATTGATGTTCGGAGAGAAAGCCTTTGTTGAGGCCGCTTTAGCGGCCAAAAACTTTCATTACCTGGCATATCGTCGGTGGTTATTTTAGCAGAAAATGATATACTTAGCCAGATGAACAAGAGCGAACCAAAGAACCTAAAAACGAAAAAACCAATGAACATGAGTAGGTTTTTTGGTTTCTCGGTTTTTAAGTTTTTTAGTTTATATTTGTGAGTAAATTTGTGATTGAAGGCGGCAGCGCGCTTTCCGGCATAGTGAAAGTGCAGGGCTCCAAAAATGCCGCGCTGCCCGTGATTGCGGCGACTATTCTTTGTCCGGGCGAAAATATCATCGAGAACGTTCCGGACATCCTGGATGTGCGAAACTTTTTGTCGATCATGGGCAGTCTCGGCGCCGAGTATGAATGGAAAGGACATACCTTGCGGATTTCGACGGACGAGTTGAAATCCCAGCCATTGCCCGAGGAGCCGGTGAAGAGACTGCGCGGCTCGGTGCTGCTCCTGGGGCCGCTCCTGGCGCGTTTTGGCGAGGCAGATATGGCGTACCCCGGGGGCGATGCCATCGGCGCCCGTCCCATCGATGTGCACCTGGATGGATTTCGGAAAATGGGGGCGAAAGTTCAGGAAGGACAGAAGTGGGTGCGGGTTGAAGCAGAGGAGCTCGGGGGTGAAAAAATCGTGCTCGGCGTGACATCAGTGACCGGTACGGAGAATTTGATTTTGGCTGCCATGGGGGTGGCGGGAAAAACGGAGATTAGTATGGCGGCGACAGAGCCGCATGTCCAAAATTTGTGCAATTTTCTCAAAACCGCGGGCGCCGATATCAAAGGAATCGGCACGCCCATACTAAAGATTGCAGGGAATAAAAAATTGCGCGGGGTGCGGTTTCGTCTGTGTCCGGACGAGATCGAAACCGTGACGTTTTGCGTGGCCGCCGCGGCGACGCGCGGCGAAGTGACGGTGCAGAAGACCGACCCGAAGTTCCTCGACGCGCCGCTCAATATTTTGGAAAAAATGGGAGTCAACCTGAAGGTTGAGGGCGAAGAGATAAAAATCGGCAAACCCGAGGCTGACTACAAAGCCGTGAAGATTGTCACCGGGGTTTACCCGCAGCTGCTGACTGATTATCATCCGCTCCTGGGCGTGCTGGCGACGCAGGCGGTGGGGGAGACTAGCGTTCACGACTGGATCTACGAAGGGCGGCAGGGATATTTGGCCGCGCTGAAGGAGATGGGAATTGACGTGGATTTTGACGACGTCCACCGATCACGCATTCGCGGCCCGACGGAACTGCGGGGAGCGCAAATTACCGCTCCGGACATCCGCGCGGGCGCTTCGATTCTGCTGGCCGCGCTCGTTGCCAAGGGCGAAAGCGTTTTGTATAATGCAGAGATACTTGACCGCGGGTACGAGAAGCTCGACGAGCGGCTGAATAGCCTGGGAGCGAAGATAAAGAGAATCGAGTAAGCGTTATTGTTAAGGTAGTCCCTCGATTTCACTCGGGACATTCGACTTCTTTCACGAGAGGTCGAAGTTCCGCCTCAAAGGCGGAACGAAGACCATGAGCGGAGTTCGAGCGACAGCGGAGAACGAAGTCGAATGGCATTTTTTGTTAAGAAAGTCGGGATTGATTTGGGTACGGCCAATACGCTCGTTTTCGTTCCCGGCAAAGGCATCGTGATTCAGGAGCCGACAGTTGTTGCCATCGGCGTTGATGACAACAAGATTTTGGCTGTGGGCTCGGAAGCGAAGGAGATGCTGGGGCGTACCCCCGAGACCATCGTCGCGCACCGGCCGATGAAGGACGGCGTGATCGCCGATTACCGCGTCACCGAGGCGATGCTCCGGTACTTCATCACCAAAGCCATCGGTAATATCTGGTTTTTCCGGCCGGAAGTTTTGATTTCCGTTCCGGGGGGAATTACTTCGACCGAGAAGCGGGCAGTCGTGGATGCGGCGCAGAGCGTGGGCGCCAAGGCGGCTTATGTCATCAAGGAAACCGTCGCGGCCGCTATCGGCGCGGGGATTGATATTTCTACTCCCTATGGCAACATGGTTATCGATATCGGCGGTGGAACAACGGACGTTGCTGTCCTGTCCTTGGGCGGCATCGTGACTTCGACTTCGGTACGGGTGGCGGGCAACAAAATGGACGCGGCCATCGCCGAATATATCCGCAAGAAGCACGGACTCGCCATCGGGGAGCGCACCGCGGAGGAGGTAAAGATCGAGATCGGTTCGGCCCTGCCGCTGGAGGACGAGATGGAAATGGAGATCCGGGGGCGCGATTTGGTGCAGGGACTCCCCAAAACTATAAAGGTGAGGACCAACGAGGTTGTGGAAGCCATCCAGGAGCCGCTGCGGGAAGTCGTACAGGCGGTCCGATCGGTCCTGCAGGAAACGCCGCCGGAACTCTCATCCGACGTTATAGATAAAGGTATGGTGCTGACCGGCGGCGGGGCGAATTTGCGGAACATTGACCGCCTGCTTTCTCAAGCCACGGGCGTGCCGTGTTACGTCGCTGACCGGCCGGAACTCTGCGTGGCAAAAGGAACGGGAGTGGCGCTGGAGAATTTGGAAGCGTATAAGCGGAGTATTTTGGCAGCGAGATAGTTAGAATTCAGATATAAGGAGGACACTCATGAGTTCTGGCCGGCGTTTTGAATGTGCGAACCCAGAAATTAATACGCTGCTTGCAGATTTCGTCAAAGGGCGCGTGAGCTTTGGCGAGCGACAGAAAGTCGAGGCGCATCTTACAGTTTGCCGCGTTTGCCAGTCTTTCGTCACTCGCTCCCATGTTCTCGTGGAATTGGTTGGGCAAGGTAAAAGGGCTTCTAATGCTGCTTGCTCAAGGCCCGACCTTTTGGATCTTGCCCTTTTTTACGTAAACAATGACGTTACCGAGGAGGAGCGAAGGGAGATTGAAGCGCACGTTTCAGACTGCAAGGAATGTCAGGAAGAGCTGAGATTTTGGCTTGCTGTGAAGGATGTCGCTTCGGGTCGAGCCCAGTAGTGGGGCCCAAAGTTGCGACGCGAAATAGACTTTTGATAAGGAGGCTACATGGAGCGACTCCGGGAGTGGTTGAGAAAACCGGTGCCTCGGATCAGGCAGTGGATGCTCGGTATGTTCGGGGTTATTCTCTTGCTCTATTCTGGGGCGTATCTTTGGTGGGCTGTTTGGTTCTTCGAAAAAGTTCCTGAAGCCAAAAGGCCCACTTTCATCTACGCGGCCCCTGTAGTCTGGGTCCTGAGCATTAGTTACTTGTCCATACTTTGTTACTTTTCGATTCGCAAAGTCTCCAGGACCTAGCTTCTAGCTGACCTCTGAGGCGTGCCCACGGTTTATGGGCACGCCTTTTCCTTTTATGGGAAGGCAGTATAATGACTTCATGATTTTGGGAGTAGACGCGTCGCAGGCAAACCGTAAACAAAGAAGCGGGACCGAGTGGTACGCTTTTTATTTGATAGAGGAGTTCAAGAGACTTCTCGGGGGGCGTAGCGGCGTTAAAGTCAGACTGTACGTGCGCGGAGCGCTCCGGAGCGACTTGGCCAACAACTTGCCGGAAAATTTCGAAGTACACATCCTGCGCTGGCCATTTAGATTTCTGTGGGGACAGCTGAGATTGTCTTGGGAGATGTTTTTCTATCAACCCGATGTTTTGTTTTGTCCTGCGCACACGATTCCTTTGATACACCCTCCCCCCTCCCTCAATCCCTCCCACCAGGGGAGGGAAATGAAACGGGCAGATTCCTCCCCCCCTGTGGGGGAGGTAAGGAGAGGGGGAACCTATACCACGCTCCACGACGTCGGGTTTGAGGATTATCCCGAACTTTATGATTCACTGTCCCGAGTCTATCACCGCCTTGCGGCAAGATTGGCAATAAAGAAGGCAGCGCGTATTTTCACGGTTTCCGAGTTTAGTAAGGAGCGAATTTGCCAAGTTTACGATTACCCCCGGGAGAAAGTCACGGTAGCTTATCCGGCCGTGGACGTGTCGCGTTTCAGCCAAAGCGGGGCGGGGGACGGCGGCGTGCTTTCCGACCTGGGACTGAAAACCGGCGAATATTTTTTGTACGTCGGTCGGCTGGAACCAAAGAAAAATATTTTGAATATCATCAAGGCTTATGAGTTTCTGGAAACACCCCACCCGCTAGTGCTCGCTGGACGAAAGGTCCGAATAAGTGACGTCGAGGAGTATCTAGGGGAACAGCCCAGGCTTCGGGAACGGGTCCGGATGCTCGATTATATTTCCGAAGATGAAAAGAGAGCGCTATTGCGCGGGGCGAGCGTTTTTCTATTTCCGACGCTTTACGAAGGCTTCGGCATCCCGATTTTGGAAGCCCAAGCCGCGGGAGTTCCCGTGATTACTTCCAACACGGGAAGCAACCGGGAGGTCGCCGGGGAGAGAGCGGTCATAGTTGATCCCGAGAGTCCGTATGAGATAAGTAAAGCGGTTAGAAAAATAACGGATGATAAAAGCGTGCGGAGCAAATTAATTGCCGACGGAACAAAAAACCTCGGGCGATTTAGCTGGGAGCAAAGCGCAAAAAAAATTCTTGAGGTAATGCTTGGAAACAATGCGTGAAGCGCCTTTTTTGGGACACAAAATAATGCTGTTTACTGCCCACCCGGATGACGAAAGCTATCTGGCGGCGGGAACGATTTATGAGAACCGCCGCCGCGGCGGCCGGACGGATTTGGTATGCGCGACTTGCGGGGGCAAAGGCTCGTCACACTTGCGCCAGCCGCTTCGCGCAAAAGCGTTGAAGCTTTTGCGGCAGGGGGAGCTGCGGCGGGCGGCAAAATATTTGGGAGCGGGCACCGTCGTGATTTACGACTTTCCCGACGGAAAATTGAGCACGAGAGAAACACCCTTATTTGAAAAAGCTTTAAGGATTGCCCAAAAGTTGAAGCCTGAGTATATCTTGAGTTTTGGGCTAGACGGAATCACTGGGCACCTGGATCACATCGCCGCCGGCCGGGTTGCGAGAAAAATAGCTGCTTGGCTCTCGATACCCTTTTACGCGTTTGCTTTGCCGCCGAAATTTGGCAAGAACGCGCAAAAGTGGCTGGTTTCCCGCCGGAAAAAAGGAAGCTACGCCAAAGGCAAACTTCAGTTTGGCAAACCCGATACTGCCGTGAAGATCCGGCGGCAGGTCAAACTGCGGGCTCTGCGGTTTCACGCGTCGCAAATGGAGGGAAAAAATTTGTTCACCGGTTACCCGGACTACGCGGTCAGGGCATTGCTGAGTCATGAATATTTTGTGAGAATGAAGGTATGAACATTGTCGAAGTAAAAAATCTCAGGAAAATCTACAGACCTAGGAAAAATCCAGTGGAAGCCCTGCGGGGGGTAAGTTTCAATATCGCCAAGGGGGAAATATTCGGAATCCTAGGAGTGAACGGGGCGGGAAAGTCTACAACTTTAAATATCCTAATGGGCCTTTTGACCGCGACTTCTGGAGAAGTGAGATTTTTCGGCCAGGATTTTTTTTCAAACGAGTCGGCGTTCAAGTCCCGCATGAATATCGCGACAGCATACGCTGATCTCGCGGGCAATATCACTGTTTATCAGAATCTCAAGGTGTTTGCTCTAATGTATGGGGTCGCCAATTACCGAAAAAAAATCGAAGCGATGTTGGATTATTTTGGGATCGAGCATTTACGCAACGAGCGATTCGACGGGTTATCAGCGGGGCAGAAAACCCGGGTTAATCTTTGCAAAAGCCTGCTCAACGATCCCGAGATTTTGCTTTTGGACGAGCCGACCGCGAGTTTGGACCCGTCTATCGCGGCGCGGGTCAGGGAAACTCTTTTGGTTTTGCGGCGAGATAAAAAAACGACCATTTTGATGACCTCGCACAACATGAATGAGGTGGAGCAAATGTGCGATCGGGTCGCATTGCTTCATCAGGGACGGATTTACCGGACTGACACGCCCAAAAACCTGCAGTCTTTTCTGCGCGTCCCAAGTATGGAGGAAGTTTTTATAAAACTCGCTCGCGGAGAATTTGAGGAATGATTAAATTTCACCGCATCGGAGCATATATTCTCCGCCACCTATACGAAATTCGGGCGAGCCTTGACCGGAAGGCAGACATCTTTTTATTTCCCGTGATTGATATTTTGACTTTTGGCTTGCTGACCGTGTACATCGATAAACTTGAGCAGCGACCGGGCATCGCTCTGGCTATCCTCGGCGCGGTGATTTTTTGGACGTTGGTTTACAATATCCAGCGCGATATATCCTTTTCTATTCTTGAGGACGCGTGGAGCAGGAATTTGTATAATCTTTTTTCGACTCCACTGCGGTTAGTCGAAATGATTTTGGGCACGCTGGCAATCTCCCTGGCGAAAGCGTGCGTGACGATCATAATAACCCTGGGTCTGGCCTGGGGGCTTTTCCAGTTCAACTTGTTTCAATTTGGCTGGGTAATGGCGTTCTATATATTGAATATTTTTATCTTCAGCTGGGCTTTCGGATTTATTACGGCGTCCCTGATATTCCGCTTCGGGACGAAAGCGCAGGCCGTGGCGTGGTCCCTGATACTCGTGATCTATCCAATCAGCGGAGTTTTTTATCCTTTATCTACGCTGCCGAAAACTTTGGCTGATTTCGCCAGTATTTTACCGATTGCGCATATATTCGAGGGCTTGCGGGGGATAATCATCGACGCGCGCTCACCCTCCACCGGCGATTTATTGATAATTTTGGCTTTGAGCCTGCTGTATTTTTCGCTGGGACTCTTTCTGTACAGCCGGGCTTTTCGGGGGGCAAAAGAGCGCGGCTGGTTTATCCACCCAACTTAGTGTAAGTAGATGTCGGGGCGGAGGTGTTTTTTGAAAAATTTGGGAAAAATGGTATAATTTAGGCAATCGGAATTATCATTTTCATGGCCGAAACAGAATTTAAAAAAACCATTGGTCACGACAAAATCAAAAAGCTCTTCCTCCAAGGGGCCGCTGAGGGGCGCTTGAAGCAAAGCTATGCTTTGGTCGGGCCGGCGCATGTCGGAAAGACTACTTTCGCGCTTGAATTGGCCGAGATTTTGGGAGCTCACCCGGTTTTGGACGTTATTCTTCACGACGAAAACGAGCGGGAAGGGGAACTAGGCATCGAGGAAGCCCGAAAACTCCAGGCCATGCTGAGCCTGAGCCCGGTCGGTCGGTTTAAAGTGGGCATCATCGGTGCAGCGGAGAAAATGACACGGGAAGCGGGGAATTCGCTCCTGAAGTTTCTTGAGGAACCCGCCCCGCGGGCTTTGATATTTTTAATAACTAACAATATCGGAGCACTTTTGCCGACTATCGCGTCACGCGTGCAAAAGATAAATTTTGGCAAAAACACTGAACAAGAAATCCAGACAGCTCTCCGGGAACACGAAGTGACCGGCAGAGATATTACGCGCTTGGCGCGAGGCAGAATTGGTCTGGCAATCCGAATGGCAGCGGACGAGACGCTGCTCGCTTTTCAGGTCCGAACAGAAGAACTTTATGGAACTTTCCTCCGGGGGAGCATCGCGGATCGTCTCCAGAGCTCGGCGACGCTGGCCGAAAGTCGGGTGCGTTTGGGAGAATTTTTGGAGTACGCGATGGAGCGGCAAGTCGCCGATGGCGGATCAGTCGCATCTTCGCGCAAACTGCTCTCGGCTTGGCGGGAGTTGCCCCTAAACCTTAATTTAAAACTGGCGGCCGACTGCCTGTTTTTACCAGCGAAATAGGATTATGCTAGGTAGTAGAAGTTTGCTATTGATAAAGGTAATAAATCTCAACTTAATGTTTTCTCCAACTAATAGTTCGCAAGAAAGAGACAGTTGCGGCCGCTTGAGCGGCCAAGCAAATTTTCACTACCTGGTATGAAAAAAGCCATAGTTTTGATTCTCCCGATATTTTTTCTGGCGCAAAGCTGCAACATCTTGACCTCCGGTCTGACCGGCAAAGGAGGAAGCGGCAGCCGCGGCGTGTTTATCAGTACCGATAATGGTCAAACCTGGCAGGAAAGCAACGCGCTGACCGCTGGCGGGAGTATAAGCGGGGCAAATGTGAACCGGTTGGTTGTGGACCGAAACGATTCAAAGAATTTATTGGCCGTGACCGGGAATTCCGGCGTTTACGCGTCAAACGATTCTGGAGCGACTTGGTTTCAGTTTTTACCGAATGTCTCGGGGCACGACGCTTATCTCAATCCCCAGAATTCGCAGGAGATTGTTGTTGCGGGCGTTTCTGGATCGCGACCGGCCATCGTGAAAAGCATTGACGGGGGCGGGGCGTGGACGCAGGTTTACAGCCACCCCGTGGCAGAGGCGGCCGTAACCGCCATTGTTTATGATCAGCGGAATCCGGCAATTCTCTATGCCGGGCTTTCGACAGGCACGATTATTAAAAGCATTGACGGGGGGTTGAATTGGAATATCCTCGTCACGCACAAGGATCGGGTGGTGCGTTTGCTTCTGTCCGCCAATGGGAGCACGCTTTATATGCTTGGCCGCGCACAGGGTCTCAAAAAATCAAACGACGGAGGCCGGACCTGGACGGACTTGGAGCTTCCGGAAAAAACGACCGAGCACAACGACCTGGCATTCGAAAATCCGGCGAACGCCAACGTTTTGTATCTGGCCGCATCCACCGGGTTGTATAAAACTACCGACGGGGGCGGCCGTTGGAGCAAATTATCGATCCCCGCAACGCCATCGGTCACGCAGGTCTCGGCGGTAACGGTGAGCGGGGCAAACAATTCTCAGGTTTTTGCGGCCGTTCGTTCGACGATTTATCGGAGCGACGACGGCGGCGCTTCCTGGCGGACGCAAAGCTTACCGACCAATCGGGTGGTCAGCGGCATCATCATTGACCCTCAGGAGCCGAGCCGTGTGTACGCGGGGCTGAAAGAGCCATGAACCCCGTTAGACTTCTTTGTTTTCAAGTTCGAATTTTGACGGTGTTGTATAAAAATGACTTTATTTAATATTGTTTTATGGACAATCAAGGGGAAGGAAGGGGTTCACCCTGTTAGACCAGCCAGGGCAAACTGCGTTTTTTGGCTTAATCGGAATACGAATATGAAAATATCAATTTTGCTTTTCGGAGGTCTAACAGGGTGAATTTAGCCGAAAAAAAAGGAAAATTCGAGGAAATCATTTTGCACCTGCGGGCGGAATTGCAGAAACTCAGGACGGCGAGGGCCAATCCGGCAATGGTCGAGGATTTGCAGGCTGATTATTACGGAACGAAAACCCCGCTCAAGCAGTTGGGGAGCATCTCGGTACCTGAGCCGCGGCAGCTCCTCATCAGTCCGTGGGACAAAAGCGTTCTCGGCGGTATCGAAAAAGCGATTCGGGACTCGGGTCTGGGACTCAACCCCGCGAACGAGGGTGATAAGATTCGCATCACCATCCCGCAGCTGACCGAAGAGCGGCGCAAAGATCTCACAAAAATTGCGGGAAAGACCGCGGAGGAGGCCAGAGTCAGGCTCCGGAATCTTCGCGAGGATTTGGGCAAAGAGATCAAGAAGGAATTTGACGGGAAGGTGATTACTGAGGACGACAAGTTTAGTCTCCAGGAGGAACTTCAGAAATATACGGACGAGTACAATAAGCAGATAAAGGAACAGCAGGAAGCTAAAGAAAAAGAGATAATGACGATATGAGTAGATTTAAGATGTCAGATTTCCCGCCAAAGGCGGGTCTGCCTCGGGTGGAAAGAATTAGGTTTAATTAGATGATTTTACTCGCAATATTGGTCTTCATAGTCATTCTCGGCCTGCTTGTGTTTGTTCACGAGCTGGGGCATTTCATCATGGCAAAGCGGTCCGGCATGCGCGTCCAGGAGTTTGGTTTCGGTTTTCCACCGCGGCTTTTCGGCATACGCCGGGGCGAGACGATTTATTCGATCAATTGGATACCGCTGGGCGGCTTCGTAAAGATTGTGGGAGAAGACGGCGGACCGACCAGCGATCCGCGCGCCTTTATGAACAAAGGATTTTGGCAGCGCCTTTCTACCCTGCTCGCGGGGGTCGGGATGAATTTCGTTTTGGCGTGGTTTTTGCTCTTTCTGGGGTTTGCGGTGGTGAAGACGCCGGTGGAATATGTGGATCAGGGGGATTTGGCGGGCGGGCGCATTCACGAGCAGTACCTGGCCGTGGTCGCGGTGGAGCCGGAGTCTCCTGCCGAGCGCACTGGTTTTAAGCCCGGGGATATTATTTTTCGGGTGGACGGACAAGTTTTTACGGAAATCGATCCGTTAATTGAATATACCCGTTCGCGGGCCGGACAAAGCGTGGTTTATGAGCTGAAGCGGGGTGATCAGATATTGGTGAAAGACGCGGTCCCGCGGTCCACGCCTCCGCCGGGGGGCGGGGCGGTGGGTTTCGCCCCGGCCAAGATCGCGGTCGTTACTTATCCCATCTTGAGTTCGCTGAAGTATTCGGTAATTGCTTTTTCCAATAAAGTCATGGGAATTGTTTTCGCTTTCGGGGGGCTTCTGGGCGAGCTCTTTTCGACCGGTAAAGTCGTCGAGGGCCTTTCCGGGCCGATCGGCATCGCGGTTTTGACTAGGGATTTCGCGATCCTGGGCATCGTGTATTTGGTGCAGTTCACGGCCGTGCTGTCCATCAACCTCGCGATAATCAATGCCCTGCCCTTTCCCGCGCTGGACGGCGGCCGCGTCCTGTTCCTGATTATCGAAAAAATTCGGGGGCGGGCTTCCGTGAAATGGGAGCGAATCGCCAACGTCGTTGGTTTTTCACTGCTTATCCTGCTGATCATCGCGGTGAGCTTTCAGGACGTAGGGCGGTATTCGGAAAATTTCCGGAATCTTTTCGGGAAGGCGTTTTAAAAAGCATGCGGCAATCCCAGCTTTTTACGAAAACTCTCAAAGAAGATCCAAAAGACGAAACAAGCGCGAACGCAAAATTGCTGGAGCGCGGTGGTTTCGTATACAAAAATTCAGCTGGCATATATTCATTTTTACCTCTCGGTCACCGGGTTATTCAAAAAATTGCCGGGATAATTCGGGAGGAGATGAACGCGATCGGCGGACAAGAGATGCTCATGGCAGGACTTCACGACAAAAAATATCTAACTGCTACTGGACGGTGGGATGTCGATG
>Ga0209542_10015681_pt1 | contig 12673 bp, 10 predicted proteins | sample RifCSPhighO2_01_FD_184028 | JGI IMG/M metagenome (GOLD analysis project Ga0209542, IMG submission 184028) | Soil microbial communities from Rifle, Colorado - Rifle CSP2_plank highO2_0.1 (SPAdes) (version 2) | ecosystem: Environmental > Terrestrial > Deep subsurface > Rock core/Sediment ...
TGTGCTTTTATCGGGGATCTTAATACCCCAGACAATCTGGCGGGAAATATTCCAATCTTTGATATTTTTCATCCAGTGGAAGAAATTTTTTTCAAATCTTTTGGGAATAAATTTTATTTTACCTTTTTTCACTGTTTCAACCGCTATGTCTCTTAAAGATTTCTTTCCAAATTTTGGCTTCTCGGTCATTTTTATAAACCACTGGCCGTCTAAAATTAAAGGTTCAATAACTGCGCCGCACTTATAGCAAACGACAACATTGTGTTTATAGCTATGGTCGGTTTTACTAGAATCAAGAAGTCCCTTTTCAATCATATCTTGTTCAATTTTCTTTCGAGCTTCCACTACTTTCATTCCCTGATAAGGGCCGGCTAATTCGTTCATTTTCCCGAATTTATCAATCACTTGCCGAGGCCCCGGCATTTCTTCTTTATGCCTTTGCCAAATTTCAAAATCAGCCGCATCATGAGCCGGCGTCACCTTGATTGCTCCAGTCCCAAAATTCACATCAACCGCCGCGTCAGCGATGACTTTGATTTTTGCTTTCCCTAAAACAGTTTCAATTTTTATTTCTTTGCCAATATAGTTTTGGTAGCGTTTGTCTTTGGGATTAACCGCCACTGCCGTGTCGCCAAATTTGGTTTCTAAACGCACCGTCGCCAGTTCCAAAGGTCCGTATTTTATGTAATAAAGCGGGTCTGTTCTTTCTTGATATTTTATTTCAAGGTCAGAAAGCGAAGTTTGATGCTTAACACACCAATTAACAATCCGTTTTCCTTTGTAAAGCAAACCGTCTTTCTTTAATTTTCCGAAAGTCTGATAAACGACATTTATAATGTCTTTATCAAGAGTAAACTTCTCTCGCGACCAGTCGCAGGAAGCGCCGAGCCGGCGCAACTGATTTTCCATTACCACTTTATTCGTTTGAGTAAAGTTCCACATCTCTTTCCAAAGTTGTTCGCGCGGAATTTCAAATCGGTTTCGGCCTTCTTTTTCCAGTTTTTTATCATAAACAACCTGTGTTTCAAAACCGGCATGGTCGCTGCCGGGCAGCCAAAGCGTTTTATATCCCCTCATTCGTTTGTAGCGGATCATTAAATCTTCTAAAGCCACAAAAAGAGCGTGGCCGATGTGAAGACTGCCATTGGCGTTTGGCGGCGGCATTATGATTGTAAAGGGTTTTTTATGGCGAGATGGAAGTTTGTCCGGATTAAAAAAGCCCGATTTTTCCCAGAGCTTATAGATTTTATTTTCTGTTTCTTTAGGATTATATGGCGAATCAAACTTCATAACTTAAGATTAGCATTTGCTCTTAGTTTTTTCCATGAGTCGCGATTAGGTTTCTTTTTTAAATAATTAAAATAGCCGGCAGCGGCAATCATCGCGGCATTGTCAACGGTATAGGCGAAGTCCGGGATAAATAGCGGAATTTTATAAGGGTTAATTTTTTCAGCCATTTCCTCGCGCAGTTTTTTATTTGCCGAAACGCCGCCGGCAATCATTGCAGTTTTTGGATTTAGATTTTCAATGGCTTTGACAGTTTTAGCCGTCAAAACGTCAACTATGGCATTTTGAACTTCAACGGCCATCGCTAGTCTGATTTCTTTGGCCGGGTATTTTTTTATTAAATCATTATATAAATAAAGAACCGCTGTCTTTAGTCCCGAAAAAGAAAAATTGTAATCTTTTGAATTGATCATCGGCCTTGGTAATAGAATCTGGAATTTGCTTCGGATTTCGGATTTGAGATTTGAGATTTTCGCCGCTTCGGCAGCGATAGCCGGTCCTCCGGGGAAACCCAATTCCAAAAGCCGCGCGGTTTTGTCAAAACACTCGCCGGCGGCGTCATCAAGCGTCTGACCGATAATTTTATATTTTCCGTAGTCCTTCATTAAAACAAGTTCCGTATGTCCGCCGGAAACGACAAGAATTAGCACGGGGAATTCAATTTTTTTCTTTCGCCGCACAAAATTCCTCGAGGAATTTTGTGCGGATAACCAATTCGAGAAGATGTGTCCTTCAATATGATTGACTCCGATTATAGGTTTCCGAAACCTATAAGCGAGAGCGCGGGCAGTGTTGACGCCGATTAGAAGAGACGGCAAAAGCCCCGGTCCTTTTGTTACGGCAATTAAATCTATTTTCTCACTATCGATTCTTAGAATCGATAGTGCGGATTTGATTGTCGGGATAATTTTTTCTAAATGGGCGCGGGAAGCGAGATTCGGCACAATCCCCCCGAATTTTTTATGAATGGCAACTTGCGAATAAGAAATATTCGCCAAAACCGAAAAGGACGGTTTATTGAAACCGCCTTTAGCTTCAATCACGGCCGCCGCCGTGTCATCGCAGGATGTTTCTATTCCTAAAATATACATTTTTATTGTAGCGCCAACGGGATTCGAACCCGTGTTCCCACATTGAAAGCGTGGTGTCCTAGGCCGGGCTAGACGATGGCGCCATAATCTATATATTCTATTTAATTTTTTAACTTTTGGCAACTTTTGTGTTATAACAAATGGTAAACAATTATGGAAAAAAACTTTTATCTAAATATCGGGAGAGCTTCAGAAATATCCGATAAAAAAGAGCGGCGGTTTTACCGTTTCTTGGAAATTTTCCCCGGGTTTCTATCCTGGTTGACGCTTTTTTTAGTTATTTTATTTTCGTGGTTGCTTCCTTTCTGGATTGCCATTTTTATTATTGCTTTTGATGTCTATTGGCTTTTTAAAACAATTTTTTTATCGCTTCACATGCGCTCGGCTTTTAATAAGATGAAGGTTAATTTAAAAAGAAATTGGATGGAGGAGTTGGATAAAGTCGCGATTAATTCAGAGGTTTTGGCGGAAGTTAAATGGCAAGACATATACCATTTGGTGATTCTGCCAATGTATAAAGAGCCGCTTGAAGTTGTCCGGTCCAGTTTTTTAAGTTTAACGAAAATAAATTATCCATTAAACAAATTAATCGCGGTTTTGGCGATTGAAAAAAGAGGCGGCGAGGCGACTTCAGATATAGCTAAAGAAATGGAGCGTGAATTCGGAAATAAATTTTTTAAGTTTTTGGTGACTAAACATCCAGCCGATATCTCCGGAGAAATTGCCGGCAAGGGCAGTAATGACAGTTGGGCGATAAAAGAGGCAAAAAACAAAATTATTGATAAACTTCAAATCCCATACGAACGGGTTATTGTTTCCTGCTTTGACATTGATACCGTGGTTCATCCGGATTTTTTTGGCTGTCTAACCTATAATTATTTATCGTCAGAAAAACCGCTTCGTTCATCGTTTCAGCCCATACCGCTTTTTATAAATAATATTTGGCAGGTGTCGGCTTTTGCCGGGATTTTTGCTTTTTCCACCACTTTTTGGCAGATGATCCAGCAATCGCGCCCCGAACGCCTGATAACTTTTTCTTCGCAATCAATCGGTTTTAAGCCGCTGGCCGATATCGGCTTTTGGCAGACCAACGTGGTTAGCGAGGATTCAAGAATCTTCTGGCAATGCCTCCTGAATTTTGACGGCGATTGGCGAACTGTCCCTCTCTTTTTTCCGGTTTATATGGACGCTAACGTCGCCGGCACATTCTGGCAAACCATGAAAAATCAATATAAACAAATTCAGCGCTGGGCTTACGGCGTTGAAAACAATGCTTATTTTTTGTATGGATTTTCAAAAAATAAAAAAATCGGCAAAAATAAAAAATGGCATCTTGGTTTTGCCATGATTGAAGGCTCTCATTCTCTAGCGACCAATTCTTTGATTATTTTTCTTTTGGGATGGTTGCCGACTATAATTGGCCGCGGCCAGTTTTCCGAAACGCTTCTTTCTTACAATTTGCCTTATATAACTCGTTTGATTATGGCTGTGGCGACGGCGGGTTTGGTTTTCACCGCCATTCTGGCGGTTAATCTTTTACCGCCTCGCCCGCCCTATTATGGTCGTTTCAAATATGTCTGGGCGGTTCTGCAATGGCTGTTATTCCCAATCAATATGATTATTTTTGGTTCCATTCCGGCTTTAGACGTTCAAACGCGGCTGGCCTTCGGTAAATATTTAGGATTCTGGAACACGCCAAAAGTGAGAAAATAACTATTCAAAATGGATTTGGGTTTGGAATTCGGAAACTTTTTTTGCCAGTAGCGGGTAATTTTTGAGGTTTGGGTCTTCAACTAAGAATTTTTTCGCGGCTTCGCGGGTTTCTTCAATAAGTTTTAAATCGGTTAAAGAGGCGATAGCTAAATCCGGCAGTCCTGACTGGCGCACGCCGATGAAATCGCCGGGGCCCCTAATTTCCAAATCGCGTTCAGCCAAATCAAAACCGCTTTGGGCCGATTCAACGGCTTTTAGACGTTCGGCGGTTTTATTTGAAGCCGAATCGGTTAAAAGAAAACAATAAGATTGATAATGGCTTCGTCCCACTCGGCCTCTGAACTGGTAAAGCGAAGCCAAACCAAACCTGTCGGCTCCTTCAATCATCATCACTGTGGCGTTAGGTGCATCAATGCCTACTTCAACCACTGAAGTGGTTACTAAAATATTCAGATTTTTATTCAAAAATTCGGACATTAGCCTTTCTTTTTCTTTGGGTCGGAGCCGGCCGTGCAATAGCCCGATTTGCAACTCGGGGAAAACTTTTTTTTGTAATCTTTCATATTCTTTTTCCACGGCCTTGGCGGATAATTTTTCCGATTCTTCAATAAGAGGGCAAACCACAAAAGCTTGCCGGCCTTTTTTGATTTCGCTTTTTATAAATTCATATGCCCAATCCCGTTTAGATGGAGGCACAATTTTAGTTATGATATTTTTTCGGCCCTTTGGCATTTCTTTTATCAAAGATAGGTCAAGATCGCCCCAAATGGTTAAGCCCAGCGTTCTTGGAATCGGAGTGGCCGACATTGAAAGCAAATGTGGCACAAGCGCGGCGTAATCTGCGTCGGTCTGCACTAATTTTGCTCGCTGGCTGACGCCAAAGCGGTGTTGTTCATCAATAATCACCAAGGCGAGGTTTTTAAAGCGGACATTTTTTTGTATTAAGGAATGAGTCCCGATGACTACGGGAATTTCTCCGGCTTCAATTTTTTTAATTAATTCTTTTTTTGTCTGCCGGTTGGAGGGGTCGTCTTTTGAAATTTTGGCGTTGGAAGAAGTTAAAAGACCTGCGGCAATATCAAATTTCTTTAAAAGAGGCCAGATTTTTTCATAATGCTGGCGGCTCAAAATTTCTGTTGGCGTCATAAAAGCCGCTTGATAGCCATTTAAGGCGGCAAGGTAAGCGGCCATAGCGGCAACAATGGTTTTGCCGCTGCCAACATCGCCTTCCAAAAGACGATTCATCGGCTGGTTTTTCCCCATGTCCTGAATTATTTGCCAGGCGACCTTTTTTTGGTCATCGGTTAATTTGAAGGGTAATTTATTAACAAATTTTTTGGCCATTTTTTCGTCAAATTTTATTTGAGGAGAGGCCTGTTTTTTTAATTTTGATCTTTCAAGCCCCATGAAAAGCTGTAAGATAAAAAGCTCCTCAAAGGCGAATCTTCTTCTTGCCAACCCGGCGTTTTCAACAGTTTCAGGAAAATGAATTTGGGACAAGGCATATCCTAAATTTGGCAAGTGATAAGTTTTTTTTAATTCGTTCGGCAGAACATCGGGAATTTGATTTACAAAACGAAGCAAGGGCTTAATGCCCAATCTTAACCAGCGGGAGGTGAGACCAAAAGTTTCGGGATAAATCGGCACCAGCCGGCCGGTATGAAGAGATTCTTTTTTGTTGTATGAATTTTCACCGTAGCCGGTGATTTCATAAGCCGGATTGGAAAAGCAAAGTCGTTTTTTGTTTAAAACAACTTTGCCGGAAAGATTAAGCCGGCGGCCCGGCTTAAACTGATTTAAAAGATAGGGTTGGTTGAACCAAACTGATTTAACCGCGCCGCCGTCATCTTCAATGATTATTTCGGTTAAGACCAGGCGTCTTCTGAAAATCTGAATGTTTTTGGCGTTCAAAACTGTTCCGTGAATTGTGGCCGGGGAATTCGGTTTTAGGTCGGCAATCGGGGTAAAATTTGAAAAATCATCATAGCGAAAAGGGAAATGATAAAGTAAATCGCGGGCGGTTTTTATTTTGAGTTTAGCCAGTTTTTTAACCGCTGCCGGCCCGAAATATTTTATATTTTGAATTGAAACGTCAAGAATAGATGCCATATGTCCCCTCGGTAGGAATCGAACCTACATCGCGAGATCCGCAATCTCGCGTCCTGTCCATTGAACGACGAGGGGATTTTTGGCAATTATTATATCCTAAAAAAACTTTTTTCTCAATAAATTCATCAGCGATTCTTGTTCTTCTTTTTCCGGCAGGTATTTATTTATTATTTTTTTTATTTTTGGTTCGTCGCCGCCGTAGAAAGATATTATCAAAAGCGGCGACAGACGTTGTTTGTGCCGCAAAGCCAATTCGCGCGTTTTACCGCCGGCGCAGGTTTCTCTGTCCAAAGCGCTTGCCGGTTTATTAGGCGAGGACCCGTTTTCGTCGGGGAAAATCCAATATGATTCAAAACTGTCATAAGGATAGAATTGGTGTTCAATATATAGCCCATTATTGTTTAAACGAAAATTAATAAGCTCCGGCTTTTTGTTTTTACTGCTGTACATCACGAATATTGCTAAAGCTAAGATAATAATTAAAAGATAATTCTTGAGAAGAACGGAAAAAACAATAAGCGCGAACGCCAAAATTCCAAACGCCCAAAACCACTCGGTGGTTTTGGGCGTTAAACCCGGCTCTTCAATTCTCCAGTTCACTTCATCGGAATCGGCGCCCGCTTCTGGAGCGCTGTTTTCCGTCTGTATTTTAATTTTTACAGTTTCATTTGTCATTTTTATATTATTTTTTTTATTTATTATATTATTAACTAATTGAAATTTTTTTTCAGATATGCTATCTTTATACTATAGAATAAAATCGGTTAGGTTGCCAACTGAAACCGATTGTCGGTTCTTTAATGGAAGGAGGTGAAGAAGCGTGCCGAACCAAAAATGGCTGGTGAAGTGGAAAAAAAACCGGAACCACAAAGGCGAGGAAATTGTTTTTTCACAAAGAAAAGCTGTTAAGTTAGCCGATGAGAAAAAAAACCTCGGCTACAAAGTGCGGATGGAAAAAGTTTCCCGTTTATTATCGCACTCCCTTTAAGGTCTCATAAAGCCCCGCGGTGCTACATAAAGTCGCGGGGCTTTTTTTATACTGCCGGGGTTGAGACCTACTTGGCGCACCATTCAACGTCATATGATTGAGATAAAATATCATTAGCTCTACCCCGACTCTTTGGACCAAAATATCCGTATGCTGGAGTGATGGAATAAGTTATTTGGAATTTTTTAACGCCAGCAAGAGTCAGCGAAAAGAAATTGCCGGTTATGGGGCCGCTGTAAAAATTATTGTCGGTCAGAAATTACTGCAGTTCTTTTACGCTGTTGCTTTCTTGTATGCCGTAATAGAGGTCTTGATCGAATGTCTGGGCAAAAACAAATGAGGGGAATAAAACTAACGAGAGAATGATTAAAAATTTTTTCATATTATTTTTTTATTTATAATTTTTGGCGGGAACACAAAATTCCCAACCAGCGATAGCCTTGCGACTACCTACACGGGTTTCCCCGCATAGCCTCAACGGCGCTCTGATTAGGAGCTTTTTGCCGTTGAGGTCTTGCAGCCATGCCAATCAGCAAGCTGACGGGGTTAGGTACATTGAATTGTATTAGTATTTTACTATAAAAATCTGAAACTGGGTAGATTATAAAAGAGAAAGGGGCTATCCACGGTATGTTGTGAATAGCCCCAATTTTTTTCGACCGCCTGCGGCGGAATTCAAGGGATCAAAAGTCCCAAGAATTCAATACCTCAAGGGTCGATTACTTCGAGACGAAGTCTCTCTCTGCAAGAAAGGGTATCCGCAAAACGGATACCCTTTCTATTAGCAGGGACTTGGTGGATCGAATCCATCCGCCGGATGCTCGGCGTGCAAAATGGCACAGGCGCTATCGAGGCCTATTGACAAATAACCACAGGCGAATTAACCGGCGAGATGGCAAAAGAGAAAGAGAGACAGATGTTGGAGTATTGCAAGCTTGATACTTACGCCATGTATGCAATTTGGGAAAATTTAAGAAATTTGGTAAAATAGATAAAATAACTCAAGATAAATATTTAGTTTTTTAAATCAAATTAAATAAAATTTTAAGCGAATAAAAATGGCACAAGATAAATACACGGCAATTTGGGTGTCGCACTCTTCCATGGGGGACTTTTTGAAATGTCCGCGAGCTTATTATCTGCGCAACGTTTATAAAGATCCCAAAACGGGACGAAAAATAAATATTGTAAATCCGGCACTTTCGCTTGGCCAAGCGGTTCACACAACTCTTGAATCACTAAAAAATATTCCCTTCAACGAAAGAACCAATCGCGATCTTTTGGCGGATTTTGAAAAGGCCTGGGGCGAAGTATCGGGAAAGAAGGGGGGCTTTAAAAATGATGTTGAGGAATCCGAAGTAAAAACCCGCGGCAAAGCGATGATAGAACGGGTTATCCAAAATCCTGGGCCGATTGCCCAAAAAATTGTACGCCTTCCAGAAAGCCATAATGGCATGGCGCCAAATTTTTTTCTCTCCGAAAAAGATAATATAATTTTAAACGGACGCATTGATTGGTTGGAATACATTGAACAAGATGACAGTATTCGTGTTCTTGATTTTAAAACAGGTAAACATAATGAAGGCGATGATTCTCTTCAGCTTCCAATTTATCTTTTACTTTTGAATGCCTTGCAAAAGCGTAAAATTTCCGGCGCGTCATATTGGTATCTTGATAGAGACGACAAACCCGTTGATATGATTTTACCCGATATCGATGAAGCCAGAAAAAAAGTTCTTGAAATTGCGATGCAAGTGAAATTTGCGCGAGAGAAAAAAACATTTAATTGTCCTCGCGGGGACGGGGGTTGCTTTGCGTGCAAACCATTTGAAGCCATTTTAAAAGGACAAGCGGAATATATTGGCATTGGAGGTTACGGACAAGATATCTATTTTTTATAATTCGGAAATTTTATGACTCAATCTCAAGCGCTATCAATATTAAAATCCGGCGTAAACGTTTTTTTAACCGGCGAACCCGGCTCCGGCAAGACGCATACTGTAAACGAGTACGCGGCATATTTGCGCGCACGCGGCATTGAACCGGCGATTACGGCCTCAACCGGCATTGCCGCGACGCACATAGGCGGGATGACGATTCATTCATGGAGCGGTATAGGAATTAAAACAAGATTGGATAAATATGGTCTTAATAAAATCGCAGCAAATAGTCGCATTGCAAAACGCGTTCGCCGCGCCAAAATACTTATTATTGATGAAGTTTCCATGCTTCCTCCCGAGACACTCTCCATGGTTGACGCCGTATGCTGCGAAATCAATCAAAGTTCGGAACCGTTTGGAGGCATTCAAATAGTTTTAGTCGGCGACTTTTTCCAATTGCCGCCGATTGTAAAGAAAGAGGCGGAAGATGACGCACAAACAACGCTCATTGAAGAATTGCCTGCTCGTTTCGCTTATGATTCTCCCGCGTGGAAACGCGCGAATTTAAATGTTTGTTATCTCACAGAACAATATCGGCAGGACGATAACAATTATCTTGCCTTGCTCTCGGCAATTCGGAATAATATTTTTGACAGTGATCACTTAAGCCGCATTGAAACGAGAAAAATTAATCCTCATGCCGCGCCATCCGGTGCGCCGAAACTATTTTCGCATAATGCCGATGTAGACCGCGTTAATAATGAAGTGCTCGCTAAACTTTCCGGTAAATCGCAAATATTCAATATGTCTTCTCAGGGCCCAGACCCACTTGTTTCCGCGCTGAAGAAAGGGTGCCTTTCGCCAGAAACACTTCATCTCAAAGTCGGCGCGGCGGTAATGTTTACAAAGAACAGCCAAAAGGGAAGTTTCGTAAATGGCACGCTTGGCACGGTTGAAGAATTTGATAAAGAAAATAGCTATCCAATCGTTAGAACGCGAAGCGGAAAACGGATTAAAGTTGAGGCTATGGATTGGGCAATGGAAGAGGACGGTAAGGTTCGCGCGCGGATTACCCAATTACCGCTCCGCCTTGCTTGGGCGATTACGGTGCATAAGAGCCAGGGGATGAGCTTGGATGAGGCGGTGATGGATTTAAGCAGTGTGTTTGAATTCGGACAAGGCTATGTCGCGCTTTCACGCGTCCGGCGGCTTTCGGGTTTGCATCTTCTTGGTTGGAACGATCAGACTTTTCGGGTGCATCCGGATGTATTGATAAAAGACGCCGAATTTCGCGCGCAGTCGGATTCCACTGTTGCGGGAATGCACGCTACATTTAGCGAATCCAATACCAATAAATTTTCGCCTGCCTTCGTGCAGAAAACTCCTGCATATTCTGGTTTTGAAAAAATAAGAGAGAAACATTCAAGCGCTTATTTACCGTGGGACAAACCACAGGATGATAAACTATGTGATCTTTTTACAAAAAGCTCATCCATTTCTGATCTTGCAAAAATATTCAGTAGAACAAATGGAGCTATTAGGTCTCGTCTTATCAAATTGGGTCTCATAACTAAAATATGAATCGAATAACGGCATTATCTAAAATCTTCGCTCGATATAAAACATACCCAATTGATAAGTATATTTTTCAGAGTCCAGTGCGCTGTTTTCAACATCTGTATCCAAAAAATTATTTTTCTTCTCAAATAGAGATATTCCTGCGCGAACATATATACAAACCCTCTCAAAGAGGGGTCGATCTTCCATGGTGGGGTTCCAAGTATTTTACGGATGAATTTGGCTGCAGAGTTATGGTAATTAGTCAGGATTCGTTAGCAGAGGATGCCGGAAGTATCGTATTTTATGCCTGCTTGTATTCTGTCGTTAAATCAGAAAATGAATATATAAAATTTACCCAAGGATTGGACAGCAAAAATCCATTTACATTCAAGAGTTGGGAAATGATGCGAAAACAGTTACTTGATTGGAAGATTGATTTGCGATTTTGTTATGTAACTGACGCTTCCAAGGTTTATAAGAATGATTCTTGGAAAAATTTTGATAAGCCAAGAAGCAAGGCGTTGCTTGAAGCTGAGATAGAATTCTGTAACCCGGACTTAATTATTCTTTTGGGGGCGTCACCGCTATTTCTCATAGATCCGACGCAAAATTACGCCTGCGCAGTAGAAGCCGGAAAACAATTGCAATTTGGAGGCAGAAAATATGTGGTTGCCCCATTTCCGATCGGGCAAGGTCGTACGCATAAAAATTTTAAGAAACGCCTGGAAATAGCGTCAAGTTTGATAAAAAATGGTTAAGAAAAATAAATATCCAAAACTAAAAATCAATTTTAAGTTTAATGATGATATTTCACAGGAAGAAAGTGACAGAAATCTGTTTCGAGTTTTTGACCTTCTATTAAATGAGGATGAGAAACATCCAGAGAATTCAGAACAAAATTGAGAATCAAAAACAGCCGATAAAATCGGTTGTTTTTGATTAATGTTCTGAACATTTCGGTATCAAAATCACCTAGGGAGTATCGGTCTCTCGAACCGGTGCTCAGCACTGCGGAGGGTACAGGATTTGAACCTGTGAGGGGATTGCTCCCCAACCAGTTTTCGAAACTGGCGCATTAGACCGCTCTGCCAACCCTCCATATATTTAATCTTAATACCCTGTCGCTAATTTTGCCAAATTAAAATCCCGATCCCGCAACTGCGGGACGGGATTTATTTTGATTAACTCTTTTTCTTCAAAACAAGCTGATAATCAAGCCGGTCAACATTCAGGGTTTCTTTACTGCGCTTAACATCAACATAGACATATCCAACATGGGCGCCGCTTTCATCTACCACTTCAACAGGTTTATTGTAATAAGGAGCGCTATAACAGTCGCCACTCTTAATAATTTGAGCAGTTTCGTATGACCGATTCACGCGCCACTTGTATTCGTCTTTAATGTCAATGAATACGCCGTCAACGCCAATGTTTAAACCTTCAGTGTGTCTTGAAGCATAAATCAGCGCCGAAATGGTTTCAGCATAAAGCCAGTAGCGAAATTCATCTTTCCATTCGCCTCGTTCAACTTTAATTTGCGGAACGCACTGGATAAAACGAGTAAAAGCGTAGTTGAACTCGCCGAGATACGAGCCTTCGTAACCGTACTGCTCGCCGGTTTTAAGAATTGCTTTTGCAAGTTTAATCGCGTCAGTTTCCAATTGGAACGCTTTATAAATTTCTCCAATAGTTAGCCAATGTAATAGATGATACATAGCCCTCGCGGTATCCACAAAAACGTGTTCATAAACTTTCCGTAAAGAAAAATTGTTTGTTATCTCGGCAGCAACTCTTTGAACGAGCGGCGCAAGCGCCGCGTCAATAACTTCTCTATCAGTTGACTTGCCATCGGTCTTTTTTGAAGGAACATATGGCATTAGTGGTCTCCTCGAGGATTAACGCCTTTAAAAATTTCATCCATTATTTTTTCAATTTGTTTAGCTCTCTTTTTGGAAACACCAAACTTTTTTCTTACTTCCTCAACTGTAGGAAAGGACGTTTTGATTACGACTGGTTTTTGTTTTGCCATTTGTTCCCCCTTTTTT
>Ga0209542_10015682_pt1 | contig 12673 bp, 11 predicted proteins | sample RifCSPhighO2_01_FD_184028 | JGI IMG/M metagenome (GOLD analysis project Ga0209542, IMG submission 184028) | Soil microbial communities from Rifle, Colorado - Rifle CSP2_plank highO2_0.1 (SPAdes) (version 2) | ecosystem: Environmental > Terrestrial > Deep subsurface > Rock core/Sediment ...
TGCTTCTTCATGGTACATGGCCGTATGGCCTTCGTAACTGCCGGATGCGGAGTGATCATCATGTCCCGTCATCTCCATCGTGTGATCCATCATCGGCATTGAACTGCCCTCAGTCGCAATGTGGTCGTGTTCAGAGCCATCCTCATGCATATGCATCATGTGTTCATGCATCCCGCCATCTTCGTGCATGTGCTCCATCATTTCCATCATGTGGCTCATGTCGCCGCCCATCATGTCGTGGTCGGTCATGGGCGTGATAGTCATCGGATCATGTTGGTGATCATCGGGAGTCCCAGGCGCATGCGCGTGGCCAGATGCGTCTGCAACCATGTGATCATCATGCGGCGCATTGGCATGCTGTAGGAACCACTGTGGCAGGGCCCAGATGAATACCACGGCGAGGAGTACGCTCACGACAGTGAACATATACTCTTGCGACCGCCAGAGCGTGTGCGCCGCATCTTTTTCAGACACCTGTTTATCGACAGGAATCGCATCGATACGTTTTTTATCTCTGAACCACCACCACCAAATGGGGAATATCCACAGGACGACCAGCACCCAGTTCCCTAACCAAAGTGGCAGGCCGAAGAGCCCCGTTGCCCCTACTAATTCTGCGGTGCCGTGGCTGTGAACGACTTCGGTCTCTAATTTATCATTCAGTGCGCCGAGAAAGGCGTGCTCCTGTGTCACTTGCTCAAGCGCTGTGTGTATGCCGGAGCTCACCCACCACGCATGGCTGAAAAGACCTAGGGTAAGTATGAAGCCGGCGACGAACACCATCGCCCACCCAGTCGCACGCTCTATCTTGTCTTTTTTGGAGACGAGCCAGTTGAGGCCATTCACCCCGAGGATGGCGAGGACGGCAAGCAGGATCAGCGGCAAGATGCGCCCGATGGCATGCGTGAGGAAGAGCGACCATCCATACGTGACGTCTCCGCTCGAGGCTATCTCTATTAATAGAAGGGGCGTGGCAGGATGCGGACAACCAACGCCGATGTTCCCGAGGAAAAGACCTAGGAGGAACGCCTTTATATAATCTCCCCGCCTTTGGATGAATGCGGGCGCCGAGCCGGTGTATGACGGCATATGCACTTTGATGAGGCCTATCTCGCCGAGTGCAAAGAGCAGTGCGAAAATACCCGCGATGAAATACACCCAGTTCTTCACTACCTCGAGCGGCGCGCCGAGCTGGCCTATGGCGGCACCCCCCACGAGCGCGGCGAGGACTCCATATATAGAGAGCATGAGCGCAACACCCGCGCCGAATGAAAGCGCAATCGAGACGCCGCGGATGAGGCCTTTACCCATGGATAGGGGCACGATAACAAACGCGAGCGGCAGTGTGCAGGGGAGAACTATCATCGTGAGCCCCGTCGCGAATGCAAAGAGATACCAGCCGAAACCGCCTGCGGGGTTCGCAGGGGCGATAAAGAAGAGCCACCACAGCGTGAAGATGATTACCGCCGTGAGCCCTACCGCCGAAGCGAGGAGGATGCGCTGTATGCCGAACGTGCTGTTAGTGGCCTGTGCGTCCATATTTATTCAGATGCCTTTTTCAGAGCGGCCAGAAACGTGTCGTTGTTGAAACCTCCCGTCGCATGCAGTTCGCCATTTATGATAATGCCGGGGGACGCGAATATCATGTGTTTCTGCGCGAGCGCCTGCCCTTCTGGTGTGGTGATGTCATGATTCTTGTACGTTACGTTCGGCCAGTCTTTTTCCACCGAATGCCAGAATTCCTCGAATGCCGCGCAATGGGTACACCCGGGTGAAGAAACAGTTTCCAGAGAGACTGGCTTCATATATCAATAGTATACGTGGGTGCTCTGGATACGTAAGCATGCAGTGGGGATACTGGACAGAAAATCACGACGGCTCGAACATACGAGCAGAATCGCAATCATTCACACTCATTCCAATTCCTTTTTCTTCTCTTCGAACTCCTTTTTGTCTATCTCGCCCTTTGCGTACCGCTCTTTCAGGATATCGAGCGCGGTTTTTTCACGCGTTTGTCCGTCGCGAGACTCGCCCGCGAGCCATCTGACGATCGAAACGACGCCAGCGATTATCAGAACCCACCACAGGATCATAAAGATTGGACCGAAACCGAAGAATGATGCGGACCCGAAATCAGACATATACATACATTGATCATCTTATTAATTTATTAATACTAACCAACCACTAGCACCTTGTCCGAACTCTCGACCATCTTGAGAAGATCGGACATCGTGGAAATCGGGCATACTGCATCCTGTTTCTTGCCCCGAATTTCTAAGCATGTCCCGCACACGAGCATCGTACCATTCAATTCCTTGTATTCCGTGATTTTCTTGGAGATATCGAAATGCTCGCTATCGGGGATGGTGTCTAATGCTGAACCTTCGTTCATGAGGAAGATCTCGACCTGATGGCTCGCTTTGAGTGCCGTGATGCCGAGACGAAATGCATTCCACACATGTTCGGGTTTATCAGATTGCAGGATTATGCCGAGTTTCATACATGCATTGCATTAGGGCCCAACCTTTTTATAAATGTCCGGCCGCTCGGGACCTTCAACAACGAGTTCTCCCACTGCGCCTCTGTCTATCGCGCGCGGAAGGCTGTGATCGACGAGCAGATACTTTCCAGGGACTTCCACTTTAAAATCGGTCATCATGGCGCCGCCGGGCGGCACGACAGTCGTCTGCACGTTTCGATGCGGCGGCGAGATGAGATCCCCCTCCGGATACAGTTTGTCAAAGATGGCACCGATCATGTGCGGATAGGATGCAATGTGCGAGCCTACCCCGAAAAATATGCGCACCGTCTCCCCTGCCCGCGCTTTCATGGTGCCATCGCCGGTGAGCGCGCCGACGCGCCCGTTGAAGGTGAAGTATTCGGGGGTTCCCGCGAGCATCTTGTCCTTGCTGAATTCCTGATGCCCTTTCTCGCCCACTTTTCCTGCCGTATACCATTCGCCCTGCATGACGTAATACTCGTGGTCGACAGGCGGCAGACCACCCTTCGGCTCGACGAGTATCATCCCATACATGCCATTCGCGATGTGCGTCGGGATGTGTTCGCTCGCGCAGTGATAGACATACAGGCCGGGGCGGGTCGCCTTGAATTGGAACGCGTGCGTCTCGCCAGGGACAACCTGCGTGAGCGTGGCGCCTCCGCCAGGGCCTTGGACGGCATGCAGGTCGATAGAGTGTTTGCCATGACCGGCGTCGGCATGATCTTCCGTATCCATATCCTCCATGCCGCTCATCATATGCGCATCCTCCTCTTCGCCTTCGTGCGCATATGCTATATCGGCAAAAAGCGGATCGATGGCGAGTGAATGCTCCTGTGCTACCGAACCGTGGTGATCACCGTGCACATGACTCAAGCGCACTTCCACCGTGTCGCCTTCGAGCACGCGCACGAACGGACCGGGAACAGTCCCATTGTACGTCCAATATTCATAGGTAACGCCAGGGGCAAGCTCTGCGATCACTTCTTTTGTCTCCAATGCAACCACGACCAGCTGGTTCTCTGTCCGTGTTATCGGTGGCGGTACGTCGCTCGCCGAGCGACTGATGTTTTGTGACGTGACCGGTTGCGCCGGTTGTACAGAACGCCCTGAACGTTCTGTGAAGGACGTATACGCCGCACCTATCGATGCAAAAATGAGTATGGCCGCTACCACCCACCACAGCTTTATATTCATATCACTTTTCGTCTCCGCAGATGGTGGAGTATGCGACATGGCTCCACGATCCGCGGATCAATGAGCTTGTAATATACATTGAGACCATTCCGCCGCGTGCTGACCAAACGTGCATGACGAAGCACCGCGAGATGCTGAGAAATGTTTGCCTTCGGGATGCCGAGCGCGCGCACCATCTCTTCGACCGGCCGTTCGCGGTGTTTGATCATGTTCAATATCTCGAGCCGTTTCGGATTGGCGAGGAGCCGATAGACACCCGCATTGCGTTCATACGTCGACCGTGGAAAGGGAGATTTCATAGTTGCGAAACATCTTAACTATACGAGCAGTGTACCGCGTCGCGTGCGCGGTGCAATATACCGTGTGGAAAACGAATCTATTGCGCTGTGCGCTTGTACCGCCCCATGAGCGTCGTCTCTTCGAGTACATGACCTTGCATCGCCGCGAGGACTTCCTGCTTGGAAGAACCTTCGGGGAGGTCGAGCATCGTGTCGAGTGCGTACAGTTTGAAGAAGTACCGGTGCTCCGCCGGTTCATATTGCGTCGGAGGGCACGGACCCGTGTATTTCGCGTCGCCACGGCCATTCGCGCCACGTACTCCCGCCGAGGCGCCCTCTTCGATACTGCCAGTTGACGGTGCGATGTTGAAAAGCACCCAGTGATCGAATACGCCATCCGGACGTAGCTGTTTCGGCACATCCGGATCGTCCATGACGATAGCGAGCGCCTGGGTTCCTTCGGGTACGCCGGTAATCGCAAGAGGCGGACTCACATTATCGCCGTCGCAGGTGAAACGCGACGGGACAGTTCCCTCATGTTCGAATGCCGGACTGATGAATGAAAGTGCCATAGATTCGTTCAATGCTTCGGGGGCTTCGGCCGGATCTGTCGCGAAGATAAGAACCAACCCCGCCACCGCGCCTGCGATAATCAGCAACCCGCCTGCCCGCAGAGCCGTCTGCATGGCGCCAGTGTACCATGCGCCTGCATGCAATTCATGAATTGCAATAATCTGATAAAAATGTAAAATCCTGAAGTGCCTTATGGGCATTGTTCCTTTGGAACACTATTCCGCGGTAGCTCAGCTGGTAGAGCGCCTCGCTGTTAACGAGGATGTCCTTGGTTCGAGTCCAAGCCGCGGAGCAGAGTAATCTTGTGAATCCGACCTGTCCCCGTCCAACGAGGCAGTTGTATGCTGTAATTCCCTGTGAGATACTCACTGTGATGAAACCGAATACGAAGCTTATTTCCTTAAAAGACAACCCCCGCCAGATCATCAAACTACTTGAAGAGCTCGTATTGACACCTCGAGTTAGTGCGCTTAAGTGGTCCGCCATAACAAAGCAAACTCCAAATATCAAAATCGGGTACCCAGGTCAACATCTTGCTTCACTCATTACTGGAATGTGTGGGGAGCGCACGGGCGCTCGCGGCAACGATCTTATTGACGGCTCCGAGGTTAAATCATGTTCGCGCATTGATCAACTCGACGTATGTAAAAAGTGTGGGGCATCTGTAGCTCGTAGCGAAGAGACATGCAGTGCTTGTGATTCAACAGACATTATTCGAAAAGACGACTCCAAATGGTTGTTTACAATCCGCAGTGAGTCTGATCTGCGCGTACTTCTACAGGATGTAAATAGAATCGTCTTGCTCATGGGTGATTATCCGAGATTTGGTGAGGCGCATTTCTCAACACTTCGTTTTCAAGCTTTTGAGATATGGACGCGTAGTACGCGCAACGCACGCTTCGCCGAACTGATGAAAAATTATTATCGGAAAATATATCTCGCGCATAAAAAGAACAACGTCGCGAAGACACCTGCGCCAAAGAATTTTTGGCCATTTTCTTATCAATTTTACCTCTGTAACCCAATTCCAGTATTTGAGTGCATTGTTACATCGGCCGACGCAAATCCCAAAATTCATATTGAGAACTATGTGGAGCCACACATCGATCGATCAAAAATCGAGTCTGTGCACATGCCAGTGGAACTCCTTAAAGACCCCGAGTTGGGCCTAATCCTAAAGAAGGCGAGGCCACAAGAGATTCAGAAGTGCCTTGTTCCTGGAGCAAGGCTAAAGGGGATGACGGTGGATCGACTACGCACTTCTCTCAAATACATAGACGAGCAACTCCGTAGTTATCTTCCTCTTCGAGACACGGATCGTATCTCAATTGCAACGAAAGCTTACGCACGCCGAGTAAACGAATCTTAGAAAAGTCTGTTCTGACTTTTTAGCAAATTAATACGCTTATGCGCAGCTTCAACGTACTTAGGCTCAAGTTCAATACCAATAAACCGTCGATTTAATTCAATGGACGCTAGTGCTGTTGATCCAGCCCCCAAGAACGGATCTAACACCACCATTCCCTCATTTGTACTCGCGTTAATAATGCGCTTTATGAGTTCTATAGGTTTTTGTGTTGGGTGGTAGCGATCTTCTCTGTAAAAATCCAAATCTCTCCACACATCAGTTATTCCCATCTCGATATTAAAAGTTTGAGCAAAATTCTCATACGGATGTTCAAACTCTAGAGCCTCTTGCAATCGCCCCCACATTTCTTTCGTGGGTACTTGGGCCAAAATGTTATCTCCCGTGTAAAGTGACCAAACCCCACCACCATTTATTTTGACGCCTAGGCACTTATTAATTTCTAGGGCACTAAGTCCCAGCTCCTGTTGTCTTGCCTTTAACATTTGCTTAATAAACGGCTTACTATCGAAGATGAAGAATAGGAGGCTCTCCGTGACATTAGGGAACATCTTGTAACCTCGAGTGGCTCTACCTCCTAGCGCCTGAATTCCTTTATCGAGAATGATTTGTTGCCTGAAGATAAATCCAAGATCAAGAATATCCTTGTACAGATAGACCAGATTTCTCATGTATCCAAATAAGTACAAACTACCCGAGAGCTTCGTTACTCTGGATAACTCCTTAAACCATTCGAAACACCACTTTGCATAGTCACTTTCTGTTCTCCATTGATAATCCCAATGTTCGTGAGCAACCTTCCAGTAAGGTGGGTCAAGAATAATAAGGTCGATGCTTCGATCGGGAAGCTTTTTCAACTCTTCGACACAATCGCCCAAGATTACTTGATCCAAAGTAAGTTGGACCTTTGTCTGCATCTTTTTCTTTGTTGCAACCTGAGTCGTCATATTCATAGATTATCGCTTATTATCGACCATTCTCCAATCTTCCATCGCTGGCAGATCTATGCAGTAAAATCAATCCTTTGTCTCGGAATTCAATATGACCGCGCAGACATCCCAGAATCTCACGCTTTTCCTCTTTTGTGCCGTTTACAAGTACATGCTTTGCATACCTCCGCACATCCGCCTCAAGCGGAGTGCGGTCGAGCTCCACTTCCCTTCCCAACACGCTGTGTGCAAGCTGACGATAGCGCGCAATCTCACGCTCAATCTGTTCTCGCGCGCCAATCTCGTCAATGTCAACTTTATCAATAATCCGATGAAGTTGTCGTACCAGCTCCTCTTCGCGAATAGGTTTTTCTTTGCAGTACTTGTCCTTAAAGCGCGTGCAGACATAGTAGACGTACCGATGTTTCGTACCGTCCTTGCAACTTTTGAATTTCTCGTCAGCGGTGATACCCGACCCACATGCGCCACAAGTAAATAGGCGCGTAAAGTCAAACTCCTTTGTACCGGGATGGCGTTTCGGTGGCGCTTGTAGGTTTGCCTGCGCTTTGAGAAATAGCTCCTTGGTGATGATTGGTTCGTGCGCACCTTTGTACCACTTTCCGCTTTTGACCGGATATTCGAACTCTCCGTAGTAGAAAGGTTCCTTTAGCATCATGTATATGCCGGAGAGTGCTACCCGCTTCCCCGAGCGTGCTGTAAACCCGATGTCGACCAACCATGTGTATATGTCTCTGCCGCTTGCGTCTTCGTATCCCACCTTTTCAAACATCTGCTTCATAATCGGTGCGCGCTCTGGATCGAGTGTGATGCGTTTTTGTCCCTTGTCAGCATATTTGTCGTGGAGATAGCCGATTGGTGAGACGCCAGGACGGTATCCCTGTTCGCATTTTGCGCGCAGACCACGCTTCACATTCTCTCCCTTGTGATCGTTCTCGAGCTTCGCCTGACTGCATAAAATCATCAGCATGAACTTGTCGTTTGGAGAATTCGTAAACCGCTGACCATGTGTGCGTATGTCGGCTAGGCGCTTGCTGTCCATGAGGTCCACAATCGAGCCGAGGTCTCCGGCGTTGCGGCTAATGCGGGACGGATCCCAGGCGATGATTCCATTGAACTTCCCCGCCTTGATGTCGACTATTAACTGCTGGAACACGGGCCTTTGCCCCGACTCCTTTGCCGAGTGCGATTCGCGCCGAATCTCTACAATCTCTAGCCCCTCCTTATTCGCGGCATCGGTCATTTCTTTAATTTGTGAGTCTATAGAGAGGGCCTGTAACTCGTCCTGTTCTGTTGACTTCCTGGCATAGAGGCAATAGCGCACTGGTGCCTGTAAAACGCTTACGGGGCTTGCCGGAATTCCGGCTATTACTGTTGCTGTATTCATATACCCAAAGGAATGACGCCTCCTGGGATTAAGTCCAGACCCTTAGTTGATAACTTCATGAGGGCTTCATTTTTGGCTCAAGACTGCTAGAATGCCCATACTTTATGAAGTTACTCAAATTCAGAATTACTAATTTTCAATCTATTATTGACTCGGGTGAAGTTGACCTCGCATCTGATGTCACTGTCTTGGCTGGAAAAAATGAAGCTGGTAAAACCGTCGTCTTAAAGGCACTTGAAAAATTCAATAGGGGGGAGAAGACAGAATTTGACGATGACGACCTTCCAATGGGGGTCGAGGGAGTTGAGCCAGAGATCAAGCTCACTTTTGCGTTGAACAAGGATGACTTGTCCGAACTGCTTGATGGAGAACGCCTGCCCAATGGGTTGAATAGAGATGTGTTGCTCAAAACACCGTTCACCGTAACCAAACATTCCGACAACTCCTACACATTCGAGGGCACTGGATCTATCGTCGATCTTCTTTTGACAAGCAAGCTGAAAAAGAGAAAGCAGCGAATTGAAAGGCTCAATCCCAGCTTCGTGGAACTTAGAGCGACATTTACAAAAAACTCAGTCGCCTCTTACCCACTAAGTGATTCGGAAAAACTGTCTACGACTGAGATTAAAAAGTTGCGTGAAATTTTCTTGCCGCAAATCGAATCCTTTCTTGCGAAACTCCCAACCGACGAACAGGTGCGGGGACGAGAGTTTAAGCAGGAGGTTGAGATAGCCGTTGCCGAATGCGACCAGTTAATTAAAGAACGCAATGAAAACCAAGAGAGTATTTGGAAACTAATCCCCAATCTCGTTTATTTTGAGGCTTTCGACAAGGAGGATGCACTACCATTCGAGATAGATCTCGCGGCAGCAAAACTGCATACAAGCGTAAAACGATACTGTACTATTGCGGGCCTAAATCTTGACATACTTAGTGACACCGCCCTCAAAATACAAAAAAAGATTGCTCATGCAAAAAAAGCCTCCGCTGTTCTTGAGGGAGACTTCAAGGATAGTTGGCAGCAAGACAAGATAGATCTTCGTGTAGAATTGAACGGTGGAACACTGATTTTTGCCTTCTATGAAAAAGGCAAGGAAGAACCGTTCCGAATGGAGCAACGCAGTAAGGGTTTGCAGTGGTTTTTGGCCTTTTATCTGTTGCTCAAGGCAGAAGTCAAGAACTATAGAAGCATCGTTCTAATTGACGAACCGGGGTTATTTGTACATGCGCAAGCTCAAAACGATATACTTGATGTTCTTTCGAAACTTTCAAGAGAAAATCAAATGTTGCTTACGACCCACTCTCCGTACTTGATCGATCCGGCACGCCTTGATCGCATCCGTTTAGTTATTAAAGACTTCGACAAACGGCGGAATCGTGGTACCAAAGTATTTACACTCACCTCCGATGCCGCAACTGACCGTACCACCTTAATGCCTATCATTACTGCAATCGGCTTGGATGTTACGAAGCAGTTAACCATCGCCGCCGATCACAATCTAATTCTGGAAGGCATTTCTGACTACTACTACCTGCAGGCTGCCCTAAAATTCGTTCCTGCGAACGTAAGTAAAAAGTTTGAGAAGGTGCATTTCATACCTCTCAAGGGAGCCGATAACACTCCTCCAATCGTTTCCCTGCTGATGGGGTGGAGGCTTGCTTTTCATGTTTTATTGGACGCCGATGCGAAGGGGCAAGAGATAAAAACCATCTTGCAGGAAAAGCTGCTACTGGAAGATGCTCAAGTTTCACTTATTTCTGAAGTTGACGGACAACAAATCGAAGACCTCATAAGCAAAACTGATTTTAATACACATGTTCTTGAAAGGGACCTGGTTTATCGTGTTGATGAGCCGAACTCTGTTGTAATACCGGATTCAAGCAAAGCTCCTCTTTCAAAACAATTTTTTGAAAAAGTTTCGTCGGGTACAATCTCACTTTCGAAAGAAACGAGGGACAACTTTTCGAATTTGCTTACAAGGATCGCTGAGAGGGCGTTTTAGGGAGGTATCATGTTCTTATGGCTCACGCGTCGCTGAAACTGAAAGATGGAACGCTTATGATAGATGGGCTGCTCAAAAAGTTTAATTTGGAATAGCCGTGATGTGAATTATCCTCTAGATTATGAGATATTTCCTCGAAGATTTTGAAAAAGTGCACAATAACGAATGGCCCTTCGGTCAGTTTCCTGCATATGAATACTACAAGTCGACAGGTACGCACATAGGCACTGACTTCAAGGTGCCGGTAGGCACACCTGTCTTTGCTCCAGCAGATGGAGAAATGTTTAAGGTGGAATACAATCGATATAAAGGTAATGTGGGTGTATACATCTTTAAGCACGAAGATACTGAATGGGCCTTGGAGTTATGTCACTTAAGGGAGTTGCCTCAAGTGGGAAATTGTAAGGAGGACGAGATCATAGCCTACTCTGGCATGACAGGTGAAAGTGTTGATGGAGCACATCTCCATGCGGTACTGCACCGTGATGCGCAGGTTACAAAAAACTATCAAGATCTTTTAAATCGAGAGGCATTCTTGCGGCTCGAAAAGGAAGGCAGAGTTGTCGATTGTCTAAAATGGTTTTGCTCGAGAATGCAACCAAAACAAGAAGCGAAAACAAGGGCACTAGAAATAAACGTATCGGATACAATCGCCATTCGCGATAGCATGGAGCTAAAAACTTTCGCAAAATCAGTAGCAAAGTTTATCGCCCATATCATCAGTGGCTGGTTTCCCAGTAAGCGTACCGATCTGTCACCCGACGGTGTACAGAAGGAGCGTTTGATAGATAGAGTAAACAACAGATATAAAGAAAAGGTGGTTGATGTAAAAACGCATAGGGTAATTCGAAGTGTTGATGAAAAGCTTACCGACCATAGAAATAGAAAATGAAGCGCCGGGCCTACCTGAACGGACTGTTGGTAACCCCCCTTCGCAACTCCTCAAATCCAAGCTAGGGTGCTCAACGATAGCTAAAAGTGCTATCATGTTCGTACACAACTTAATAAGAGGCCTAAACCTGGAGCACTCCGGGCATGGTCGAAAACCCCGCTAGAGACCAAAGGACTCCTGGTCAGAGTCGCTCTAGCGGGTCGTGTCTCGAAAGGGATATGGGCACCGAAAGGTGTCGCGATGGCCAGGAGCCCTTTGGAAAAGACTCCCTGTCGCTAAATCCCGCTAGAGTGCATATGGAGAATAAACGAAACACCGTTCTCACCGGTGTCGCAGGGGAATACTATGTTGCCGCCGAGCTTTCCCGACGCGGATATCTGGCGTCAATCACATTACGAAATACAAAGGGCGTTGACGTGCTTTGTTCTAACGCCGACGCGAGCAAGTCAGTTGGTATTCAGGTAAAGGCGGCGTCCGGCAGTCAACGTAGCTGGATCCTCAACCAGAAAGGAGAGAGCTATTACGCCGACAACTTGTTCTACGTTTTCATCAACATCAACGACGCCCTCGATCGACACCCTGAATACACTGTCGTGCCAAGCACGGTGGTTGCTGACTACATTCGGGAAGATCATGCCGCATGGCTACGCTCGACAAAGAAAAACGGCGAGCCGAGAAAGGACACGCCCATGCGCAAATTCAACGACCCCAAAGAGGAATACCTTAACCGCTGGGATCTACTCGGACTAGAAATGTCTCAATGATGTATGCGATCTACTACGTTTGATGGTATAAACAGATACGGCATTCCTGAAGAAGATTTGAAAAAGATTCGGGAACGGAGTCAATCGTGTGCGTATTGTCCCAAGAGGTTTCAAGAGCCACGCGGAAGATCATATCGCGATGCAGCGACGATTGAGCATTTAAATCATCGGCCGCCGTGGAATAATCCGATTACGGTGGTGTATTGTTGCGGGGAATGTAATTTCAGTAGGCGTAACAAAAGCTTACTGGACTGGTTTAAGACACCATATTGCATAGAGAAGAATATAAATGAAAATACGGTGGCAGAACCTGTTAAGGAATACATCCGCCATGTTGAACGATTTATAGATCGGCTTCATTGGACCTTTGCGAAGACCATGCCAGACATTCCACATGAGTATGTTGTGCGAGATACATTGTCAGAAGATGACAAAAAAGTATTTGATGCACTAAACGACGGTTATATAAAGAAATACGGTGCCCCAGCTACATTCGGCACGAAAAGCTACACCTACCTAACTTTGGGAAACTACAAATATTGGATGATCGATAATATTTTAAACAGGGCACGTAATGAGAGGGCAAATAACGACCTACTTAAACAGCTTGAGAAGGAAAATTGTAAGGTAAGACGTATTGCTGGGTCTAAACCACTCTCGCCTGAAGGCGAGAGGTTTACGTTCGGCGACGCTGAAGCGTCGCTCGGTCAGGTGTCTAGCGTAGTGAAGTTGTCTCCTCGTTTGGCTCTCTCTTCGTCCTGGGACT
>Ga0209542_10015683_pt1 | contig 12672 bp, 12 predicted proteins | sample RifCSPhighO2_01_FD_184028 | JGI IMG/M metagenome (GOLD analysis project Ga0209542, IMG submission 184028) | Soil microbial communities from Rifle, Colorado - Rifle CSP2_plank highO2_0.1 (SPAdes) (version 2) | ecosystem: Environmental > Terrestrial > Deep subsurface > Rock core/Sediment ...
CGGCGGGGGAGGGGTTGGAGGCGGCGGCGGGGGTGGCATTGGTGGGACAACCACTACTGGAACTGCAGAGGTGACGCCAGACACAGCTACACTAACGTTCAATTCCATAGATTCCGGAAAGACAGCAACTGTTTCTGTTGGCGATGTATTCGAAGGCGCGGTAAGGGCGTTGGAGCTTACTGTTTCAAAGAGTGTGGGTAATGTCAAGGTCATTATAGAGAACCTTGAGAAGATGCCTGATGCGATAAAACAGCCTGTTGGAGGAAAGGTCCTTAAGTTCATTGATATAAGTGCTGCAAACCTTGCGGATTCGCTCAAGAGCGCGAAGATCAAATTTGCGGTTCCGAAGAAATGGATAAGTGAAAACAGGATAGATGCAAACAGCATGGCTCTGGTCAGGTATAACAATGGCTGGATCATACTTCCAACAAGCAAGATTTCTGAAGACAGCAGTGAACTAATCTATGAGGCAGAGACACCAGGGTTCTCTGTGTTTGCAATAGCTGCCATAGATGCTTTCACTGTCACGCCGGATCAGATAGTTGTTACAGCCAGTCTGGGCGGCGTCAAGGAGCGTTTGATCTCAATAACCAATAAGGAAGACAGAGATGTGACAATCACGCTAAGCACAAATCTGGATGATATCGCTTTATCGCAGGACACGCTGAGGATTGAAGCAGGAGCTACCGCGACTGTCACTCTGAAGTTTGTCGGAAACAAGTTTGGAATAAACAGCGGGGAGCTGGTAGTCAAGTCAGACAAGCAGACAAAGAAAATTCCTATAGCGTTCTCGGTCCAGTCTGAAAAGACAATCTTTGATGCAAAGATAGAGATACCCGCCTCGTCCCTGTCTGTTGTGCAGGGTGGCTCCCTAAACTCGCAGATAACCATATTCAGATTGGGCGAACTAAATGATCTTGTTGAAGCAGACGTGAGATATGTCATAAAAGACAGCAATAACAAAGAGATTTATAGCGAGACAGAAATGGTTGCTGTGAGAGATCAGAGATCATACAGCAAGAGCTTCAATATGCCAGCGAATACTGCTGGAGGCTTTTATGTCCTTGGAATGGAAGTTGCTTATGAGAAGGTCCCAGGAGAGAAGATACTCTCAACCTCTACAGCCATATTCAGGGTTGAGGAGGCTGTCATAACATCCACAGCATACCTCTTCTATGCCCTGATAATCATATTCCTTGTGGTGCTGGCGCTGATAGTACATCTGTTGATCGACAAGAAGGAGAGCCTTCTATTCAGGCTAATCCAGAAATAATGTTTATATATCAGGAAGAACAATAAAGGTTGAAACTATGTCAAAAGATCCTCTATCATTTGCAGCTTTTGTGGTAGCGGTTCTGCTAGTTACTTCGCCGGCTTTTGCTGGAAGTCTGGAGGTTGACCAGTCATTATTGAAGGTTCTTGTCAAGGAAGGGGATAGCTTCTCCAAGAGCTTTACTGTAACCAATGCAGGATCTGGTACAGGATCTGTCCAGGTTTCTTTGGAAGGACCTGTTCTGAGTGCTGCAACGCTTTCTGCAGGTTCATTCTCCCTGAATGCGGGCGAAAGCAAAACATTAACGCTCAGTTTGACAGGCAGCAGACCAGATGTTTATGTTGGAAGGGTTGTTATAAGATCCGGATCAGAAGCGATTGAGATACCGCTTGTGCTTGAGGTGGAGACAAAGGAGGTCCTGTTTGATTCAAATGTTGATTTCAACGGCGGCGCTGCCATACCAGGCGGCAGAATCAATGTTCACTTGGCTGTATTCAACCTTGTAAATGCGCTGCCGACAAGCGTCAAGGCGTCATATTCAATAAAGGACCTTTCCGGAACGGATGTTGTTACAGAATCCGAGAGCCTGGTTGTTGCAACAGAGGCAAGATATACAAAATCTATCTCGCTTCCAAACAACCTAAAGGACGGGACATATGTTTACTCTGCTGTCTTTAATTATGGGAATTCTGTAGGAACATCAACCCTTGTTTTCAGTGTCGGCAGAAGCGTAATAACACAGGATGCCGTTGCCCTTTGCATAGTCAATTCATCATGCATGTTCGGCGCATTTGCAATAGTTGTTGTCATCCTCTTTATGTCGGCTATATTATATATGGCCAAACTGATATCCCAAGGACCTGTATACAGGACGCCAGTGAAACCCTCGATAATTGGGAAGCAGATAACCCTGAAGCCGCCGAAGACAAAGGGAGGATGGTTTGAATTGGAAAAACTAACGCCAAGAAGCTTCGCGCCAACTGTCCCTTCACCTATTCAGCCATACAAGCCAACACCGAAGCTGGCGCCGCAAAAGCTTGAGTCAATTATCCCCTTAGAGAAGATTATGCCAGAGATACCGAAAATCATCCCTTCCAAAGTGCCATCAGTAAAGATAACTGTGCCAAAGCCGGCGAAAGCCGTTCCAATTTATGTTACTCCCAGCTTAGTTCCTGGCATTGCTGTTAGAAAAGCTCCAGCAGCCAAGCCCTTTAGAAGCATGAGAGAGGAGAGCATGCCTACCCTTGCTCCTTCCTACACAACACCAAGCCTTAAATCCACGATAATAAAACCAGAAAGGACAAAGGTTGTTGCCAAACCAACAAGTCTAATGAGTGTAGCTCCTCTGAAAATAACCCATCCAAAGGTTTATTCTACTCCGTCTTTAGTGCCTTCTCTGCCGAAAAGAGTCGTTGGGAGAGTTGTTGCAAAGCCACAACAGAAAATGGAGAAGAGGAAGGCTGTTTCTAAATTATATGTAACACCTTCACTAGTATCATCTCTGCCAAAGGTATCTCCGAGAAAGGCAATGATAAAGGCTAGACCTCAAATTGCTCCAAAGAAGAAGGCTTCTGCTGAGATCTATGCAACCCCATCGCTTCTTTCTTCTCTCCAAAGAAAGCCTAGAATGATGCAAAGAGAGATGGAAGAACACGAAGAAGATGAGGAAGAGGACCGAAAAGAAGAAAAAGATAGCTCCCCTACTCCTGGATTGAAGAGTAGGTGGTAAATCAATGGATTTCAAAGTAATCGAACAGAAAGAAAATCAGTTGCTTAAAAGAAAGGATCTTGTTCTAGATGTTGATTTCCAGGGAGGAGCGACTCCGTCAAAGCTCATGATACAGGGGAAACTCGCTGAGCAGATGAAAGTAAATCCTGAGCTGGTGGAGATAAGCAGAATCATCTCTTCTGCCGGAGAGCCGAAAGGCGTTGCTGTAGTCAAGATATGGGAGACAAAGCCTCCTGAGAAAAAGAAGAAGGGTACACAGCAAGCTCCTGCACAGCAGGCAGAAGCAAAGCCTGCAGCGTAAAAGCTTTATATAGTTTGTTTCTGAATTAGGCTTGATTACATGGCAGAAGAGGCGCCGCCGGAACCAAAGAAAGAGAAAGAGCGAAAAGGCAAAAAGCCGAAGAGCAAATCAAAGCACAACAGAGTGCAGATCTGGAAGTCTTACAAGGACGGCAAGTTCTCTGGCAAGTGGTGTCCAAGGTGCGGGGCTGGCGTAAAGATGGCTCAGCATGGAAATAGAATCCACTGCGGCCGTTGCAAGTATGCTGAGATAAAGAGATAGAGATATTAAGTCTGGTTTCTAGTTGATTCCTATGACGTTATGCTTGGGTATCGAAAGTACTGCTCTAGAATAACTGCAGAAATACCTTCGGTATCGGTATTGTTGATGACAAGGGAAAAATCCTTGCGAATGAGAAGGACATGTTTGTCCCTGAGACCGGCAAGGGAATTATTCCAAGGGATGCAGCCAATCACCATAGTGAGGTCTGTCATACAATCTTGAAGAGAGTTCTTGAGAAATCGAGCATAAAATTATCAGAGATAGACGTATTCGCATATTCCAGAGGCCCAGGTCTCCCTCCGTGCTTGAAGGTTGGGGCGGTGTTCGCAAGAACGCTTGCTATAAAATATAACAAACCACTGATGGACGTCAACCATCCCGTTGCCCACATAGAAATCGGAAAATTAACAACAGGAACAAAGGATCCTGTCGTGCTTTATGTTTCGGGGGGAAACACCCAGATTCTTGCATTCGCGTCCGGAAGATACAGGACGTTCGGCGAAACTTTGGACATACCGATAGGAAATGCTCTTGATCAATTAGCAAGGACTGCCGGCTTGCCCAATCCAGGGGGACCAAACATAGAGAAGGCGGCTGTTGGAGGGAAGTATGTTGAGCTGCCTTATGTTGTGAAGGGAATGGACCTGAGCTTCGCCTGAATTGTCACAGCTGCTGAGAAGCTGCTGAAGAATGGAGCTTCTGTAAATGATGTCTGCTTTTCAATGCAGGAGACCTGCTTTGCAATGCTTCTTGAAGTCACTGAAAGAGCACTTGCGCATACTGGGAAGAAGGAGGCTATAATTGTTGGTGGCGTTGCAGCAAACAAGAGGTTCAAGAATATGCTTGATATAATGTGCAAGGAGCGGGGGGCAGAGGCATTCGCTGTTCCAATAGAGTATTCTATGGATAATGGGACTATGATCGCATGGACTGGAATGCTTCAGTTCAAGAGCGGCTGGAAGGACTCAAAGAAGATGAAGATAGATCCTAACTGGCGCGGCGATGAAACAGACATAACATGGATGCAGTCACTTTAGTCTAAGCGCTTCTAGCGCTCTGGGCGCGATCGTTTCGCATTTCATAACCCTGTGCGCTGTCTTTGCGAAATCCAGGCATTTCGAGGCTTCGCCATGGTTTATAACAATCTTCTCGGGCGTATGCTTCAGCCTTCTTAGATAGTTTATCAGCTGTTTTATGTCTGAGTGACCGGAAAGGCCGTGGATAGTCTGAACTTCACAATTCACTGTGAGGGACATCTTTTTGCCGTTTGACTCTATCGGGATCTCTTTGATTCCCTTCTGTACCTTTCTTCCTAGGCTTGATTCCGACTGGTATCCTACAAATATTATGCTGTTTTTTTCGTTCTCAGCAATATTCTGGAACCATGTTACAGACGGCCCGCCCAGCAGCATTCCAGACGTTGCGATAACAACGCAGGGCTCCTTGCTTTCAAGGACCTGCATCCTTTCCTTATGAGAGCCGATTCTCTTCAGAAGCGGTGATAGGAACGGATTGCTGCCTTTCTGCAATATCTGCCTCTGCAGTTCTTTGCTCATGAACTCTGGATATGCTGTGGTTATTCCTGTCGCGTCCCAGACCATCCCATCAAGGTATATGTGGCATGTAAGGCCAGACCTCTCCAGGATAACTATCAAGTCCTGCGAACGCTCTACCGCAAAGCTTGGAATAAGCGCGACTCCACCCCTTCCAACAGTTTTTTTGCAGGCCTCTACAAGGTTCGCCTCAGCTTCCGTTCTTCTTGGCTGGATATCTTCGGACGCGCCATAGGTGCTTTCGATTATGACGGTTTCAGCTCTTTGGAAATCTGTTGATGCGGGTTCATACAATGCAGTCCGATCGAACTTCAAATCTGACGTGTAGAGAATATTGTACAATCCTTCCCCGATATGAAGATGGACCAAACTTGAGCCAAGAATATGGCCGCTGTTCAGAAGCGTTAACCTGATGTCGGGGGTTATGTCGGAGACCTCTCCCCATGGCAGGGTTATTGTCCTCTTCAGCATCTCCTTGATCTCCTTTGTTGAATAGAGAGCATTTGATCCTTCCTTCTGAAGGACTTCTATGTAATCCATGCAGAGAAGCGCCATCTGGTCTCTAGTAGGGAGCGTGCAATAGAGAGGACCGTCATATCCCATCTTGTACAGGAGCGGAGCTGAGCCGCAATGATCCATGTGCGCGTGCGCAATTATAACGGCATCAAGTCTTCTTACATCGAACTCCGGCGCTGTGAAATAAGGAAGCTCATTGTTGCCAGGCTTTATTCCGCAATCCAGCAGAACCCTGCTCTCTGGCGTTTGAACGAGCCAGCAGGACCTTCCAACTTCCCTGCATGCACCCAAACCCGTTATCCTGATCCAGTCTGTTTCCTTCCATCCGCTGTGAATTCTAGCTCCGACCTTATTCAGGAAATCTTTCCTGAATTCTGATTCCTCATGCTCTATTGCCCTCAATGTCCGGACAATATCTGATGGAATCGCTGGAGCCCTGTTAACCTGCGGCGCCCAGAAGGTCTTCCTTTTTATCTCCCTTAGAGTCTCCCCGCCCTTTCCTATGACTAGTCCTGGCTTCTCAGCTTCGATGACAACCTTGCCGAAATGGGGTTCGAAGTAGATGTCCTTTACTCCTGATTCTGCTGGGACATATCCTTTGATTGTCTCTATCGCCTTTTCCATGTCCATGCAGATCGACGGGTCAGGCCTCAGGATTATCCTCTTCTTGAGATTCTGAACTATCTTTTTTATGTCATCAGTTCCATCTGCGAAGAATTCCTTGTTCTTCGTGTATATGACTATCTCCGACCCCTCATACATTATCGAAGAGATGCTTGCAGCTGGAGGGAGCGCACTCTTTATTCTATCAAATAATACTGCTGTTGTTTCTTCTACCACTTGTTTCACGTTTCAGAAATTTTTAGTAATACTTCTTTACCTCTGCGGAAGTAAGCTCTTTGAAGCCGTCTTTTGTAACCACTGCAACAGTTATGCCTCTTCCTCCAGATCCTATGTCTCTTTCTATCGCTGATTTGATGGCCTTCACTGCCAGTCCGATTCCGTCGTTCAAAGAGATTCCTTCCTTGTATTCAGCCTCAAGCACGCCGTACGCATATGGCGAACCGCTTCCTGTTGAATAAAAGTTGTCTTCTGAAGAATAACCGCCCACTGGATCTATTGAGAATATATGGGAACCTGTAGAATCATAGCCAACCAGCAGGAAAAGGTTGTAGTATGGGTAGAACTTGCTTCCCTGCAGAATGTTTGAGAGAAGATTTGCGGCAGCCTTTACATTCATTGTGACTCTGTCCAGCTTGTAGAGCTTGATCTGCGCCCTCATCAGCCTGATCACTGCCTGGGCATCGCCTACGCTGCCAGCGATTGTAAGCCCCATGCTGTCATCAAGCTTGTGCACCTTCTGCGCGTTCTTGCTCTCTACCTGGAATCCCATAGTGGCTTTCTGCTCAGCTGCGACAACAACGCCGTCCTTAGTTACAATGCAGACTGTTGTTGTTCCAGTCTTTAACGTCTTTATAGTATCATTCATTTGTTCACCAGAATTTGTTGCTAGTATCTGGCTTTGTGAACTATTTAAAGATTACCTTACTCTATCGCATCCGCATGTCGCATTTAGTTGCTTATAGTCTAATCCGGCCTTGTTCCTCAGAGCATCCATATCTTCCCCGTTCTGGCATGTTATTTGGTCCAAAGAGGGATCCGGGCAGCCTCTGGCCTTGTAAATCGTGCAGCAGAGTTTTATGTTCTCATCGGTTTCAATGCCCTTTGTAGGCGATTGGGCCAGCATAAGCAGCCCTACTATGCCTGCAAGCACTATGACCACTATAATAATCTTGACGAGATGGTACATTGGAAGTTCCATTCTATCGCCTAATATGTCCTTCCGAAATTAAGATGATGGGCAGCCTTCTTCCCGCACTCAGCACATTTTCCCACACCCTTTTCATGTTCGTCTATGCCCAATGCCTTTCCTACAAGCTTCTCCTCCATGCCTTTCCCGCATGCCTCATTACCGCACCAAGGCAGCTTCACTATTCCACCTTTGCTTCCCATAACTTTCTGCGCCTCCTTTACATCCTTGCATAGCGTTATCATTGAGGTGAAGAAGTCTGTTGATTTCTTCAGAAGGTTCTCATCTATGCTCTTCAACATGTCCCCGATTTTCTTGTTTAGGTCCTTTTCAGAAACCTTTGTCTTCTCTCCAGTGTCTCTTCTGACAACAACAAGCTCCCTGTCCTTCATCTCCCTCGCCCCCACTTCTATTCTTACAGGAACTCCCTTTGCTTCCCAGTGATAGAACTTCGACCCAACAGTCTGCCCTTCCGAAACATCAAGATGCGCTCTGTAACCCAGGCTCTCCCCAACCTTTCTTGCATATTCAGCGATCTTCTTGTCATCTTCGCTTCCTTTGAGTATTGCAACTATTACGACCTGCAGCGGCGCTATGTCTGATGTGAATATAAGCCCCTTGTCATCGCCGTGCAGAGCCAGTGTTGATCCAAGGGCCCTTTCCGATATTCCATAGCAGGTCTGGTATGCGTGCTGATCCTTCCCTTTCTCATCCGCGAATTTTATGTCATATACCTTTGAGAATTTCTGTCCTAGGTTTATTACAGATCCCAGTTCTATCGCCTTCCCGTCAGGCATTATCGTGAAAAAATCATAGTTGTAGAGGGCGCCTGGGAACGTATCCCAGAAAGGGGTCTTCAGAACAATAAATGGTATTCTGAGAAATCTGAAGAATGCCTCATACACGTCTATGCCCTCCCAGATCTGTTTCTCTGTTTCTTCTGCTGTCGCATGGACAGTATGCGCTTCCTTGAACTTTGTGATTTCCCTGACACGCAGCAGAGGCTTTGTCATCTTCGTTTCCCATCTGAAGATCGGGACAGTCTGATAGATCTTTAACGGTAGGTCTCTCCAACTCCTTACCCATAGGGCAAACATGGGGTACATTATTGTTTCTGAAGTGGGCCTTACTATGAGCTCCTCTTCAAGCGTTGCTTCCCCGACCTTTGTAACTCTGAGCGATTCCCCTCTGAACCCCTTCAGGAAGTCTGCTTCCTTTGAGAACATGGAGGCTGTTGCGAAAAGAGGGAAATAGCTGTCATGATGCCCAGTCTTGTCGAGAAGCTCTTCCATCTTCCTCATCATGGATTTCAATGCTTTGTAGCCGTAGGGCTTCCAGACATAGACGCCCTTGATGGGATACCTGTCGTCTATTATGTCTGCATACGCCAGGATCCTGTCATACCATTCTGAAAATTGCTTCTTGCTTAGTTTCAGTTCTTCAGCCATACTCCTCGAGATGGATTATTGCTTTGTCTACTTAAATGTTGGTTCTGCATCAATACTTATTAGATTTAGTTCGATTTTAAAGTTTGGATCGTAGCTTCTTCAACGAAGCCATAGTTTAATAAGGAATGCGTTTAATAAACTATTATGCCAAATATAACATATTTTTCCGATATAGAAAACAGGATGAAGCCGATAAAATTATCCACATTTATAGACTTGTTTGCGGGAATTGGAGGATTTAGGTTGGCTTTGGAATCTTATGGTCTTAAATGCGTTTGGAGTTGCGAATGGGACAAGCACGCGCAAAAAACTTATTTTGCGAATTTCGGCGAAATTCCAACAGGCGATATTACAAAGATAAAAGAAAAAGATATTCCTAGCCATGATATTTTATGTGCTGGCTTTCCATGCCAAGCGTTTTCCATATCCGGAAAACAAAGAGGATTTGAAGACACGAGAGGAACTCTATTCTTTGATATAGCCAGAATTGTAAAATACCATAAACCCAAAATTTTGCTTTTAGAGAATGTGAAGAATTTTGCAGGTCATAATAAAGGAAAAACTTTGAATACCTCTTTAAGAGTTTTAGACGAATTGGGGTATTTTGTTTTTTATGATACACTGAATGCAAGCCACTATGGATTGCCTACCTCAAGAGAAAGAATATATTTTGTATGTTATAGGAAAGATCTGGGAATTCCGAATTTCTCATTTCCAGAACCCACTTATGAGAAAATATATTTGAAGGACGTCTTGGAGAAAAACGCCGACCTTTCGATTTATGAAATAAAAAGAAAGGATATTAAGATAACAAAAAACAGAAAACAAAAGCTGTCTCTAAGACCAATACAGATTGGCACAATAAACAATGGCGGGCAAGGCGAAAGAATTTACAGCATTTCAGGCCACGCAATCACTCTATCTGCTTATGGCGGAGGGGCGGCAGCTAAGACTGGCGCGTACTTAATTGACGGCAAGATTAGAAAATTGACTCCCAGAGAATGTGCTAATGTCATGGGCTTTCCGAAAAACTTTAGGATGCCTGCGACAAATTCTCAGGCATACAAACAATTTGGGAATAGCGTAGTTGTTCCAGTTTTAATGAGAATCGCTGGACAAATCTTGAAATCGTGCGGGACTGATATAAAATGACGCAAAAAGATTTGGTCAAACTTGGTTCATCTACAGCTAAAGGCGGTTTTAGAAATGAGGAGGATATAATCAGAAAATTTAATAATTGGAAAAATGACAAAAACGCTCAAAAATGGCTGGAAATCATGGGCTACGATCTGAAAGAAATAGAAAGAGTTGTCGCCATAAAATTGCATGGATATAAAACAGACATCCAGGTTCAAATTACAATTATAATGAAAAGGGCAATATCGGCAGAGAATCTTTCAGTTAAGTTGGTTAGCAATCCCAGAGGTTTTAATCAAATTGACAAAAGATGGATAGGTAACTATAAAGAAATGTGGAATATTCCAGATGAAATAACGAAATTGTTAAAATTGTATACTGGAGAGATAAAGCCTTCTAAAACAAGTTTGAGAGACAAAAGAAGAATGTTTTTTGATGAAATGGATGCGATAGAACTAGAAAAAATACTCAATTTCTTCAAGAAGAACAAGATTCTGATAATTTCAGATATTCTGAAAGGGCGGGGCAAATTTTCCGCCGGATGGATGCTAGTAATTCTCCGTGCGAATAATGAGATTCGTTGGGCTCTAAAAACTATAAATGAAGCCATGAACAAATTTGGAGAAGGCGAGGTCAAATTTACCGATAGAGGCAGCATGAAAATAGGCAATATTACAATGCAAAGAAAGGGCGGCGACGCTGGCAGGGAAACCGCCAGAATGCTCCAATTCAAAATAAATCCAGTCGAACTCTTCGAGGAGTGATAATATTTCAGATTCTGTTTCCAAAGAGAAAAGAAGCGAAATAATGTTTAGCATAAAATCCAACAACACTTCTTTGGAGAAGACTTTTAGAAAAGCTTTGAGAATGGCTGGCTTGAGTTACAAGCTGAACTATGGCTTAGTCGGCAAACCGGATATTGTAATATTGCAAAAAAGGATGGCGATATTTGTGGATAGTTGTTTTTGGCACAATTGCGTCTTTCACCGGAGACTGCCGAAAACCAATGCAAAGTATTGGAAAACTAAATTGAAAAGGAATTCCAGAAGAGATGCAGAGGTGAATAAATTTCTTAAATCCAAAGGATGGAATGTGGTTAGAATCTGGGAGCATGACATGAAGAAAAATATGCGGAAATGCGTCAATCGAGTCGCAAAAAATCATTAAATGCAAAGGCAAGTATCGGTGCGAATATACCGATATTTGCTATACTTATCGCTATATAGCCTGCCTTTGCACTAAATTTATTATGAATTCAGAAATCTTATAGCCAATTAACTCTAGGAAGTGGTAATAGGGCACCTTGGTTTCCTATGGAAGATTTACAGATAGGGTTAAATCCTTTTGCTGCAAATCTAGAGCATGAAAATTTCTATTTTTCCGGATGCCCATTGCGGCTATGCCTATGGAGAGGAGAGAGGAGAGGACAGCTTCAATGCGCTGGCGGAGGCTGTTGAAAAGAGCAAGGATTCCGACCTGATTCTTATTGCCGGCGACCTTTTTGACATCAGGCTGCCGAGACCAGAGGTTTTTTCCAGAACAGCAAAAATACTCAGGAAGGCGCAGCAGTTTCCGAACAGGGCCAAGCTTGTTTCCATTTTCAACAAGGACGAGAACGATATTCATCCTACTGCTTTGCAGGGCGTTCCGATAGTTGCGATACATGGAAACCATGACAGAAGGAGCCATGGGCTTGTGAATCCTGTGCAGGCAATGGAGCATGTGGGCATGCTGACGCATCTGGAGAGGTCTAGTGCAGTGTTTGAGGTCAATGGGGAGAAAGTAGCGATACATGGCATGTCAAATGTCTCTGAGCGGTATGCGAAGCAGGCAATGGATGAATGGAATCCCAAGCCTGTTGAAGGCGCATTCAATATTCTGATTATCCATCAAAGCGTTGATCCTTATATCTATTCCCCCCTGGAGCCGCCTTCTCTAAAGCTTGATGAGCTGCCCCAAGGATTCGATCTTTATGTTCTGGGTCACATGCACTGGCATGAGTGGAGGAAGTTCAGGAACGCAGACCTCCTTGTTACAGGAAGCATGACATATACTTCTCTTGGGAGAGCTGAGATGGACCAGACAAAAATGTTTTTCAGTTATGACACCCATTCTGGCCTTCAGCCCGTTGAACTGAGGACTCAGAGGAGGATATACTACAGGGAAATAGAACTGAGCGGTGATGTTAAGGCAGCATTGGAGAATGAACTAAGCGCGCTGCCTCTTCTGAGCCCTAAGCCAATTTACGTCTTCAAACTAAAGGGTTCATTACCTAGAAACATACCACTTCCTAGCTTTGGCGATATAGAAGCAAAATATGCCCATAAGGCTGTCATGGTAATAAACAGATCATCTGTCTTGGAGGATTCAAAGTTTCATGAGGATCTTTTGAAAGCTCTGAAGGATCAGCGCCGCTCCCCGGAGGAACTTGGACTGGAACTGCTTAAGAGAAACCTCCTAAGCTCCAACTGCAGCATAAGAGTGGAGGAGATATTTGAACTTCTTGTCAGCGGAGATATTGATGATGCATTTGACATTATTAATGGAACGCAGAAGGTGCTCCCGGCATGATTACCAAACTCCAGCTTAGGAATTGGAGATCGCATGAGAATACAGAGCTGCAGTTTGCAGACGGCACGAACTG
>Ga0209542_10015686_pt1 | contig 12671 bp, 11 predicted proteins | sample RifCSPhighO2_01_FD_184028 | JGI IMG/M metagenome (GOLD analysis project Ga0209542, IMG submission 184028) | Soil microbial communities from Rifle, Colorado - Rifle CSP2_plank highO2_0.1 (SPAdes) (version 2) | ecosystem: Environmental > Terrestrial > Deep subsurface > Rock core/Sediment ...
GCCATGATCCGCGGGCTCATGCCGATACGGCTGTAGAGCGGCAGCATGGCGGCCACGCAGATCATGTAGGTGGTCGCGCCGTCACCGTCGAGGGAAACGACGAGCGCCAGGACGGCGGTACCCACCGACACTTTCAACGGGTCGCCCTTGACCATTTTGAGGATCTTGCGCACGGCCGGGTCAAACAGGCCGGAGTCGATCATCAGGGCAAAATAGAGAATCGCGAACATCAGCATCACGCCGGTTGGCGCGAGCTTGGTAATGCCTTCGAGCATCATCGGGCCGATTTTCGGGCCGAAACCGCCAAACAAGGCGAAAACGATCGGGATGATGATCAAGGCGATCAACGCGGACAGGCGCTTGGTCATGATCAGGAACATGAACGTGATGACCATGGCGAAGCCAAGGAAAGTCAGCATGGGAATACTCCAGGCGTAGCGCGGCTAGGGAAATGGGCGGATCGGATGGGATCAGCGCAGAACGGGAAGCACGAGACGTACGGGCGGAGTTGCAGCGAAGCGGCGGATAGAAGAGGACATCAGGGTCACCATTGTTGTTGTTTAATGGGCTGGGCGAACAATCGAACATTCGCTTTAGCCAACCGGTCTGTTGCCGGCAGTGAGGGCGATCCTAATCGTGGAAGCTTTCAGCCAGCTTTCGCCGATGAAAGCATTGACCGGATGTGCAACCGGTCGTCGGACCGGGGCAGAGAGGGGAAACCGAGTTGTGCCCTTCGCGAGCAGGCTCGATCCCACAATGATTTTGATCCCCTGTGGGAGCGAGCCTGCTCGCGAAGACGCCAGTGAAAACGCATCCGGAGGAAAAGGAATGGTCGACTTTCACACAGGCGGCTGCCACTGCGGACAACTGCGATATCAATTCAGCGGGCCTTTACACGATATCGCCCATTGCCATTGCTCGATTTGCCGGCGGGTCAGCGGCGGGATCGTGACCACCTGGATCACTGTGCCGGCGACAACCTTTCAATGGCTCGCGGGAAAACCGGCGCGGTACGACTCTTCGCCAACCTGCGCGCGCTATTTTTGCGGCAACTGTGGGGCGCAACTGGCATTGGAGACTCACCTGAGCCCGGGCAGCATCGACGTGACCATCGCCACCCTCGATCACCCGGAGCGGGCCCCGGCCGAACGCCACATCTGGACCGACAGCCGCCTGCCGTGGTTGCATCTGGATGAGCATTTACCGGGCGAAGCCGAAGAAACACTCTGATCAGAAAATAGACAGGTCGAGCGGGCGAATCGCGCCCATCCAGATCGCGTGCTCGCTGTGATCCAGCAGATCGTTGCCGGTGTCGGGGTGCAGGAACACCACCAACCCCTTGCGGTTGAGCGCCAACCACGGCAGCACATCACCGATCAGTTCAGGGCCGAACGCCAGTTGGCAGCTCCAGTCCGGGTGCGGGCCGACGGGGCGTTCGTGCACCCGGCCCATTTTCAGCGGGAACAATTGTGCCGCTTGCTCACACAGGGCTCGCGCCTGGTCGATGGTGCTGGCATCGAAATAGACATGGGCGTGGTAACCCTTGATCCGTTGCATCTGAATCCCTCCAAAACCGAGTCGAACCCTCACCGTTTCCTAAAGGTCAAATGCCATACAGGAAAGAGAACAAGGGAGTTCAGCCATGAAAAATGCCGAAACCCCGGTGGTGAAAGTGGTGCTTTATGGTGCCATGAGTAGCTTGGGCAGTGCGCTGATGGCTGAAATGTTGCGGCGCCAACATGAAGTGATCGCCATTCTCGATGACTTGACGGCGCTGGCGCCGCGCCCGGGTTTGCGTACCAAGGCCGGCGACCTGTTCGACGCACAACGGGTCAAGCAAAGCGTGGCCGGCAGTTCGGCGGTCATCTGTTTATTAGACGCACCGGGGTTGCCATTCAATAGTGAACACGTGGAAAAAAACATTGTGCCCGGCCCGGTCGAGCAGGTGCTGGCGGTGGATGCATTGCTTGATGGCATGCAGGCAGCAGGCATTACCCGATTGTTTCTAGTGGGGGATTTCGAGGTGCTGGACGATCCGGAGTTCGAGGACGGGTTGCAACGCCACGCCGCCGAAGAAATCCGCGAAGCGCTACAAAGCAGCCCCTTGCACTGGACGATGGTAAACGCTCCGCGCGGGGTGCCGGGGCTGACCATAGAGCATTTCAGCCACATCAGCGGCAACCTGGAGCCGAGCCTCACCGAACCGCTTGAGCGGTTGAATCGGGTGGCGGTGGGGATTGTCGATGAATTGCGGTTGAACCTGCATGTCGGCGAACACGTGAACTTCGTTGCAACCGAGGCTATACAGCGATAGAGGAAAGAGCCGGGACACAGCATCAGGTAACGCGCTCACCTCCAGCCCTCAATGAACGATCGATGCCTGTTCCTCCGTACTTGTGACAGGGGCTCTCCATAATCTTGGGACAGCCGAGTAATGCAGAATAACCATCAGCAACCCCGCCCCCGCGCATATCCACCACAAAATAAAGCCACCATAGGCGCCGTACAACCATGTTCCCAAACCAGGACCATACAGCGAGTGCCCTAACCAGGCGGCGCTGAATATCCCCAAATATTTTCCTCTTTGACGCCCTTGGGATCGGTTCATAACCGACAGTGTCCAGACAGGCGTCAGCAGTAACTCGGCAGCAGTGAGTACCAACATCGTCAACACAGCCCAGATGATATGGCTGCCCATGTTCAAAATAAGAAAAGCTCCGCTGAGTAGCAGACCTCCCAAGCGCGAGGCGATGACCACTCCGTGTCGTTCGATCATTCGACTCACGGGTAATTGCAACACCACTACAAGCAGTGCATTCATGGAAAACAAGTAGGCAATCCACGGGGCGCTGGCATCAGTGTGCTCACGCAGGAAGATCCCGAACGTGCCGTACATCTGATCGAATATGCCTAAAGCCAGCAATTGGCCAAATATGAAGACAAGGAAAAAACCGTCTCCCCAAGGGGAGCTCCCTCCATGCCCGCCAGCGTCCTTGTGCACTAACTCAACACCCGCCGGCCGCCATAAACCTGTGGTTTGTTTCAAGGCATAGCCGAGCAAGAAAAAGCTACCGAACAAATTCAGCAACCCTTGAATTAGAAACACGTAGCCGTAACCAAGACCGACCAATGCTCCGGCCAGAACACCCGCCAAGGCAACTCCCAGATTGAACACCACCCGATGCACCCCCTGCACACGCACTTGTAGCTCTTGCGGGCTGCCCTCCATCACCAGACGCAAATTGGCGGGACGAAACGCACCGTCAAAAACACCTACCAGAGGCACTACGATCAGCAATAGTTCAAGGGGTGGAGCCAACGCCAGAGAGGCAGCAAAAATGCCGCTCAACAGTAAGGAAATTCCGGTGGCCCATTGCGGATCCAGGCGCTCCGACAATACACCCCCGACATAAGCTCCGAGAATGCATCCGCCGCCATAGCCCGCCATGAGCCAAGCAATAGTAGAAAATTCGTACCCATACACCTCAAGGAAGTACAACGGCATAAACAGTTTGACGATACCGCCGGCGCTATTCAGCAATGTCGCCAACAGTTGGAGTTGTACCGCTCGAGGCAGGGTGCGAATCATGGGATTTATCAGTTAATTAGAGGACGAAATAGCGATTTGTACGGTGTCGTCATGCCTGCTTTTGGACAAACGCCCTTTTGCTGCTTTGGCCAATGATTCGGCCAAAATCATTGCTTGTTCCGCTGAGTCCTGAGAGACGATGATCGAGCCTATGACTCCTTGGTTAGAGGCTGCCGGTTCGTACCACTTGTTGATTTCACCCAACACCTGAACACTCTCGACACTAGGGTGCCCCCTCATTTCCTGCTCGTTTTCAAGCCCCAGAAAAAAACCGGCCTCGGGCATCGTCACGCGATGGATCGCAACACCTCTGTTAATGGAAGGTTTCCATTCAATGGATTTGCCCTGAGCCAGCTCGACAATCGCATGAGCCGGGTTTTCACCCGTCGCGAGCTCAATCATATGGCTCCCCATCTGATCACCGACCAAGCGCGGATTTATCTCCAGAATTTTGACCTGCCCATCAATGATTTTGCAGTCGACGTTAACAGCGCCTACTACAAAGCCCAACTGCTTCAGCAGCGGGGCAATATGCCGAAACAACAACACCGTTTCTTCGTCAGAGGATGGGAAACTGGCACCTATTTTTATAAAGTTAGTTCCATCCCCCTTGGTGATTGTCTTCCTGAATGCACCCATCAAAATAAATTCCTCATAGAGCGGTTTCAGTAGATCAAGGCAAAACTCCTCCCCACCGACCAGAGCTTCCAGCAATGTGCCACGTTCAAAACCCTGTCCGGAGACATCACGCCCCCAGCCCTGGCGGGCCTGCAAATAGCGCTCAAGTTCCGCAGGGTCATTGATTTTCTTCACATACAAACTGTCATTGCCGTTAACCGGCTTGGCAATAAAAGGAAATCCAACCTCTTCAGCAAATGCCAGCGCTTCTTCCAGATGACTCGCCAAGCTATACGCAGGGTTGAGTGACGGCGCGATACGATTAATGGCTTCGCGCATCTGAAATTTGTTTCTGAATCGTTGCACGGCCGACGGCTCATTTGTCGGCAACCCATAGTGCGTGGCCAGTTGCGCAGCTTGGACAACGAAAAAATCGCTGGTTGTAGTAACAGCACGTATTTTCGATCGGTCCATTAGTGATTCAATAGCGTCGACCATTAACTCGACATCGGATGTATCGACTTTCACCACGAGCTGACAATGTTGAGAGATGGCTCGAGGATAGGCTTTCGGTTCGCGGCATAGCAAAATAACGTCAAACCCTTGCTGGTGGGCGTAACGGCATGCGACTTCACCCGCGCCAGATTGACTTGCTTCAACAAATATTAAACTTCCTGTCATCACAACCTCCCTGCTATTTGCCAGCTGAGAATGTATTGAGAATGGCATCCCAATAGCGTTTTGATACAAGCTCACGCAAAAGAACACCCAAGGCAAACAATCGGGCAACGTCAGCGCCTTTTTCCTTTATTTCTGAAAGAATTATGTTATCCAGCCAGCCTTCTGCGTGTTCGACGTCAAGTTCTGAATGGTCGTAATGATACGCCAGCACATGCTCGGACAACCCCAAACGGGCCCCACCTTTGGCAATGCTGGAGAACCGTTTCGGCGTCAACGCTTCCAGAAAACCAAGATACCCGGCGCAGTAATGGTAAAGACTTCGGAAATGCGCGAGGTATAACATATAGTTGCCGCACGCCACTGCCTGCCAGGCAATATCACTCTGACGAACCGTATTAATTTCCAAAGCCGAAACCAAGCGACCAAACATTGTCAAATGAAACTTTTCAGGATCACTGCTTCCCAACTCGTCCTGGAAGTTATCAAAAAACTCCAGTTTTGGACTGCCTCGAACACCGATTTGTGCAAGCGCGATAACATCGTCAAAGGAAACATGCACTGCGGCTTCCGTCTCGATAAAGTTACGGTACTCTGTCAGTGACGCATCATGCTCAATGTATTCAAACAAAGGGTGAGGTGAGTGTTTATAATTTGCACACTTTTTATTAAACCACTCTTTGAACTCTTCCTCTGTCGAGGGAAGCTTTTCGTTTCTCAGCGACGCCAGATCACTCTGTAGCTGTGCTTGCATGATGCGTTGCTGAACTTTAAACATCAACGGTGACATTTCCAGCCCGTCATCTAGCAAAAGATAGCGACGGCGAAGTAATTCGTTCGCCAAAAAATGGACCGCCGCCAGACTTTTCGTGGACTGTTCGACGAACGCCAAATTCAACTCACTTTCCAGCAAGGCCAACAGGACTTGCTCATCACTCTCGATAGCTGCCTCATCACCGGCAACGTGCCGTGCCAAGCGTTTTTGTAAGTTATCCAGCAACTTATTTTTATAAACTCCGGTGACACCGGCAACCCGCTTGGCCGTGAACTCCACACTTTCAAAAACTGACATTTCCCTGTCTCCAGATGAGGCTCAAATAGCTTCGTTATCAAAATCACTCAAGAAATCGCTTAAGGTAAGGACTACTGTATTCACCAGTTTTTGCATGTGCTTAGTACTTTCCTCTCCGAGTGAGAAGCGCAGAAACGGAGGCATGTTGTCAGCCATCGCCGCTGCGGCAGACACGCGAGTAATGGAAAATCCAAAACTCACTCCCTTGGTCATAGGAATATGATTTTCACGACATCGCTGCAGTAACAAACCAATAAAGCCATCCAGACAAGCACGATTATTAAGACCGGGGGCCTTCATCGAAATAGCAACGACACCACCACCGTGCTGCCAGCCAAGTTCGCGCCAGCCCCAGGGATAGGCAAGATCAATTCGGGCCATCAGATAGTCGTTATCATGCAGGCCTTGAGTAAACATCTGGGCGTTTCGGCTCAACAGCTGCATTCTGCTCAGGTACATCTGGCGGTCATATTCAGGGAATTTGGTGACCGCTGACTGGTACATTACGCCCCCCGTATTTCTGCGATGAGTTGCCAAACTGGCAATGTGGGCCTTGGTGCTCACCACTACGCCCGCCATCTGCATGTCTAAACCGAACTGTAGGTACTTACTGCCACTCTCGTAGTAGAGAACGGTTGGATGGTTTCGCGCAGAAAACACCTCGAAGACATCGATACCACCAGACACCATTGTGCCGTCTATCACCAGCCATTTATGCCGCCAGTCATGTATCACCATTTTGCTAGCTAAGGTTTTCAGGTCCAGGATGTTCATGACGCCAAGATTGGCTAGCGGGTCTAGGAATATAACGCTGGCATCCGAGCTACTGATCAACGCAACTAGTGCATCCAGTTCCCATGAGTCGGATCGGATCAGTTCAATGTGCTGCAGACGTTCCAGCTGCTCCAGTGCTTCGAAATAGATATAGGGAGACGTGACAACCTTGGTGCCCGGCTGAAAAACACTTCCCAACAGGAAGCTTTCAATCACCGTATAGGCGGCCTGACCGGAAGACACTAACAACAAGTCGTTCTTCGTGTTACTGAATCCCAGACTCTGTAATAGATTGATTTCCACCTCTCGCAGCAGCATTGAACCATACCGATCATAATTGACCGCCGAATCACTGTTTTCCTGTGGATCGAAAAACATTACACAATCGCTTTGATCGTTGCTGGCGCTGCACCACGCCAGACTGTTACGCAAAAAGGCGTACTCCTGGATAATCAAACGATAACGATGGCTGGCCGAGGAGTGAGACAACCCTTGTCCATTGATATCATTCAAGCGGGCCAGCGTCGTGCGGGTACGGTTCAGCACATAGTTAATACTGTCTTGCTCAAGTGAAAGTCCCTCCAGCGTCGCAAATTCTTGATGCCGCTGAACGTCAGTCAGCAACTTCTCGAACTTGAGCGCCAACTGATCGAGCATGTCGAACCAGAAATGCTTGCTCTCGGTGACGATAACGTCCTGCGGATACTCTCGCGTCAACTCAAGACTGGCCGGTATGTTTCGCTGCGTCTCGGCGATCAACTTGGCCGACTGGTGGCCAAGCAATGTGGCAGACGCACTATCCTTTTCATGGGTCGCAATACACTTCATCAATACCGAAGTCGATATATTCCCTCCACTGATGATAACCAGCGTGTTGCCTTTAATAACCTTTCCTTGAGGATCGGCAAGCAATGGCGCTAATGAGATGGCGCCGGCGCCCTCGGACAAGACACCTTCATTGTGCAACAACGCCACGATGGCCCGTTCGACATCGTGCTCCGCCACGGCGATATTCGAAGTAATCAAAGGCAGGATAAAGTCGCGCAAAGCCACATCATCGTCTGTGTGCTGCACCGCCAAGCCATCAGCAATTGTCGGATAGACTCCTTTTTTCAACGCGTCTAACGAACCTTCTTCCAAATCCCTGTTGAATATTTTTGGATGGACAGTCAATACACGTGTATGGGGGCTGCGTGCCTTGAACACCGCGCCGACACCTGCCAACAGGCCGCCGCCGCCAAGTGGAACAATTATGTTATCGAACTCAATTACGGCCTCTTCCAGTATCTCGGTTGCCAAGCTGCCCTGTCCCTTTATGACGTCAGCATGCGAAAACGGAGATATAAAAGCGCCTGCTTGCTGAGCTGCCTGCTTCCTGGCGATCTCGCAAGCCTCGAAAAGGTCTTTTCCCGCAGCCTCGACATGCGCACCGCTATCAACCAGCCTTCGCAGTTTCAGCTCTGATGCGTTAGCAGGCACAAAGACAGTACAGGTTCGCTTCAGGTGCTGCGCCACATAGGAAACTGCCAACCCGTGATTGCCCGCAGAAGCGGTGAACAGAGGAGTATCTGGAGATAGTTTTCGAATTGCATTGTAAGCACCCCGAATCTTGAACGAGTTGGTGAGCTGATTACACTCAAGTTTCGCCCAGACAGAGCGTGTCGCAGTGCTAAGCCAAGGGAGTCTTATCAACGGAGTGTGTAAAGCGAGCTCTCTTATGAAGAGAGCATCCTGCTCTACCTCATTGGCAAACTTTTGATATTGATCACTTGAACGCGTACGCGTCAGATCGTTCATAGCTCACATTCCTTGTAATTAGACGTAAAGTCGCGCCTACTAACTATCGCCTGAAAAACAATCGCATACAAAAAACTCATTCACAATAATTTTATTCTTTACTCATTTAGAAAGTTCTGTAGGCCGATTCCTAACACCCCGTCATTACGGGGCTGTACAGCGCTTCACGCTAATTAATATTTCGGAAAATAATTAATATATTAGGAACGCTCATGTGGCTATCAGTTAAGAACCTGTGGAAATTTGTAACTTCTAAACGAAACCGGGACTACACCGCAATCGACGGCTACGGTAAGCCACTCAACGACTGCGCGCTGCTGGCCTGCTCAGTCATCAACCAGTCGACGAACTGCTGAATCAAGGCGCCACGCCGCTTGCGCTGCGGCAAAACCACGTAATAACCCAGCCTGGAGATCACCGTTTCGGCAATCGGCCGACATAACAAACCTTGTGCCAGCAAGTTATCCACAAGGTGCCGCCAGCCAATCGCCACGCCCTGGCCGCCAATGGCGGCCTGAATCAACAAGGTGTAATTATCGAAACGCAATTGGCCGGGCGCCGGGGGCGAAGTGATGCCCAACTCGCGAAAGACACCGCTCCAGTCAAACCAGTGGCTGCTGTTTTCGCCACGCAGGTGCAGAAGTGGAAACTCCAACAATGATCGAGCGGGTAGGGGCAGGGTGCGATCATTGAGTACTTGCGGGCTGCACACCGGGAACACTTCCTCGCTGAATAGCCAATGACTCTCTCCCTGTTTGAAGCGGCCATCGCCGAACAGCACTGCTACATCGATATCGCTGCGCAACATGTTATGGCTACGTTCACTGGTCACCAGACTGACGTCGACCTGTGGGTTGGCCGCGTGAAAGCGGTGCAATCGAGGCATCAGCCAATAGGCGGCAAAGGCAAAATCGGTGGCGACTTGTAGCACTTCATGCTGATGCTGGGCGCTGATCGCGCTCAATCCTGCATCGATATTCTGCAAACCCAGCTGAACTTGCTCGAAAAGGATAGCACCTGACTCAGTCAGTTCAATGCCGCGATAGATGCGGTCGAACAGTCGAGCCCCCAACTGCTCCTCCAGTCGCTTGATTTGCTGGCTGACCGCCGGCTGCGTGGTTCCCAGCTCGACCGCCGCCGCCGTAAAGCTGCGTTGACGGGCCGCTGATTCGAAAGCGCGGAGCAAATCCAGAGAAAGGTCACCAAGCGCGTCATACATAAGCTGTGCTTATCCTAGTCATTGCCGCCCGTGGGCTTTACCGCAAAGTGTGTGGGTTACATCCTCGACCCCAGCACTCTCGCATAAACATCCACTATGGAATGCCGCGATCACATGAAGCGCAAGAACATTCTTTTCATCATGGCCGATCAAATGGCCGCGCCAATGTTGCCGTTCTACGGTCCTTCGCCTATCAAATTGCCTAATCTGAGCCGCCTCGCCGCCGAGGGCGTGGTATTCGACAGCGCTTATTGCAACAGCCCGCTGTGCGCACCTTCGCGCTTTACCCTGGTCAGCGGCCAGCTGCCGAGCAAGATCGGGGCTTATGACAACGCGGCGGATTTCCCGGCCGATGTGCCGACTTATGCCCATTACCTGCGGCGCCTCGGCTATCGCACTGCGCTGTCAGGCAAAATGCATTTCTGTGGTCCGGACCAATTGCACGGCTATGAAGAACGCCTGACCAGCGATATCTACCCAGCCGACTACGGCTGGGCCGTGAACTGGGACGAACCGGACGTGCGTCCGACCTGGTACCACAACATGTCGTCGGTTCTCCAGGCAGGCCCTTGCGTGCGCACCAACCAACTGGATTTCGATGAAGAGGTAGTGTTCAAGGCCCAGCAGTACCTGTTCGACCACATTCGCGAGGATGGCGAGCAGCCGTTTTGCCTGACGGTTTCGATGACTCACCCCCACGACCCGTACACGATTCCCAAGGCTTTCTGGGACCTGTACGACGACGCCGACATTCCTTTGCCGGAAACACCGGATCAACACGAACTCGATCCGCATGCCCAGCGATTGCTCAAGGTTTATGACCTGTGGGACAAACCATTGCCTGTGGATAAAATCCGCGACGCTCGCCGCGCCTACTTCGGTGCTTGCAGCTATATCGACAGCAACGTCGGCAAACTCCTGCAAACCCTTGAGGATACTGGGCTAATCGATGACACCATCATCGTATTCTCCGGCGACCACGGTGACATGCTGGGCGAACGGGGCCTCTGGTACAAAATGCACTGGTATGAAATGGCCGCTCGTGTCCCCCTGTTGATAAGTGCTCCAGGGCAATTCGGCGCCGGCCGGGTCAGTGCATCGGTATCCACCGCCGACCTGTTGCCGACCTTTGTAGAACTGGCCGGCGGCACCCTTGAACCGGGCTTGCCGCTCGATGGCCGTTCGCTGGTTCCGCATCTGCAAGGGCAGGGCGGACACGATGAAGTGTTCGGCGAATACATGGCCGAAGGCACCATCAGTCCATTGATGATGATTCGTCGTGGCGCTTACAAATTCATCTACAGTGAAGATGACCCTTGCCTGCTCTTCGATGTAGGCAATGACCCGCGAGAACTGGAAGAACTCAGAAAATCGCCGCAACATCGTCAACTTTTCGACGAATTTCTCGCCGAAGCTCGCGCCAAATGGGACATTCCAGCTATCCATCAACAGGTGCTCGCGAGCCAGCGGCGCCGGCGTTTCGTCGCCGATGCCCTGACCATCGGCAAGCTGAAGAGCTGGGATCACCAGCCACTGGTGGATGCCAGTCAGCAATACATGCGCAATCACATCGACCTCGACGATCTGGAGCGCAAAGCACGTTATCCACAACCCTGCCAAAACCAATAATGTTAAGGGGAAGTCCATGCAAAAGTTATCCACAGTACTGACGGTCGGACTTCTGGCCCTGGGCAGTGCATCGGTGTATGCCGATCAAAGTTGCGAGACGGTGAAAATGGCCGACCCTGGCTGGAGCGATATCGCCGCAACCAACGCCATTACCGGGTTTCTGCTGGACGGCATGGGCTACAAGGCCAAGGTCGACACCCTCGCGGTGCCGATTACCTTTGGCGGGCTCAAGGATGGCCAGGTGGATGTTTTCCTCGGCAACTGGATGCCGGCGCAGCAGGGTTTCTACGACAAGTTCATCGCCACCGGGGACGTCACGCAACTGGCGAAGAACCTCGACGGCACCGAGTTCACCCTCGCTGTCCCGGATTACGTCTGGGATGCGGGTGTGCATAACTTTGCCGACCTGAACAAATACGCCGACAAGTTCGACCACAAGATCTATGGCATCGGGTCTGGTGCACCGGCAAACATTTCGCTGCAAGAGATCATCAAGAAAAATGATTTCGACATGGGTCAATGGAAACTGATCGAATCCAGCGAGCAGGCCATGCTTGCGGAAGTGTCCCGCGCGGTGAAGAAACAGAAGTTCGTGACCTTCCTCGGCTGGACACCGCACCCGATGAACGTGCAGCTGAAAATGCATTACCTGAAGGGTGGCGAGAAATACTTCGGCGACACCGGCAGCGTCCACACCCTGACCCGCAAAGGTTATGCACAGGCCTGCCCGAACGTCGGCAAGCTGCTCACCAACCTGAGCTTCACCCAAGAGATGGAGAACAGCATCATGGCCGAGGTGGTGAACAAGAAAGTCAGCAATGCCGATGCGGCCAAGGCGTGGATCAAGGCCAACCCGGCAGTGCTGGACAAGTGGCTCGATGGCGTGAAGACCGTGGATGGCAAGGATGCGTTACCGGCAGTGAAAGCCAAGCTCTAACTCCCGCCACTGATCGTTCCCACGCTCTGCGTGGGAATGCATCCCGTGACGCTCCGCGTCGCACTCCAAGGGCAAACGCGGAGCGTCCATGGCGGCATTCCCACGCAGAGCATGGGAACGATCAGCGTCTGTTAACCTTGTGCAAAACCCAATCCGAGAGGACCCATGGCCCTTCCCAGCCGCCATTCACTCTTCCCATTCCTCACATGGTTACCCAGGCAAACCCGCGCCAGCGTCGGTCGTGACCTGATCGTCGGCCTCAGTGGCGCGATTCTCGCGTTGCCGCAATCCATCGCCTACGCACTGATTGCCGGCCTGCCACCGGAATACGGCTTGTATGCGGCGATCATCCCGGTGT
>Ga0209542_10015687_pt1 | contig 12671 bp, 16 predicted proteins | sample RifCSPhighO2_01_FD_184028 | JGI IMG/M metagenome (GOLD analysis project Ga0209542, IMG submission 184028) | Soil microbial communities from Rifle, Colorado - Rifle CSP2_plank highO2_0.1 (SPAdes) (version 2) | ecosystem: Environmental > Terrestrial > Deep subsurface > Rock core/Sediment ...
TTCCTGGGCTTGCTGCCAAACCATTTAATATTTCTTCACCTGTTGTTCGCATTTCTGTTATTGTTTCTGTTTTTCTCTTCATTGTTGTGACTGGTCTTGCTTGTACAATATATACTCTTGAATTTTCTGTAGCCCATTCCATGTCCATTGGTTTTCCATAATTATCTTCTATTTTTTTCCCATATTCTGCTAATTGTAATATTTCTTGTTCTGTTAATTTCTGTTTTGACCCTTCATCAGAATTAAGATTTCTTTTTACATTTTTCCCAGTATATTTATCTCTAAACAAACCGTATGTTTGTGTGGCTATTTTTTTTGATTTTATTGACATTGTTTGTTTATCAATTATATAAGTATCCGGAGTTATCTGTCCCCCAACTACAACTTCTCCAAGTCCAAATGCGGATTCTATCATTATTTCTGTTTCATTATTTGTTGAAGGGTTTATAGAAAACATTACACCTGATTTTTCTGAATTTACCATTTTTTGTATTACTACTGCAATTAATACATCTTCTGTTAAGAAATTATTTTTTTTCCTGTAGTAAATTGCTCTTGCTGTAAATAGTGATGCCCAACATTTTTGTACGGACAAGACAACTTCTTCTTTCCCTTTTACATTTAGGTATGTTTCTTGTTGGCCTGCGAAAGAGGCACTGGGTAAATCTTCTGCTGAAGCTGAACTTCTTACTGCGACAAATGGGGGTTCTCTCCCTGCTTTTATTATTGAATTTAATGTGTCATTTCCTATGACTTTATTTACTGCCATATCAACATTCATGTCGTCATAGGATTCAACTATTAATTTTTTTATTTCTTGTGGCATTTGTGCATCTAGAATTATTTCTTGTATATCTCTTGATGATTCTTGTAGTTTTTCATTATTTTCTACATCTAAGTTATTTACTATTGATAATATTTTTTTTTGTATTCCGGTTTTTTCTAGAAAAGATTTATAGGCTTGCGTTGTCACTACGAATCCAGGGGGCACGGGCAATTTTAGGTTATATAATGTTCCTAGATTTGCGCCCTTTCCTCCTGCTAATGAAACATCCTTTTTTGTTAATTCTGAGAACCAAACTATCATCCCTCTTTCCATGTTTTTTCAGTGGGTTAATCTGATTATAAAGTTTTCTTTTATATCGCGAAAGTATTAATAAAAAGTAGTAATGATATTATGGCAGATATTATACAATAAAAACAGTAATCCTTTATTATTTTTGATTGTATCCATGTTAATATAATTGAGAATATTAATCCGCTACCAGTAATTATAAAAATAACTTTTTTTATTATGGGGGAATATTCCAGATTTATTATATAAATTAAACTTAGAATTAATAGTGTTGTATAAAATAATATCCCTAAAATTTCATTTCTTACTGGGAAGATATTTGACCATTTACTTTCTGTTACTACATCACATTTATGATTTAGTGGACATATTAAAGGTTTTTTGTGATAGTGTTGCCATGCTAGATAGCTTGCATTTATTATTCCAGCTAGTGTTAGTGTTATGAATGAAGCAATTAATGCAGTCATTTTTTATTCCATGTTAAAATAGTTAATGCTATTGTCGCAAATATTATTGCCACATCTCTAAATACGATTTCTAGTTGATTTATATTAAATATTATTATTCCTATTAATGTGATTGTAGATAATACCCCAACATATGCTATTTTTTTCCCTGAAATAAGCCACAAAAATAGTATTAATTGATACAGCGAGAAAAATTTCAAAAATAAACTTGCGGGTAATATATTTGTTATGAAATAAGGTATGAATCCTTGCCATGAAGTGGGATTTAGTGTTGAGGCTATTGCAGCATATAAGAATACAATTCCTATTCCAGTTCTTAGAAAAAATGATACTAATCTTGTTTTGTCTTTTGGTATCATTGGACTATTATGCTTCCATATATTGAAGCTCTTAAGTGATCGTGATAATTCCATTTTCCAGGTGCTTCAAATTTGAATGAGAATGTTTCTTCTTGTTGTAATTCTTTACATGCATCAAATATGTTTGATTGTTCTTCTGTTCCGCATTTATCTATACCTGATCCAGGATATGCTGTATGTGTTGGATGGAATGCTGATGCTGGCCAGTGTGGCTTTGTATCTTTATTTATGAATGTTACAGTATCTCCTGTTTTTATTGTTAATTCTTTTGGTGTAAAACCATCTGATGTTATTTCTATTATATTAGTTGTTTGATCTTCAGATATTGTTTTTGTGGCATCGATTACTGAATTTTTTTGTGTTTCAGAAGTAATTGGTTGTTTTGAACATGAACTTAACATAATTAATATTAATAATAAACTTAACAGTATAACTTTTTTCATAGTTTTTATTGGATTGTACTTATATAAAAATGTTCTGCTTTAAAATTCTAATTTTGTATTTTTTCTACGATTATTTCATATTTTCCTGGAAGTCTTGGTGTTGCTGTTTTTAATGCAGTTCTAGCAATATCTACTCCTGCAGCTAATACTTTTGCGCTCATTACATATTTTCCTTCTTTAATTCTTGCTGCAACATTTGTTACTTTTCCAAATGAGTGTGCCATTCCTGATTGTAAACGATCTGCATGTGCTCCACCAAGCATCTTATTTTCTCTTATTGCGTGGTGTGGATAAGCTTTTAATATAAAGAAATAATTTGTGCCTAATTTTTCTGCAAGATTTCTATTAACTATCATTCTTGCACTTTCTATGCAATTATGTCTTAATTGTAATGTACTTTTACTTACTAAGGAAACTTGAAATTCATATTGTTTTTTCTTGTCTCCCATTTCAAATCTGCTTATTTTGTGATTGGGTACTGCTTTTACAAAACTATATTTTTTATATTTTGATTTTCTTGTATATGAAGGTCTAACTAATCTGCTGTGTGTTATTCCTTTTCTTAGTCCTGCCATTTTTATTACCTATAATTATTAACTGGAATTTGCTTCCCTTTATAAATATTACTTTAAGCTTTCTGTAAAGAACTAGCTCTTTTTTCTTTTATGTAAGTAACTATTCCTGGAATAAATGAGATTATGATTATAGCGAATATTACTATTGTAAAATTATTTTTTACTAGCGGTATGTTTCCAAAGAAGTAACCCGCAAATAAGAATATTGAAATCCATAATATCCCACCAATAATATTATATAATAAAAATTTATGATAGTTCATCTTCCCAACTCCTGCGGTAAATGGAGCAAAAGTTCTTATTATTGGTACAAATCTTCCGATGATTATTGTTTTCGCACCATATTTTTTATAAAATTTTTCAGTTTTTTCTATATGCTCTTTTTTTATTAATTTAATTTTAATATTATTAATTATTTTTTCTCCAGACCAGTTTCCTATCCAATAATTAACTGTATCTCCTATTATTGCTGCAAGACATAATAATACTAATAAGATAAATAAATTTATTGAACCTGCTGCCGCTAATGCCCCTAATGCAAAAAGTAATGAATCTCCAGGTAAGAAGGGGGTAATTACTAATCCTGTTTCTGCGAATATTATTAAGAATAGTAATACATATATCCATATTCCATAATTTTGTATTATTATTGCAAGATATTGATCTACATGAAGTATTATATCAATTAATTGTGTTATTACAAATTCCATATTTTTTATGTTTTAATTCTCTTTTTAATTGTTTTCATTTATGATATTTCATGCCTTTGTTTATTGTTATTGCCCTATAGACTTGTTCTAATAATATTAGTCTTGCCATTTCATGTGTGAATGTCATTCTTGATATTGAAAGTAATAAATTTGCTTTTTTCTTTATTTCTTCTTTTATTCCTTCCTGATCTCCTATTAAAAATATTATTTCTTTACCTATTGTTTTTTTCAGTATTTCTGCCAATCCTTCACTAGAATGTTCTTTTCCTAGCACATCTAATACTATAACAAATTTATTATCTAATTTTAAATTATCAAATGTATTAATTTCTTGGTATTCTATTTTTTCATATCTTTTTATTCTCTTTAGAAATTCTTCTATTCCTTCTTTTAAATATTTTTCTTTTGTTTTTCCTATTGTTATTATTATTATCATTATTCAAACTAGAACTTTTTCATTGTTTTTAATTGTTTGTATAGAATTAATTTATATTAACTTTTGTACCGACGCTTTGTCCTGGTAATCCCCTTTCAAATTGAACTCTTACTGTGCCTTTATTTCCATGCGTATTTGTTATCTGTCCTTTGATTTCTTTTTTTAATTTACCCAGAGATATCCAAGTTACTGATTTTCCAATTAATGATTCTGCTTTATTTTTATTTTCTACACCATCTATTCTTATTACCATTTGGTGTTTTCTTTGTGTCCTTGCTCCTCTTCTGAAGCTTATTACTTTTCCTTCCATGTTTTTTTGGACTTTAGCTGTATTTATAAGTCTTTTTCTTGAAATGGGAAATTTAAGATTATAATAATTACACATTAGTAGTAACAGATAGAAAGCTTTAAATAGTTCTTTCATTTTAATTTTGTATGGAAAAAGAAACTATGTACGAACAATTTGTGGGAAGGTATGTAAGAATAATTAGAAAATTAGGTTCAGCTGTTGGAAATTTAAAATTAATCGACTTTACAAGCGCAATTTTAAACCCCCACATATCTCATTATTCTACAGACGTTAGAAATGATGTTCGTATTGTAGACGGTGCGTGGGTAATCCCTTATGATGCAATTGAAAGCATTCAAGCTATTCCTGAAGGTGAGCTTTATATGGACTGTATAGTTGATGATTCTAGGGTTGCGAACAATCTTGCTTTAAGGCTAAAAATTAAAGAATTGAAAGATAAGGGTATTGAAGATCCAGATTTAGAAAGACGCCTATTTGCCGCTCTTCGCTAAACTAGGATGGCTATTTTACCCTATAACCTAAAATCACAAACTATATAAAGAATTTGTTCTATAAAATATTAAGCCTGCCATGAGATCACTCATTGGAGCTTACGATAATAACTATCAAGCCATGAAACTTGGGGGTTAATGTCAGGCAACAAATCATATTCATAGGACAAAGGTCATAACAGACATTTAACATTCACATTAAGTCATTTGATATGTATTGGCTCATGTTGAGAACCCTTATGGGCAGTGAGTTTTACAGAATAAAGTGGGTAATATTTTTCTGTTTTTGTATCTTGTTCTAAATACGATTAACACGGGAGATGAATAATATGGGTAAAATAAGTCCAGTTTCAACAAAATATGTAATTCATGCGGATATAACAATTGAAGGTTTGGTTGACAGACCTGATGTTATTGGTGCAATTTTTGGTCAGACTGAAGGTTTTTTAGGTCAGGATTTAGAACTTAGAGAACTTCAAAGATCTGGAAAAGTAGGAAGAATAGAAGTAAAGACTGATAATATTAATGGCAAAAGTTTAGGACAAATTATAGTTCCATGTAGTCTTGATAAGGCCGAGACAGCAATAATTGCTGCTTCTTTGGAAACTATTGAACGTATTGGGCCTTGTAATGCTAAAGTTAAAATAAGTAAGATTGAGGATGTTCGTGTTTCAAAAAGAGATTTTGTAGTAGCAAGAGCTAAGGAATTATTATTGAACTTACAGTCTAGTGTTCTTCTTGATTCTCAAGAGATGACTGAAGAAGTTTCACAATCTGTTAGAGTTATGGAAATTACTGAATGGGGTCCTGACAAACTTTCTGCAGGTCCTAATATTGATGACTCTGAAGAAATAATAGTTGTTGAAGGTCGTGCTGATGTTTTGACATTGCTTAAATGTGGTTTCAAAAATGCAATTGCGATTAATGGAACAAGTGTTCCAGATAGTATAAAAGATCTTTGCAGAAAGAAAACTACAACAGTCTTTGTTGATGGTGATCGTGGCGGTGACTTAATTTTGAAGGAATTTATTGAAGGTACTGAAATAGATTTCATAACAAAAGCTCCTGCAGGTAAAGAAGTTGAGGAATTAACAAAGAAAGAGATACATATTTCTTTACGTGCGAAAGTTGCTGCAGAGCAATTTAAATTTGAAGTTAGTGGTGCAAAGAAACCTCAGCAGTATCAACCAAGAGACGATAGAAGGAATACTAATGATCGATATGGGGAAAGATCTGAAAGAAATGGCCCAAGAAGTTTTGAAAGAGATAATAGGTCTGATTCAAGAACTGAAAACAGAAGAGAAATAAGAGAACCTCGTTTTTCAAGAAGTGAACCTCAAGTTGATCCTAAAATTAAAGAATCTTTAAAGAAGATGTTAGAAGATTTAGTAGGTACTCGTGGAGCTTATATTCTTGACAAAGAATGTAATATTCTTGGTAAAGTTCCAACTTCAGAACTGCCTCTAACAATTAAAAGTATGAGCAATGTCTTTGCTATTGTTTTTGATGGGATAGCCAATAAGGATATTGCATTAGCTGCAGATTCTGCAAGATTGAGTTATGTAGTTGCTACAAGTTCAAAATTAAGACCTGGAGAATGTAAAGCAACTGTTTTAACATCAAAGGAATTAACTTAATTTTTTATTTTTTTAATATAGAAACATTTTTAATATACTAATTGCTTAATTTATAAGATTAAATGAAACAAAAACATTTTTATTTTGATAAAAAAAGAATGGTAATTAAATTAGTTGTACTTTTAGTCCTTATAGTTTTATTCATTGGTTTTTGGTTTTTTACTAGGCCAGATAATTGTGGTTCAGATGAGTCTTGTTTCAATTCTCATTTTATTAAGTGCAGTAAAGCTAAAGCAGATTTAGTTAATAAAGATAGTAATAATTTTAATTTTGAGATTAAAGGAAGTTTTGATAATAATTGTATAGTTGAAGCAACTTTAATCTCTATGCCCGAATCAAGACCTGTAGATATTCGTAAAGCTTTAGAAGAAAAATCTATGACCTGTAGCATTCCTAAAGATATTAATATACAGATTGCTCAAATAGAAAATATCAATGATTATTGTACTGGACAATTAAAAGAAGCTTCTTTGCAGATAACTATTGAAAAAATGTATAGTATAATTGTTCAAAATATCGGGCCATTGGCTTCTGAATTTAAGGATGTTTTGAAGAATTAGTCTATTTTTTGTATTATTTTTGTAGTAGATATGCCTTCAAATTCTTTCGGACACCAACGTTCTAGTTGCACAAATTTTATATTATATTGGTCGCATATTTTTTTTCTTATATCTAAACCAATGCTTTCACCATTTATTATGAAAAAATCTGGTTTTAATTTTTCGAATATGGGGATCATCGTATCTGAATATATATTATCATTCCATTTATCATTTTGATCTAAAATAGTATAATCTACGGGTTTTAAACTGTCTACTGTTTTTAGTCTTATAAATTCATTTAATATTGGCCTTTTATTACCTTTATATCCTTTTATTAGGGAGTCTCTTGCAACTATAACTACAAGTATATCTGAATATTTTTTACAGTCTTCAAAGAATAATATATGCCCTGCATGTGTTATATCAAATGTTCCGCTACATACACCTATTTTTTTATCTATATATTTATCCCTAATATCATTTAGCTGTTGGTAATTTATTATTGCCATATTTATTTTATAATAATTAAATTAATAAGTTTATGTTTTTATTTTTGAAATTAAGTTATGAGCTAGTTCTTCTGTTGCCGCGGCTACTATTTGATATTTTTCATTGAAGTTATAAGGCATTTTGTCTAAAGGATTTCCTTGTAAGTCACAAATATATCCTCCTGCTTCTTTTATTAGTCTATATCCTGCTCCTAGTTCATGTGCTTTTTGTAATGGTGAGATAAATCCGTCTATTGCTCCGCTACTTATCCCTGCAAATTCAAATCCTGCTGATCCTAAAGATTTTACCCATGCATCAGAATAAACTCTGTGTAGTCTTGGTATAAATTCATGGCCAAGATATCCATCTATTGATACTAATGTTTTCCTGTCTACTTTTGTTTTTCTACTTGTTTTAACCTTTTTCCCATTATAGTAACATCCTTCGCCCCGTATTCCCACCCAAATATCTCCAGAGAGATGTTCTATTACGCCTGCGATTAGCGCATCTTCAAAATTTGGTGTTGTAGAATCAAATATTGTAATTAATGTACAGTGAGGTAGACTTCTTCTTGCTCTTTTGTAATTGTCTGTTCCGTCTATATCATCAAATGCGATTACATATTTCGGATTTTTACTTAGGTTTATTTGTCCTCTTTCTTCATCAAATAGTGTTGCTGGAATTTTTGATTTTCTGAGTAATTGTATTATTCTTTCTGATACCATTCTATCCGCTAATGTGGTGATATCTGTAACTTTTTCATCATGAACTTCTTGTAGTCCTTTTTTCCCTATGGATTTTAATTGTCTTCTAGAATTAAGAAGTACTCGTTGACATAAGTCTAATAGTTGTTTTTGTTTCATAGTTTTTATGTCTTAATAAAACTTATAAATATATTTATTATTTTGGATTCGCAGGTGTTTATGGTGTATATACTTTGCTATCGGGACTTTTTCCTTCTCTTATTGGGTTTACGTGTAATAAATCTAAATAAGGAACTTCTGCGTGTGGTGTTAATGGTGTTGATGCTCTAGTTTCTTCTTTTACAACGCCAGCACGTATTGGTATTTGTGTACGATATCCAAACATATTTCTTAAGTAATTACCAAATATTATTTCATCTCCAAATGCAAAATATCCGGTAGTTTTTCCAGCTCTTAAGTCTATTTCAGAAATTAATATTGCTGGTGATTCTGGAGATCTTACTGTTAAGGCATGAGTCAATCTACTTGTTCTTTCAGTACTGCCATTAGCTAAAATTCCTAGCCTGTCTACAAGTTCATCTCCGTCTACTTCAGAATGAAATATAGATTCTACTCCAGACATTATTCCTTTTTTTACATTACCATGTACTTCTGGCGGTATGATATATGCATATTCTGCTAGTGGTCTTGCATTTTCTACAATTGTATTATTTAACCATCTAACTGTGTTTCCATCGTCTTTAACATCGTCTAGCGCTTTAAATTCTTCTCTTAATTCTCTAGCATAAGTATCTTTTGGTGTCAAATCTTCAGGTGTATTCCAATTGCCCCCTCTTAACAAATAGTGCCCAACAAATTTTTTTTGGGGGTATCCATGTGTTTTCATATCAAATAGAAATAAACCATCGTTTTTAAATTTAATTCGTATAATTCCCTTTGCAGACCTACTAATTATTGAGTGTTCTCCAGGAACATCTTGTCTTATTCTGTCTACTATGTCCATGGTGTTGTTATTAACTAAAACTTTAAAAAGTTATCGGTAATTTAATTTTTCTTTATAATATAAAATATTTCATTTCTTGTTTCAAATTTTTCTGTTTCATATTCTAGTCTTTTTGTTAGTTGTTCTATCCATCCTCTTTTTGGATAATTCATTTTTTGGTTATGTACTGTTATTGTTGAAAAACTTACAACGATATATTTTGCTTTTATTTTTTGTATTAGTTCTTCTGCTAGTTTGTGTCCTTTTTTTTCTATTGTGTCTAATATTTTGAACATAAAACATAAATCTGCCTTTGGAAATTCTAAATGTGTTCTTAGATCTGTTTGTATTATTTCAGCATTTATTTTATTATTTTTATAATATTCTTTTATTTTTTCACAATCTATTTTTGTTAATTCTGTGGCTATAAAATGTATTTCTGGATAATCTTTGTATGTTAATATATTTAATCCTGCACCAAGATCTAATATTGTTTTTGGTTTTCCAGTTATTGAAAATATTTTTTGATAGATTTCATTGTAGTCTTCTATTCTTTCTTTTGTAGATTTGTGAGAATCTAATTCTAATTTTTCTCCAATCCAAAATTGGCCATATACTATATTAAGTATGTTTCTAACTTCTTTTATTATTTGTTCTTTATCTTTTTTTTTTAATGTTTTTTCTTTTAATTTATTTTTCAGTTTTTGATTTTGTTTTAGGAATTTATTTATTTCTTCTTGTACATAGTGGTCTTCTAAATTATGTAATGATTTCTTTTCTTTTATTTTTTGTATTAGTTCTGTGTACATTTTAGATAAAATGCAGGCACACCCAAAGGTGGACAAAATCATCCCATCAAGTTTAATCCCAACATTTCCTCTAATCCGCCACCCCAAAAGCGTCGATACAATTGTTTAGTGCTGCTCCATTCCTGGCCTCACACGTTTTACACTTATAACGACCAGATGGGACAGATTATCATAGTAGCTGTCAGGACTTGACAAAATAATAATGCCGCCCATTAGGTTTTGACTCTACCAATGTCCGTTTGTAGTTACAGGGTAGGACAAGCCCCCCAGTCTAGCCTGCAATATAACTGTATCCTAAATCCATTTAAATCTTTTCATTACTTAAATATCTATTTTGAATTGATGTTTTATTTAATGTATTTTATATAACAATAATGTTTTTTAAATAAACTCAGTGTGTTATTGAATAATGGGAAAAGAGGCAGTTTATGTTGTTTTTCAGGGAAACATTTGTACAGGAAAAGATACTTTAATTAATGCTCTTAAAGAGAGGGGAGTTTTAGCTAAATTAATAAGAGAGGATATAGGCGAGAGTGTCCATTTTCAGTCTGAGGCTGTGAACCATGATAAAGAAGTTCTTGGAAATTACTATGGTGATATGTTAAAAACTACTGAATTTTTTGAGATAGGTTCTTTATGTAGCCGGGCAATTTTAAGTGGTGCAATAAACAAAAAGAAAGGCATTGTTATTGGTAATAGGCATGTTTTTGAAGCAAGACATACTTTTGTTATTAATTCTAGTATGATGCATTCTGATGATGGTAAAAAATTTCTTGATGAGACTGGTGTTGGAATTTATGATTTATTATTAAGGCGTGCTGTAGAAAAGGGATTAATTCCCATGCCTGATATTGTTTTTTTCTTATATGTTGATAACCCTGATGTTTTAATTGAAAGAAATAAGAAACGTGCTGATTCTGGAGAAAAATCTATAAAGCCAGAGTATCTTAAACTTATAAGTAATCATTTTGATAACTATAGGAAAAATTTCGAAAAGATTTATAGGTATATGTGGAATGTTGAACCTCCAAAAATTATTGAATTAAATACTACAGGAAATATTGAATCAGATTCCAAATTAATTAATTATTGGGCAGATTTATGTGAACGTGAAATTGAGAAAGTTTATCGTGAAAAAATATTAGGGGAGGGCGAATAATATGGGTTTGAATGATAGAATTAGAGAGTTTAGTAAAATGCCAGAACATGAGGTAATTAAGAGGATGATTAATATTGAAAATTGTATGAGGCATAATTTAGGAAGTGTTAGGAAAAGACTCATAGCAATTGAAGGAACCATTGGTACAGGAAAGTCAACTATAGCTGATATGTTGGAAGCAAGAGTAGGTATTAAAGCATTTTTAGAGGATGTAGACAACAATGAAACATGGGGCGCTATTATTGAACAATTTTATAAGGATAGGATTAAGTTCGGCTTTTCAACTCAAATTGCTTTATTACATGCTAGACGAGGTCAAGCTACAAACGCATTTTATTATCCAAGGTCTTCATCTATAGATCGAACTTATTGGGGCGATCGTTTTGTTTTTGTGCCGACACTTATTGATGGTGGACTTCCAAAAGATGATGTTAAAAAGCTTGATGAGGAATACGAAAAATTCAGGAGCGAGTTTCCCCGTATTGATTTGTTATTAATATTGAAAGCAAACCCTCAAACGGCTTATGATAGATTAATACTTAGGGATAGAGCCATGGAAGCTGCAACAGATCTTGCAAAAGAAAAAATTGGAAAAGATCACTATCTTGTCAAAATAGCTAAGAGATATGACGCCCTTCCCGAAGTTCTTAATGAAAAAGGATTATATTCTGGGCCAGTGATAACTATTGATGAGGATAATTTTAAACTAACTGATGGAAGACACATGACTGCGTTATTAGAACAGATGGCTTATGATTTTAGAATAAAAAGACCATAATTAAATTTCTATTTTTATTTTTTCTTTTTGTATTAGCTCAGCACTAATTCCTCTTCCAATATTATACGCGGCTGTTCCAAATAATGTTTCTATTAATCCTTTTTCTGTTTTTAGATAAATTAATTTTGCATTAGGTATGTTTTTTTCTTTTTTGAGTATTTCAAATACTTCATTTGTATTTCCATATTCATCTATTAATCCTAATTCTTTTGCTTCTGAGCCGATATAGAACTCTCCTGTTGATATTTTTTTAATTTGATCTTCATCGAGATTTCTATTTTCTGCAACTTCTTTTATAAAAAAGTCATGCACTAGATTTATTTTTCTTTGTAGTAATTGTCTTTCCTCATTACTTAGTTCTCTATATTGGCTACCCATATCTTTTAATTCTCCGCCTGTTACTTTTTCATAATTTATCCCATATTTTTCAAATAATTGACTAAATTCTAAATAAGAACTCAATACTCCTATGCTTCCAGTAATACTTATTTCTGATGCGTATATTTTATCTGTTGAACTAGCTATCCAATATCCGCCAGATGCTCCAACATCTTTTATTATTGCGTATTTTGTTTTATTTATTATTTTTATTGAATCTGCTATTTCTTGACTTGCAACTGCTGCTCCGCCAGGACTATTTATCTCTATTATTACTGCTTTTATATTTTTATTTTCTTCCGCATCTTTTATTTTTTTAATTACGCT
>Ga0209542_10015693_pt1 | contig 12668 bp, 10 predicted proteins | sample RifCSPhighO2_01_FD_184028 | JGI IMG/M metagenome (GOLD analysis project Ga0209542, IMG submission 184028) | Soil microbial communities from Rifle, Colorado - Rifle CSP2_plank highO2_0.1 (SPAdes) (version 2) | ecosystem: Environmental > Terrestrial > Deep subsurface > Rock core/Sediment ...
TAGTAATGAAAATACTTGATTAATTGTAGCTAGTAATAGAGCTCCAAATAATATTTTCTTATGTGCTTTTAAATTTCCCCATATAGATATCATATTGTTTTCGTTATTAATTAATTTATAAAGTTATGCTCCCAGCAGGATTTTTTAACCTGATATGAGTAGCTTCGAATATCTTATAAATTTTATTATCTTAGTATTTAAATGGTAAAAATAACTAGAAATGCTTTACATATGATTAGTGAAAATTATTCTTTAAATAACATCTCCAAGCTTACTGGTTTTAGGAAATCTATGTTATACTATCATTATAAAAAGATGAAAGGTAAAAAATATAAAGAAATTGATATTAATTTTAAAAGTGATACTGACCTGGGGGAATTCCTTGGTGTATTTGCGGGAGATGGTCATTTTCATAAAAGTAAAATAGGGCATTACACAATTAGAATAACGATAGGATATTATGAATCAAATTATGCTAGCTATTTAGTAAACCAATTTACTATGTGGTTTAATAAAAAACCTAAAGTTTATTATGGAAAGTATAAAAATCATCTATCTATGATTATTATACATTATGATTCTAAAAAACTTTATAATCTGTTAAAAGAATATCTAATGTGGGAAGGTACAAAAAAGACTTATACTGTGAGGTTAAAAAAATTTAATATATATAATAATAAATTTAATCTAGGTTTTGTGAAAGGATTAATCGATACAGATGGAAATTATTATGCCCCTAAAAGAAGTTTAAACTTCTCTACTACTTCTAAATTAATGATGTTACAAGTATTTGAAATTATTAAATATAATCTCAAAGTTAATCCAAAGATAAGCATCTATAAGAAAAAGAATCGGGCTGATCTGTATAATATACATCTTTATGGAATTAATACTTACAATCTAAATAGATTAATAAAATTTGGAAATCCTTCAAAAAGATGTAAATTTAATGCTCCTGCCGAGATTTGAACTCGGGTTACCGGATCGAGAATCCAGTGTCAAAAGTCTTAACTTAAGTTAATTTGACCGACCTAGACCACAGGAGCATGAGAATGAAGTCTTAATATTGATTTATAAAAGTAACTAAACTTTTATTTTATGGTTTTTTTCTTAATCCAAAATCTTGTTCCCAAGTGTTATAAATCTGATATTTGTGTAAAACTATCTAAAGAATAGATTTTTATATGTTTCTGATGTATTTTTGATAACAACAAAAATGAGAAAAACAAAAAAGCAAATTATTGGATTGGCAGTTTCTAGCCTTATTCTGCTTAATGTACAAAGTGTAGAAGCTAAAAAGGAAAAAAATCATTATTTTTTTATAAGTCCTATTGCGGTGACTTTACGTGCTGGAACAGCATATGGAAAACTTGATTCTTCTTCAGTAAAGGTTCGAACATTTGTTACAAGTGATTTATATCCCCCTGATTTTGTGGGTGTTTTGGAAGATCAAAAACTTAAAGGCTATTCAGGTGTTTTGGGATTAGAATTAGAAACTGGAATCGGTTTTAGAAAAAATAGAAGAAATTTTGAATTTGGTGGAAACCTTGAATTTAATATTGGCGGTCCTGCAACGATTGAAAGAAGTGGCAAGAAGGGATATGGCACTGCTCCAAGATATTGGGGATTCAGTAATGATTTTCGTGATTTACAATTCTTTCCAGGATTATTTACTAGATTATCATTAACGCAAGATAATCCCAAGAGTTTAGATAATTCTATGCAAGTTTATTTTAAATACGCTGCAATATACGACAGATTATATTTATCTAAAGGTATTGATGCTTACAATGTACTTCATAATACAGATAGATTTAGGCTATTGGATAAGATAAATCACGAATTACTTTTAGGATGGGGAACATCGATGAATTCTGAAAAAAAATATGGGATATTATTTCAATTGGAAGCAGGAGCTTCAATACCTCAAGTATTAAGAGAATATGATATGGGAAAATTTGATGAGAAAACTTCTTTATTTGCTAGGTATAGATTCGATTTATTTAGAATAAGAAAATGAATTATTTATCTTTTAATCTGTTAATTTTTGTTTAAAAGAATTCAGTTTAATATAAAAAGAAAAGAATTATTTACCAAGGTTTATCTGCACTAGGTCTGTAAATTGATGGCATTTTTCCACCAGCCAATCTTATATAAATTGAAAGTTGTCCCCTATGATATATTTGGTCCGTTAAAACAAACCATAAAACATCTAGCTTTCTTAAGTCTGCCATTTTCTTTGGACCTACTGGAAATTTAACTGTTTTGTTAAGTTCGGATGATGACATATCTTTAATTTTCTTTATGCGATTTTTCAAAAAATTATATTTTTTCATATCTGACATTTCCATGTAAATTCCCATTAGTTAAATGTTAATTTATAAAAGCAACTAATAGCCCCGGGCGGATTCGAACCGCCGTCCCAGCCTCCAGAGGGCCGGATCCTGGACCGCTAGACTACGGGGCTGTATAATAATAAAGAAGTTTTAATTTAGGTTATAAAGTTAACGATGGAAAGTTTTATAAGTTTTATTCTATTATAATATTTATGCCATTGCAACAAGAAAGATTAGTAAATATAATTTTGGAGACAGAACATCTAGAAGTATTTGCTTATCTTGAGGGTTATCTTACTGGGTTACATGATGCGGGATTTATTCATAGAGAGAGAATACATTCTGAATATAATAGATATAGTTGGGATGTTTCTTTAAATAATAAAAAATGTATTTTTGCTTCGATGGATCGATATAAAATTAAAGATGATCTCACCAAACAATTAAGTCATGGTTTAGAATCTTCTATATTATTGACGATATTTAATGCGGGATACTATATTGATGTTCTAGAATTAGATCCTAAAACCCATGTAGATGTGGGTTTACAAAAACAGCCATTTTTTTAAAAGTAATTTTCATAAAATCCCTATAAAAATCTTTATAAATCTATTCTATACATAAAAGTTATGCTAAAAGAACCAAATTCTATGGATGAATGTGTTTATTACACTTTAAGAGATATAGGAAAGGGAAAGATTAGATGCTGGGTGTATAAACAAAAATGTCCCAAATGTGGAAAAGCTTTAATGGGAAAACCAAGAGATGAAAAAGGAAAGATAAAGATAAGAGCAAAAGAAGTTCAATGTCCTAGCTGTAAATATACCTTAGATGAAAAAGAATATGAAGATGGTTTAACAGCAGAAGCAAATTATACTTGTCCAAATTGTGGTAAACAAGGAGAAGCTAAAACCCCTTATAAAAGAAAGAAAGTTAAAATTATGGATGAAGAAGATGGAAAATTAGTAACAGCAGATGTTTTAAGATTTAATTGTGAACATTGTAAAGCTAATATTGATGTTAGCAAGAAAATGAAAGGTGCTTAATTTTTGATGAAAGATATTTATAGTTTTGAAAATGCTTTAGGGGAATTAACTGTCGATTTAGTTAAAAAAAGAAAAAATATACCGATGATTTTAGGTATATATGATGATATTACATTTCAGATGTCTAAACAATTTAAAGTTTTTAATTCTCCAGAATCTTTAGAAGAATTTTTAATAAAAGATTACGCTAAAACGCCTAATGATGTAAAGGATGTTCATGAATTAGCAGAGCATGAAAGAGAACATATTAATGTAGGAAAAGAATATGATATCTCTTCTAAACTTATCTATGTACCTATAATTCCGAAGATCTTATTTAAGGTATTAACTTGGTATTATGATTTGCCAGAAAAGGCTCGGGATTGGTCACATGATAAAATGATTGACTTCATTACAAGGGCCTTAGATATAACTGATCCCAGTTCTTTTGATAAAAAGCTTTTAGAATTAATTAATAAAAATAAAATTGGAGATTAATCTTTTATTATGAAAAGAAAAGTTTTGAGAAAAGTTTTAATTATTGGAAGTGATGCAAGAGCTCATGCTTTAGGTTGGAATATAGCATCAAAAGATGTTCAAGTTTTATTTTCTCCTGGAAATCCTGGAACAGAATTAGAAAAAAATTGTAAAAATCTGATTCTAAATGGGACAATAAAAGAAAAATTTGAATTAATTGTTGATTATGCTAAAGGTGAGGGAATTGATTATATTGTTGTAAGTTCTGATGAAACAATAGCAGATGGAATTGCGGATGTTGCTCATGAAAGACATTTTAAAAGAATTTTTGCACCTACACAAAAAGCTGCTGAACTAGAAACTGATAAATTTTTTTCTTATGATGTCATGGAAGAATTAGGAATACCTCAAGCTAGATCTATAAAATGTTATAATGAACAAGAAGCAATAAAAGCAATTCATGAGATTACAACTGAAGATGGAGTTGTAATAAAAGCTAGAGGATTAACTAAAGGGAGGGGTGTTAGTGTTTGTGATTCAAAAGAAGAAGCCTTGGAAGAAAGAGTTGGGCATTGTCAAAAATATGGACCAGAAGTTTTAATTGCTGAAAGATTAAGGGGTGAGGAATTTTCTATATTTGCGATGAGTGATGGAAAAAATGTAATTCCATTTGAGATTGCATTTCAAGATTTTAAAAGAGCTCATGATGGAGATAAGGGGCCGAATTGTTATTCTTCAGACACTGAAATATTAACTAATCATGGTTGGAAGACATTTGATTATTTAAATAGAGATGATGAAGTTATGACATTCAATATTAAAAACAATTTCCTGCATTTTGAAAAACCCTCACAGATATACTGGATGAAGTATAGAGGTAAGATGCTTCATTTCAAACATAGAGAATTGGACTTATTAATAACCCCTAATCATAAAATGTTTGTTAAAGATAGAAAAACTGAAAAAAAGAGCATTATAGAGGCTCAAAATTTATTTGGAGAGAAACTTATTCCAATTTCAGGATACTGGGGAGGAAAATCCTTAAGGTTTTTTATCTTAGAAGAGTTTGATTATAAATTTAACAGAAAATTAAAGTCTCATAAAATAAAATTTTCTGATTGGGTAAAGTTTATGGGACTTTTTTTATCAGAAGGGTGTATATCTAATAAAAAGAATGAACGTAGAGTTTATATTTGTCAGATATCCTCTTCGATTTATTTAGATAAATTTAAAGAAATACTTTCTAAACTTCCTTTTAAGTTTTCCTATGATCCAAAGAATAGTAGATTTAGAATTAATTCTATTCAATTAGTAAAAGTTTTAACTGAATTTGGGATATCTAGTCATAAATTTGTACCTGATTATATTAAGAATGCTAATAAAAAACAGATAAAAGAATTTCTAGACGCTTTTGTTATGGGGGATGGAAGCATTCATAACGGCAGACAAAGATTTCATTCCGGATCTAAAAGATTAATCGATGATATTCAAGAGATGGTTATGAAATTTGGTAAGTCAAGCATAATTACTGTTGATAGAAGAATGATTATGCTAAGTCCATTAAATAAAAAATATTACAGGGCAAACCCAATATATTCTTTAGAAATAAAACCAGAAAAAGAAGTTGGGATAAGGAAAAAAGATATAAAGAAAGTAGATTATAATGGATATGTGGGGTGTGTTACAGTTTCAACAGGTTTTGTAGTGGTTAGAAGAAATGGTAGAATTTCAATTTGTGGGAATACTGGTGGAATGGGATCTTATGGACCTGTGCCTTTTGTTGATAAAGAAATGATTTATAAAATTAATAATAATATGATAAGCAAAGTTGTTCAAAAGATGAGAGAAAATGGAAATCCGTTTATTGGATTTTTATATTATGGAATGATGATGACTAAAGATGGACCAAAGGTAATTGAGATTAATGTAAGACTCGGACATCCTGAAGCATTGCCTTTAATGATGATGATTAAAAAAAACAGTTTGGATGAAGCTATTAGAAGTGCCTTAGATGGGAAAATTGATGGTTCTAGTTTGAAATATAGAAAAGGTGGAGCTTTTTGTACAATGTTAGCTTCAAAAGGTTATCCTGAAGAAGGGAAATATGGTTTAGTGATATCTGGATTGGATGATGTTAAGAAAAGAAATGTAAAGGTATTTTATGATAAAACAAGAAGGAATGGAAAGGAAATTTTAACTGATGGTGGAAGAGTTCTTGGAGTTACTGCTCGCTCTAGAAGAGGAGTGGTTCCAGCTAGAGAATTATCTTCATCTTATTCAAAAAAATTAAATATTCCTGAAGGATTTGATTATAGAACAGATATGGGAGATAGAGTTTTAAATATCTAAGGTAATCTTTTATAAAATTGAACAGGTTTTATGTAATTTAGAACTCTAACGAAAATAGGAAGATCGGATCGTAACCTGAAACTGATTCCAGTCATATATGCATCTGCATTGATTGGTCTAATTCTGTTTAATGCTTCTTCAAAATTTTCATCGCTTCCATCAAAATAAATATAAGTAGGTTTTCCAATAGGTTGTGCATTTATTCTTTGATGTTTAGAATCATATATATCCCTCTCTTGAATTGTTAGTTGTTCTAGATTTTTTCTTTGAGAGATTTCTCTAGTTGTCATATTTAAATCAGGATAGAAAAACTTAAAAAACTATCTTTTGTTTAAAATTTAGTTAACATAAACTTTAAAAACCTTAAAAATAAGAATTCTTTTATGTATAATCCTAAAGAAGTTGAAGAAGGGATATTAAAGTTCTGGGAAGAAAATAAAGTATTTGATAAATTAAGAAAGAAGAATAAAAATAAAGAGATATATTCTTTTTTTGATGGACCAATTACAGCTAATAATCCGATGGGAGTTCATCATGCTTGGGGAAGAACTTACAAAGATGTTTATCAAAGATGGAAGGCAATGCAAGGATTTGATCAAAGATATCAAAATGGATTTGATTGTCAAGGTTTATGGGTAGAAGTAGAAGTTGAAAAAGATCTTGGATTAAATAGTAAAAAAGACATTGAAGCTTATGGATTAGATAAATTTAGCTTAGCTTGCAGAGAAAGAGTAAATAAATTTAGCAAGATACAAACTCAACAATCAATAAGATTGGGACAATGGATGGATTGGGATAATTCTTATTATACTATGGATGATTATAATATCGAACATATATGGTATTTTTTAAGTAAATGTAAAGAGAAAAATTGGCTGTATAAAGGGACTAGAGTTATGCAATGGTGTTATAGATGTGGAACTAGCTTAAGCCAGCATGAATTAATTGATTCTTATAGAGAGATTGTTCATCCTGGAGTTTTTATTCAATGTAAAATAAAAGGAAGAGAAAATGAATATTTATTGATATGGACGACAACTGCCTGGACATTAACTGCAAATGTGGCTGCTGCTGTAAATCCTGATTTTAATTATAGTCAAGTAAGCAAAGATAACAAAATATTTTATTTAGCAGAAGGAACATTAAAGAATTTAAGAGGAGATTATATTGTTTTAGATACAATAAAAGGATTAGATTTAGTTGGATTGGAATATGAAAGTCCTTATCAAGATTTAGAAATACAAAGAGGAATAAAACATACAGTAATATCTTGGGAAAATGTTGGAGAGGAAGAAGGAACTGGAATTGTTCATATTGCTCCTGGTTGTGGAGCTGAAGATAATGCTTTAGGAAAAAAACATCAATTAAAGGAACCATGTCCTTTAGATGAAAATGGAAATTATGTTTCAGGATATGGATGGCTTACTGGAAAAAATGTTAAGGGAATAGCAAACGAGATAATAAATGATTTAGATAAGAAAGGATTTTTGTTTAAAGTTGAAGATTATAAACATAGATACCCTGTTTGCTGGAGATGTGGGACAGAAATTGTTTTTAGATTAGTAAATGAATGGTTTATTTCTTGTGATGAAATAAGACCTTTAATGAAAAGAGCTGCTAATAATGTTACTTGGTATCCTGAACATATTGGGAAGTTAATGCAGGACTGGCTTGATAATATGGGAGATTGGTGTATATCTAGAAAAAGATATTGGGGATTGCCAATGCCTGTTTGGGTGTGTGAAAATAATCATGAAACTTTTATTTCTACTAAAAAAGAATTAGAGAAAAAAGCAATATCTGGATTAGATCAATTAAAAGAATTACATAGACCTTGGATTGATAATGTTAAAATAAAATGTGATCAATGTAAAAAGGAAGCTACGAGAATAAAAGAAGTTGGAGATTGCTGGCTTGATGCCGGAATTGTTCCATTTTCAACATTACATTATTTAGATGATAATGAATATTGGAAAAAATGGTTTCCAGCCGAATTAGTTTCCGAAATGAGAGAACAAGTAAGATTATGGTTTTATTCTATGTTATTCATGGCTGTAACTTTAGAAAACAGAACTCCTTATCTAAATGTTTTAAGTTATGAAAAAGTTCATGATGAACTTGGAAGACCGATGCATAAAAGCTGGGGAAATGCAATATGGTTTGATGAAGCTGTAGACAAAATGGGAGCAGATGTAATGAGATGGATTTATACAAAGGTTAATCCGTCATTAAATATGAATTTTGGATATACGATAGCTAATGAAGCTAAAGTTACATTAAACATGTTAATTAACCTGAATACTTATTTAGAACAAGCTCTTGGAAATAATAAATTAAGCAAAGATGCAACATTAGAAAATGAAGATAGGTGGATATTATCAAAACTAAATAGATTGATAAGAGATGAGACTGAAAATTTAGAAGGGTTAAAACCACAAGTTGTTACAAGAGATTTAGAAGAATTCTTTACGAATACATTATCTAAAGGTTATATACAATTGATAAGAGATAGAGTACAGCAAGAAGATGGAGAGAATAAAGAAGGGGCAATAAAAACGTTATATGAAGTTAATTTAAATTTATTAAAATTAATGTCTCCTTTTGTTCCATTTTTAGCAGAAGAGTTATATCAAAAACATTTCAGAAAACATGAGAAAGCTGAAAGTATATTTTTAATGAATTGGCCTGAGTTTGATAAAGATGCTATTAGCAATACATTAGAAGATGGAATGAAGATAGCTGAGAAAGTAATGCAGGCCGGATTGGCTTTAAGGGAAAAAAATCAAGTTAATGTTAGATGGCCATTAAGAAGATTGTTTATTGCATTAAATGATGATAAAGATAGTAATTTGATGTCTGGATTTGTTGATATAATTAAAAATCAATTGAATGTTAAGGAAGTTGTTATAGAAAAGAAATTAAAGCATTTTGATATAGAATTTGATTATGGAAAGCTTTGTTTGGATTTTGAAACCGATAAAGAGTTGGAAATTGAAGGGTATTCAAGAGAAGTAATAAGAAGGATACAAAATTTGAGAAAGAAAAGTGGATTAAGGAAAGAAGATAAGATTGAATTGAATATTACAAGTAAATATGATCTAAGTAAACAGGAAAAAGAAATTAAAGCAAGAGCTGGAGCTAAAACTTTAGAGTTTAATAGTGATGAAGTGTTTAGAAATATAGATAAATTTAAAGTAAGAGATCACGAGTTTAATATTGGATTTAATATTGTGAAATAGAGCATTTAACGACTATAAAATAAGTATTCCTTTATAAATAGCTTTAAATACTTTTCTATATTGGTTTATAAACAAAGGGTAAAAAAAGAGAGGGGGAATGATTACTTATGGCTAAGAAAGAGAAGTTTAAGAAAGAAATTAAAATCCAGAATATTGTAGCTTCTACGGCCTTGGAGCACGATATACCATTAATTAAGCTAGCTGAAGCTTTGCCAAATACAGAGTATAATCCTGAGCAATTTCCAGGATTAGTTATGAGAATTAGAGAGCCAAAAACAAGTGCTTTAATATTCAGCTCAGGAAAAATAGTATGCACTGGGGCTAAGAGCATGTCTAAGGTAAAAGAAAGTGTACAAATGATAATTAAGAATATAGAGAAGATTGGAATAAAAATCAAGATAGTTCCTGTAATAAAGGTTCAAAATATGGTAGCAAGTGGAGCTATAGGAATAGATTTAAATTTAAATGATTTAGCCATGAGACTAGAAAATACAGAATATGAACCAGAACAATTTCCAGGATTGGTATATAAATTACCAGGGACAAGAGCAACATTTTTATTGTTTAGTAATGGAAAGATTGTTTGTACTGGGACAAGAAGTGAAGCTAAATTAAGAGAAGCTGTAGATGGATTAATAATTAGATTAAAGAAGTTAAATTCAAAGAGTAAATAGTTTCTGATAACACAAAAGGTGACCAATGGAAGCTGCAAAGCAGATAGAACTATTTAAGGAATTTGTAGAAAAAATTTATGAAAAGAAATTGTATGAATTAGTTAGTAAAGGAGCTAAATCTTTATTGATTGATTTTAAAGAATTAAGTGAGTTTAGTCCTGAGCTTAGTGAAGATGTTCTAGATGATCCTGAAGAAACAATTAAAGCAGCGGAGGTTGCACTTTCGCAAATTGATATGCCTGAGCTTGGGGTTAGTGAAAGTGGTTTTTTAAACAGAGTTAGATTTACCAATATTCCAGATTCTCAAGGTGTTCATATTAAAAATATTAGAAGTAATCATTTGAATAAATTTGTTGTTGTTGATGGAATTGTAAGACAGACAAGCGATGTAAGACCGCAAGTTACAAGTGCAAAGTTTGAATGTCCTAGTTGTGGTAATACATTAACAATATTACAAATTGATAGCAAATTTAAAGAGCCTTCTAGATGTTCTTGCGGAAGAAGGGGAAAATTTAGATTATTAAGCAAGGAATTAGTTGATGCTCAAAGAATTATAATAGAAGAAAGTCCTGAAAACTTGGAAGGTGGAGAACAAGCAAAAAGAATTGCTGTTTTCTTAAAAGAAGATTTAGTTGAACCAAGAATGGAAAAGAAAACAACACCTGGAACTAAAGTAAGAATAATGGGAATACTAAGAGAAGTTCCGATAATCGCTCCTGGTGGTGGACAACTAATAAGATATGATTTAATGGTAGAATGTAATTATATTGAACCAATAGAAGAAGCTTTTGAAGAACTTGATTTAAAGAAAGAAGATGTAGATGAGATAAAACAATTAGCAAAGGATCCTTTGATTTACGAAAAATGGATTCAGTCAATGGCACCTTCTATTTATGGACATGAAGATGTAAAAGAAGCATTAGTATTGCAATTATTTGGTGGGGTAAGAAAATTTAAAGAGGATGGAACTAAAACTAGGGGAGATATCCATGTTTTGCTAGTCGGAGATCCAGGATGTATTTCTGGAAATTCTCAAGTTGCATTATTTTCAAAGGGAATGAATAAAATTCAAAATTTGGGAAAAATCCATGGACAACCAATTAGAGAAGTTGTTACAAAAATAAGAAAAAATCAAAATGATAAAGGTTATGATTTTGCAACTGTCTTTCAAAAATATAAATATCAACCAGTTTTGAAAGTGGTTACAGAAACTGGAAAAGAAGTTATCTGCACATATAATCAACCTTTTTTAACAAAAGAAGGATGGAAAAGGGCAGATGAAATTCCATTAGATACTAAGATAAGAGTTATGCCAAAGATACCAAATCATGTTAATAAATTAGCAGATACTAATTTTACTCTAGTTGAAAAGAAGTCGGGTGTATTAAAAGATGTTTCAATCCCTGAAAAATTTACAGAAGATTTGGCTGGTTTATGTGGTTATATAATCGGGGATGGAAATATTCATCCTACTGGTTATAGAGTAACTTGTTATGTTAATGAAGAAGAAACTGACTTGATAGAAAAAATTTCTTTTATGTGTAAAAATACTTTTAATGTTGATCCAATAATTTATACAAAACATGCCAATGGCAATATAAAATCAATAGATGATGGAAATGGATTATTAAGGCAGTTTGTTTCAACACAAGATATTCATCTTATGGAAATTAATAGTAGACAAGTTGCACAATCTCTTTCATTTTTAACTACAAAAAGAGTTCCTCAACAGATATTTAAAAGTCCAAAAAATGTTATTGCAAAATTTATTAGCTGGCTTTTTGATGCTGATGGTTGTGCGTTTGGTATTGGGAGAGGAAGATGTTCTATACAATTAAAATCTAAAAATATTGATTTATTAAAAGATGTGCAGTTATTGTTATTATATTTCGGCATACAATCTAGAATAATTGAAGATAATTTGTGTATAAGAAGATCTTTTGATATGGAATTATTTATCAAATATATTGGATTCAATTCTATAAAAAAGAAAAAAGCATTAGAAAGAGTTTTGGAAGTGATAAGAAATAGAAATAATAATATAAAAAGAAAAGGATATCAAAGATATGAAAAAGTTGTCAAGATAATTCCTTTTGGGTTTATGGATGTTTATGATTTTGAAGTTCCTCTAAGCCACACATTTATAGCAAATGGAATAGTTTGTCATAATTCAGGAAAAAGTCAATTGCTGCAATTTATTAGTAAGGCTGCTCCTAAATGCAGATTTATTTCTGGAAAAGGAGCTACATCTGCAGGAATAACAGCCAGTGTTGTTAAAGATGAATTCTTAAAAGGATTTGCGCTAGAGGCTGGAGCAATAGTTTTAGCTAACAAAGGAATTGCAGTTGTAGATGAGTTAGATAAAATGAATCCTGAAGATAGAAGTGCTTTGCATGAAGCTTTGGAACAACAAACAGTAACTATAGTTAAAGCAAATATTCAGGCAACATTAAGAGCGGAAACTACATTACTTGCTGCTGCTAATCCAAAGCTTGGAAGATTTGATCCTTATCAACCAATTGCTGCTCAAATTGATTTACCTTCAACCTTGATTAATAGATTTGATTT
>Ga0209542_10015694_pt1 | contig 12668 bp, 13 predicted proteins | sample RifCSPhighO2_01_FD_184028 | JGI IMG/M metagenome (GOLD analysis project Ga0209542, IMG submission 184028) | Soil microbial communities from Rifle, Colorado - Rifle CSP2_plank highO2_0.1 (SPAdes) (version 2) | ecosystem: Environmental > Terrestrial > Deep subsurface > Rock core/Sediment ...
AGCGTTCGCTCCGCTACACGACACCCCTGAAGCTCTTTGAGTACATGGTGTCCGGCGTGCCCATCGTGGCGTCGCGCATTCCGAGCCTTGAGCCCTATCTTGTTGACGGCGAGAATGCCATCTTGATCGATCCGGATAATCCAGAGCAGCTTGCCGCAGGGATCAAAAAGATTTTTGATGAACCCGAAGCCGCTTGCCGACGGGCAGACGTGACACACAGAGATGTCAAGAAATATTCGTGGCAGGAGAGGGCAAGATCCATACTTTCTTTTATGCGCGGCACTCCCCCACAGGATTAAATGGTCAATCCACCGCCAGATTTTTGAAGAAACTCCTCGAAACTCTGTGCGTTTTGATCGCGCGCGGAAAGGGCGACAGGATTTTTAATGGGCCACTGGATGTTAAGCGTGGGGTCATCCCATTTGAACTCACCCTTCGCGCTGTCATCATATCCATTATCCATGTGGTAGATCACCTGGCAATTATCCGAGAGGGTACAGAGCCCATTTGCAAAACCTCGTGGGATAAAAAGCATACAAGGTTTTTCGCTGGAAAGAGTAATCGCGCCCCACTTGCCGAGCGTTGGAGAGTTCTTACGTATATCGATAAAAACCCAAAAACCTTGTCCCTGCGCCATACAGATCAGCTTGCTCTCATTCTTTGGGGGGTAGAGGAAGTGAAGCCCTCGGACCGTTCCTTTCTTTTTAGTGAAAGCGCGGCTCTCCTGCACCCATTCCGTAGGCAATCCATGCGCCCCAAATAGTTCCTTATCGTACGTTCGCATAAAAAAACCCCGCTCGTCCTCATTCGGATTAAGTTCAATTTCAAAGACTCCCGGTATGGCGAGCTCCTTAAATATCATGTTTGTCTGTCGTGCATATCTATAGTACCTTGCAAAGCACGCCTATGCCAAGAATCACTGCCTGCAGGGTATGCGGGACTCGCGGACCGAAGCCTTTTTTTGACCTGGGGAAGCAGCCTCTCGCTAATGCGCTCCTCAAAAGCAGAAAAGCGAAAGAGATTCGGTATCCGCTTGCGCTCACCTGGTGTGCAAGGTGTAATCTGGCGCAACTTAGTTACACGGTGGACCCGAAGCTCCTCTTCTCGCAGTATGTATGGGTAACGGGAACGTCAGCTGCGGCAAAAGATTTCTCCAAGATATTTTATAGAGAACTGGTGAAAAGAACCCCGCGAGCCAAATCCAGTTATGTGCTTGAAGTGGCGAGCAACGATGGGACTTTTTTGAAGCCGTTTCTCGCGGACGGATTTGACGTGCTCGGCATCGATCCTGCTAAAAACGTGGTCGATATGGCGAGAGAAAGCGGGATACCGACCAAATGCGCGTTCTGGGGGATAAAGGCAGCGCGTCGGCTGACGAAGGAACGAGGTAAGGCGCACATGATCTTCGCGAGGAATGTGATCGCGCATGTTGCTGACCCGCGCGACTTTGTCAAAGGGCTCGCGCTCGCGCTCGACGAGGACGGCGTCGTGGCGATAGAGCCGCATTATGCCGGAATTATCCAAAAGGAATATCACTACGACTCTATCTACCATGAGCATCTCTGTTATTTCACTCTCAAGCCCCTGGAATACCTCCTGGAGGAATCAGGACTCCACGTGTTTGATATTGCGGAAAGTCCGATAAGCGGCGGCGCTATTATCGTGTACGCTTCGAAAAGAAAGCGGCCCGTGAACGCAAAACTCCGGAAATACCGGCAGATGGAGTCGAGACGTAAAACGAATTCACTTTCGGCGTGGCAAACCTTTGCCAAGAAGGCTCATCAACATCAACGACGACTCCGCGCGCTCCTTATGGACTTGAAAGAGAAAGAAGTGTCCGTAGTCGGCTGGGGAGCGTCCGCGCGCAGCTCAACACTCCTCAATTTTGCGGATGTAGGCCCGGACCTCATTTCTGAAATCGCGGACAAGAATCCGCTGAAGCATAACCGCTACACGGCGGGGACTCATATCCCCGTGAAGGCGCCCACAGAGGTACTGAAACGAACACCAGGATGCGTGGTTATCTTAGGATGGAACTTCAAAGATGAGATCGTAGCTGAGCTTAAAACGAAGTTCCATTATAAAGGGACGTGCCTGCTGCCATTGCCGGGTATGCCCAGGGTAATAAAATTATAATGATGAAAAATGAAAAAATAGTAGGGGAAGATTACCATGATGTTCATGCTCTTACGGAGCTCGTTATAAGAGTCTATACAGATGTACATGCGACTGACCCCGCTGATGTGGCTTATCTCTTTGGCCAGTCGATTAACAATGAGGATTCAGTGCTCACTGGTGCGATTTTTTTATGGAATGCTGGTCGGGTGAAGCAGCTATGCATCTCTGCGGAGTCAGCCCCAGGATTTATCCGATCTGCTGAATGGAGAGCACGTCTCATACATGCAGGCGTGCCTGAGACGCAGATAGATGCGTTACCTCACGTATCCATTTTCCCTCGATCTACTGATGCCGAAGCTGAAAGTATTATTGAGCGTGCGGAAATATGTGGATGGAAAAACATTTATCTAGTCTCAACTCCCGTACACCAGCTGCGAGCATTCATTTCTGTAGTAAGTGCGCTCAAACGCAAAAAAGCAGAGCTGCAGGTGTTTAATTGCGTCGGATCTGCACAGCGATGGGACGAATCAGTGATGCATTCGCAAGGAGTCCAACGCGGGCTTCGTCGGGATCTCGTCCATAAAGAGCTTGAGAAAATTGAACACTATTTTCAAAAAGGAGATCTTATCGCGCCACGTGAGGTATTAGCATACCTAAACAAGCGCGATGAATCTGATTTCCCCTCAACAAAAAACACACCCGGTAACCTGGTAGGTCTCTAAATGGTTATTTTAATGGTACAGTGGCTTATCTATGATTATTGTGCGCGCACCGATGCGCATAAGCTTCGTTGGAGGTGGGACGGATCTCCCCTCTTTTTATCGCCGATATCCCGGGCGAGTCATTTCGGTGGCGATCGACAAGTATTCTTATGTGACCATAAATCACCCACCTCTGGTACAAAAAGTCGCGGCGCGCTACGCGATAAGCGAACTCGTCGATCATCCTCGAGAACTGAAGAATGACCGGATCAGGGAAGCGCTTTTGAGTTTCGGCATAGACAAAGAGATAGATATTGGGTGCTTCTCCGACGTGCCGGTAAAAGCCGGTCTCGGCTCGTCCTCAAGCTTCGCGGTGGCTCTCATAAAAGGACTTTCGACGTACGTTGGGAGGAGAGTAGATAAGCGGGCGGTAGCCGAGGCGGCTGCGAAGCTCGAAATCGAGACGCTCAAAGAACCGATCGGCAAGCAGGATCAGTATGCCGCCGCGCTCGGCGGCCTTAATATTTTTCAGTTCAATCCTGATGAAATGGTTGACGTCGTGCCGGTACGGATGGATTTCAAAAAACGATTCGATTTTGAAAACCATGTTCTTGTGTTTTTCACGGGTATCACGCGACTGGCCTCGAGCGTCCTTTCCGGGCAGAATTCAAGAGCCGATCAGAACTTCGAGACGTTAAAGAAAATGTCCGATTCTGTATTTGAGTTCAGGGACAAATTACTTGCGGGGGACTTTCGCGCGTCAGGTGAAATGCTTCACGAAGGATGGCTGCGGAAGAAGTCGCTTGCCTCGAATGTTTCGAATACCCCGCTTGAAGAGTACTACCAAGAAGGTATCCGGCAGGGCGCCTGGGGAGGAAAGGTGCTTGGCGCAGGCGGCGGGGGATGCATGCTCTTCATCGCGCCCGTTTCGAAGAAAAAGGCGATCCGCGAAGCAATGGCCGCAGTCGCCCGGAAGCACGGTCTTTCGGATTTCGGCGAGATTCCGATCAGTTTCGTCCAGGCGGGAGTCGAGGTCTTGATGAACAATGAACACGCTGGCCTCACGGCGCTTCATTCCTAACGACCTGATGGTTGCTTATTTATGGAAAAATACATCATAGAATTTTCAGACGAAGTCGTTTCGGCTCTGCAGAACTTGCCGGTAGAAGAGATTGCAAAAGCTCTTGACATCCTCCAGGCCACCTATGAGCGGGACGGGCGCATCTATATTTTCGGGAACGGCGGTTCTCTGGCGCTTGCGACCCACTGGGTAAGCGACTTCAACAAAACCGTCTTCAGCCATCATCTGGAAACACACAGCCGCAGGTTCCAAGCCATTCGATTGCCCACTACAGAGTCAGAACTCACCGCGTGGGCGAATGATATAGGGTATGAGATGGTGTTCGCCGGGCCACTCAGAAACTACATCATGGAAAATGATACAGTGATTGCCATCTCGAGTTCGGGCAACTCCCCGAATATCATTAAAGCGGTGGATCTGGCGAAGAGCTATAAGGTCCCCGTCATCGGACTGTCAGGCTTCGATGGCGGTAAGCTCAACGCGCTCTCGGATGCGAAAATTCTCATTAAAACGGACCCTGGAAAGTACGAGGTGGTGGAGAGCGTCCATGGAACCATCCTCCATATGATTACGAGATATTTCGTGAGCTACTTCGATCATCTCGTAGAGACCCGCTCGGCAAGGACGCCGTAGCGTTTCTGTCTGGACTCTCTACATGAATATACGTCAGGCGGTAATCCTTGCGGGCGGCAGAGGAGAGCGCATGCGTCCTTTCACCGATACGATGCCCAAGCCCATGGTGTCGGTACGAGGTAAGCCGTTCTTGGAGCACCTCGTGGAACTTTTGAAGGAACAGGGCATACGGGAAATAGTCATGCTTCTCGGGTACTTGCCCGACAAGATCACGGAGCACTTTGGAGACGGGTCGCGCTGGGGCATTCATATCACCTATGCTATCGGCGATGTCTTGGACGAGACTGGCAGCCGCGTGAGGAACGCGAAGGAGCTGCTCGCTCCAAAGTTTCTTCTTATGTACGCAGATAACTATTGGCCGCTCAATATGAAGAAGATGGAAGCGCTATACGAGCGCAAAAAAATCCTCGCCACGACCACCGTTTATAGCAATAAGGACGGCGGCGGCGAATATGGTCCGGAAAATAATGTCTTCGTGGATGAGAAAGGTATGGTGCGGCTGTACGACAAGACCAGAAAAGACAAAAGACTGAATGGGGTCGATATAGGTTTTTTCCTATTGGAAAGAAAAGTGCTGGATCTGATGCCCGAACATAACTTTTCTTTCGAGCAGGTAATTCTCCCCGCACTGATCCAAAGAAATGAACTGGCTGCGTTTCGGACCGACCACCCCTACTACCCTATTACGAGCCCCGATCGGCTGCCAAAGGCGGAGGCGTTTCTTACGCCCAAGAAGGTTGTTTTTCTCGATCGGGACGGCGTAATCTCTCGGTCGATGCCGCCACACGCGTATGTGAAAAAATGGCAGGAATTCAAGTTTCTTCCCGGCGCTATCGAAGGGCTTTCTCTACTTACGGAAAGCGGCTATCAGATCTTTATCGTGACGAATCAACGCGGCATCGCGCGCGGCCTAATGACGGAACGCGATCTGGCCGGGATACACGAGAACATGATCCGCGAACTTAAACAACAAGGCGTCCGGATTGACGGTATCTATCACTGCCCCCATGAGATTAACGCTGGGTGCGAATGCCGCAAGCCGAAACCAGGGCTCCTCTACCGCGCCGCACGGGAGCATTATCTCGACCTCACCAAGTCTATTTTTATTGGAGATACCGAAGGAGACTGCAAGGCCGCGGAGACGGCTGGCTGTCGCCCTATCATTATGCCTACCGACGGCAGCCTTTTTGAGATAGTCCGCTCACTGCCCTAGCGCGTAACCTGCATTTACTCCGGAGTGGTTGTATGCTTTATTAAAGAATATTTCATGGATCAGAAAATACTCATAACTGGCATCGCCGGTTTCGTGGGGTCTCACCTCGCGGACTACATCCTCGAAAAGGAACCTCAGGTGCGGATATATGGCACGACGCGCTGGAATATCGAGCGACTTCGGAACGTACGGCATCTTCTTGATCACCCGCGAGTTACCTGGATCGACTGCGACGTAACCGATCCGATCGCCGTACGCAATCTGATACGCGAGGTCATGCCAGACAAGGTTTTTCACTTCGCCTCCGAGAGCTTCGTGAGCCCGTCCTGGCTCCATCCCTCGCACTACATGGACGTGAACTTCAAAGGCACGGTCAACATGCTCGATGCGATCCGAGAGGCGGGGATCAATCCGCGGTTCCTTATCCCTGGCACGCCTGAGGAGTACGGCGACGTACCAGAGACTGAGCTGCCGATCCGGGAAGAAACGACGCTGCGCCCGGTGAACCCCTATGCCGTTTCTAAGATGGCACAGGACTATATCGGCTATGTGTACTTCAGGTCGTACGGGTTGAACATCATTCGGACCAGGGCCTTCAATCATGAAGGGCCGCGCCGCGACTACGTCTTCGGTGTTCCATGGTACGCTTACCAGATCGCGAGGATCGAGGCGGGGAAACAGGAGCCGGTGCTTACGCACGGTCATATTGATGACGTACGGAACTTCACTCATGTTCGGGATCTGGTAGAGGCCTACTGGCTTGCGATGAAGAAATGCGTGCCTGGAGAAATGTACCTCATCGGAAATGAAAATCCAGAAAATGTCCATACATTCCGGGAAATTATCGCAATGCTTCTCAAGAAATCTACAGTGACAGGAATACAAACAAGAGAAGACCGCAAGCTTGTACGGCCGACATCGCTTCCTAGACTTATAGGCGATACTAGAAAATTTCGCACGCTGACCGGCTGGGAGCCCAAAGTGCCGTTTGAAAAGGTTCTCGATGACACTCTCGACTATTGGCGCGACTTCGTTACTCGCGACTTATACTAAACGTCATGAACAATTACAAAAATATTCCCTCGCTTCGGGGTCACGTCCTTACGAAAAAGGGTAAGGACGTTGTGGAACTCGAAAGAGCGGGAGCCGAATGGGCTCGGGTGGGCGATAAAAACAAGCTCTCCTATGAGATTGATTGGCTGGGGGTGCCGGTTATTCAAACACCTGAGGATTTGGTGCTCCTTCAAGAGGCTATCTTTAAAATCCAGCCCGACTTCATCGTAGAGGCGGGGATCGCTCACGGAGGCGGGCTCATTTTTGAGGCCTCGCTCCTCGAACTCCTCGGGCACGGCACCGTCATCGGGGTTGACGTCGAGATTCGCGAACACAATCGGAAGGTTATCGAGGCCCATCCGCTTTCCAAACGGATCGAGCTGATAGAAGGAAGCTCCGTGAGCGAGGAGGTTATCGAGAAGCTGAAACAGCGGATCCCGGTCGGTAGCAGTGTTCTGGTGTGCCTGGACTCAGACCACACCAAGCCGCATGTGCTCAGGGAACTCGAGCTTTATCAGCAGTTCATACTTCCCGGGGGCTACCTGGCAGTCTTCGACACTATTTCCTCGCAACTTGCGAAAGCGGGAGCCGCAAAAGAGATATATATCGACAACGGGCCGGGAGAAGCTGTGATTGAATTCCTAAAAACGACCGATGCCTTTGAAATAGACACTGCGTTCAACAAGCTGTATTCTTCCCATAATCAGAACGGGTATCTGAGGAGGGTGGCATGAACCCTATGTTCGCAGATCTCAAAGGAAAACGGGTTCTCATAACGGGAGCAAGCGGGGGCCTGGGCGGGGCTATGGCGCAGCTCTTCGCCAAGCACGGGGCGCGGCTCGGTCTTCACTATTGCCAAAACCGTAACGCTGCAGAACAGCTTCTTGCAGAAGTGAGTACCAAAACCGACGCTTTTCTGTTTGAAGCGGATCTGCTTCACGTCGAGTCGACAAAACGTCTGATGCATGAGTTTGTAACCAGACTTGGCGGTATAGACGTTCTCATTAATAATGCGGGGGCGGTATATGACTATAAGCATTTTTCGGAACTTAGCGAAAAAGCTTTCACCGATACCTTCGCTTTGAATGTTATGGCCCCTTTTTATCTCACGGCTGAGGCGTTTCCGCATATGAAAGCGCAAGGCGGCGGCAGAGTCGTCAATATAAGCTCGATAAACGTGAAGTATGGGGGTAGCGCAAAAAGCTTGCATTATTCAGCCGCGAAAGCCGCACTCGAGAGTCTCACGCGCGGATTCGCAAAAGAGGGAGCGGCGCATACCATTCTTGTGAACGCCATTCGATGTGGGTTTATCGACACGCCTATGCGCGCGCGCGTCAACGGCTATAGTGAAGAGCACGCTAAAGAGCGAGTGAATCTTATTCCGCTCAAGCGGATGGGAAAGGCCGAGGATATCGCGTGCATGGCGCTGTACCTGGCCTCGGGAGCAGGCAGTTTCATTACCGGAGAAGTCGTTACGGTAGCGGGCGGAGATTAGCTATGAACATATTTCTCACGGGGTCAGATGGTTTTATAGGGAAGGAAGTGGCGGCAGCGTGCGCCACGCGCAATATAAACGTAGTCGAAGCCGATCTCAAGAACGGTTTCGACATACGCGCAAAGGATATTGCCGAACGTATTCCAGAGAATGTGGACGCCATCGTTCATTTGGCGGGTCTCTCGAATGACACCATGTGCAAGAATAACGGCTATGCGTGCTTCGACATCAACGTGCTCGGTACGCTTAATCTTATAGAGGCCGCTGCAGAGAAAAAAGCGAAACAATTCATATTCGCTTCAACGGAATGGGCATATGACAATTGCACTCTCGAGGAAGTCAAAACTGAAGAGTCCCTCATTAATATCCAAAACCTGAGTTCAGAGTATGCGCTCTCGAAGCTGGTCTCCGAATCGAACTTACGCCAGAAATACCAGCACGGCTTTTGTCCGGTGACTATTTTGCGGTTCGGCATCGTGTGCGGTACCACCGGAGAAAAAAAGTCAGCGGTCGAATCTCTCTTCCTTTCTGTGAAGGATAGAGACGAAGTTTCGGTGGGTTCGTTAGAGAGCGGGAGATGCTTCGTCCACGTCTCCGACATAGCTGCAGGGGTGAGCAAAGCCATCGGTCTTCCCGGCTTCGAGATCATAAACCTTGCGGGGGACCGGCTCGTGACATTGCGGGAAATTATCGAAGTCTCGAAAAGAGTGCTCCGCAAGGACCCGAAAGTCACGGAAACCGCCCCGCAGAACGTGAGCGTGAGAAACATCTCTAACGCCAAAGCGAAGAGTCTACTCGGTTGGAAGCCGGAAGTCACGGTGGAAACATGGCTCGCGCGTCTTGCGAATGTATGAATATAACGTTCAATAAAAAGAAACTCGAAGGGTTCATTGAGTTACTCCCCGAGGTATTCGAGGATGATCGAGGATTCCTTACGCGTATCTATGACGAAAGAATTTTCAAAGATGCGGGGCTGCCGACCGTGTGGAGTGAAGAAAGTCATCATCATACGCGCCGAAAACATATTCTCCGCGGACTGTATGTGCAGCGGCCGCCATTTTCGGAAGGGAAGCTGCTCCGGGTCATACGAGGAGAGATGCTGTGGGTATCGGTGGACGTGAGAACCAGCTCTCCAATGTTCGGACAATGGGACTCGCTCGTGCTCTCTGCTGACCGGAAAAATGTGCTCTATACCGCACGCGGGTTTGCGCACGGCTGCGTTTCGTTGACGGACGGCGTCGATCTATTGATCCGATCAGATAACTATTTTTCGGCAGAGCATGGGCTCGGCATCCTCTGGAACGATCCAAAACTCGCCATTGACTGGGGACTCGGCGAAGCGGCACCCTATATCTCAGAGCGAGACGCATCATACCCTTCTTTTCAGGAGTTTCTGAAAACGTATACTAAGGACATCCTCTCCGGAAACCAGCCAACAATATGACTAAGGAAGCAGACATGAGCCTCATTCGGGAAGTATTGCGGCTGCGTTTGAGTCAACTCCTTATAAACGAGAAGTACAAGGCAGGGGCATTCAAGATACCCATTCATCTAGCAATGGGACATGAAGCGATCGCAGTTGCCGTTGATGCAGTGATGCAGCAGAGCGATCGGCTCGTCTGTTCCCATAGGAACGTCCATTACAACCTTGCGCGAGCCAAGGCGCTTAGGCCTATACTGGATGAGTACTTGCTGAAGGAAGACGGCTTGGCGCAGGCAGAACTCGGTTCTATGAACTTGGCGAATGAGGAGAAACAGCTCATCTATACGTCAAGCATTTTAGGTAATAACCTGCCCGTGGCTACGGGAATCGCTTTAGGGCAAAAGGTGAAGGAGAGTGACGGGGCGACTTTTGTTGTTACGGGCGATGGTGCCATGGAAGAGGGAACTTTTTATGAAAGCCTGCTGTTCGCGAAAAGTAATGGGCTGCCACTCATCATTATCGTCGAGAATAATGATTGGTCTATGCATACGAAAATCGATGAGCGCCGGTCGCGGATCGATCTTGCGCAATTCGCGGCCGCCTTCGGGGCGGAACATGAGCGCTTCAGCGGCAATGACGTTTTCCTCTACCGAGAACGCCTCGCGGCAATCCGGAAGCGCGCGGTAGGCGATATGACTCCCATTGTCGTTGAGATGGAGCTCACGACACTCGGCGGCTGGCATGTCGAAGAAGGCGAACATAAAAGATTTATCCATCCACATGCCGGACCTCTGTCTAAGACGGCCGTCACCGAAGTTTCTGAATGGCCCGAACTCGAACACTCGGCCGAGGATCCGGTATTCGTACTCTCCGAACATGCTCCCGCCGAGTCACTCAAAGCTCTGTCGCGGGAGTTGCTGAGCACCTTACAGGCAGAATCGCACGACCTATGAAGTATATCCAATACGTAAACGAGCTCATCGGGAAAAAGACTGCTGAAACAAAGGGACTGGTCCTCTACGGTCAGAATATCGCTGCTGGCTCGCATCTCTCCGGGCTTACGAAAAACCTAAAGGTCGGGAAGGGTGGCGCTATAGTCAACACGCCCAACTCAGAAAATACACTTACCGGCGTCGGGTTCGGTCTAATGCTTCAGGGCATATCGTCCATTTTCTTCGTGAAGCAGCTGGATTTTCTGCTGCTCGGCATTGATCAGCTGGTCGATACATATAATTTCATTCGAAGAAAGCAGCCGACTGCGTCGTTCACGATCGTCCCCATCATTTCTGATCTCGGATATCATGGACTGCAATCGAGCTTCAATAATTTCGGCGACCTGTGTTCTATCGCACGGATTCCCGGCTTCACCATTACCAATGCAGTCGATGCAGAGGCAATCGTCAACACACATCTCGTCTCTCCGGGCTTCAGGATCGTCGGCGTCTCCCAGCGGCTTTTCGGGAACGAACTCCCAGAGCTTGCAAGAGTGTACGCGAACGCAGAAAAGACTCTTTTTCAATACACGGAGGGGAACGACGCGACCATCGCCTGTTTTAACTTTTCGTTCCCCTATGGGCTTGAATTGCATTCCAAGCTCAAGGAAAAGAATGTCGAATCTGCGCTCTTTTCGGTGAATGCGGTTACGCCTATCGATTGGGAGCCGCTCCTCGCGAACGTCCTGCGCACCAAGAAGCTCGTCGTGCTCGATGACAGCAAGAGCGAAAATCGCTCCTGCGACCATTTCCTGACGCAGGTGTATAAACATTGCTCCACAGCGATGGTGACGGTCGTGAAGAGGGAATTCCGCGACACGCGTTGGCTGTTCCCGAATCCAGACGTCCTCACCGTCGACTACGAGGCCATTATTTCGAAAACATCGGCATAAAAACCATTTCTGGCCTTTGTAGGTTATAGTCTCTGTTACCCCCATGAAGACCCTGTTTCTCGTACTCTCGCGCGGCGGGCTCCTGCGGACGTTGTCCGAATCCCACGTTATCGAGGGCCTCTGTGAGCGCGATTTCCGCGTCGTTATACTGACGCCTCCCTCCGACGAACAAGCTCGCTATGCATCTGAGTTGGAGCAGTATTCCGTCGTATTCGAGCCGCTGTTGACTCCCCGTCCGTTACTCGTCCGGCGTATCCTCCAGGAATTGCAGCGCGCGGTGGTATTCAACGATACGGTACAAGCGATTTACCGCTACACGATCGCCTCCAAGAGGGATCCCTCTCGCATCCTGTACTGGCCGCGGCTCTACCTCCTGCCGATACTGCGTTTTATCCCTTATATAAAACCGCTCACTCGTGCGCTTGCAAGGGCAGTCGATCCGCAGAAAGAGCATGACGCTCTGTTTACGAAATACCGCCCCGACCTCGTGTTTTCAACGACGCCTCACGACGAATCGGATGCCGCCGTGCTCAAGTCAGCGCTTCGTTTCGGCACACCGAGCATCTGCATGCCGAAAGGCTGGGACAATCTCCCAAAAATATTATTTCCGGTAAAGACTGACCGCATACTGGTCTGGAGTCCGCATATGAAGGAAGAGGCGATCGCTCTTCAGGATTACGCGACGCGTGACGTGGTGATTACCGGGGCACCGCAGTTCGATTTCTACGCGCATCCCGAGCATCGATGGAGCCGAGAGGAGTTCGCGAGGCGGCATGGCCTCGACCCCTCAAAGCGGATAATCCTTTACGGTTCGAGCGGAGCGGACATGTGCGATGAGGCGCGGTTCCTGGATTTGCTTGAAGAGTATATGGCAGAACGGCCGGGTCTCCAGGTCCTTATTCGTCCACACGCGGGCTATCGAGATGACGCCGCCCGCTTCGCGCGTTTCGCCGGCCGGCCCGACTTCAGGATCGATCGGACGATCTCCCAGTCCCTGACCCCGCGGAGCGCGTGGGATATGAATCCGGAGCGGCTTCTCAATCTCTATAACTCGCTGACGCATGCC
>Ga0209542_10015695_pt1 | contig 12667 bp, 12 predicted proteins | sample RifCSPhighO2_01_FD_184028 | JGI IMG/M metagenome (GOLD analysis project Ga0209542, IMG submission 184028) | Soil microbial communities from Rifle, Colorado - Rifle CSP2_plank highO2_0.1 (SPAdes) (version 2) | ecosystem: Environmental > Terrestrial > Deep subsurface > Rock core/Sediment ...
CGTTATTTACTGCTCTCTGCAGAAAGAATTTTGGCTGTAGCCATTTTATTGTAGGAAGAGACCATACTGGCGTAGGAAGTTTCTATCACCCCAAAGCATCACAGACTATATTCGATCGTTTTCCGGAAATAGGAATCAAAGCAGTCAGGTTCGAGAATGTCCTTTACTCACAGAAACAGCAGCGCCATCAGCAAGAAGATGCTTTTTTCGATCCTGCCGAACCAAGACTATCTATAAGCGGTACGGAAGCACGAAAACTATTTGAGGAGGGTAAGGCTCCTCCCGACTGGTTTATGCGTCCCGAGATCTCGCAACTTATTATTGATGCTCTTCAGAAAGGCGAGGAAGTGTTTGTAACCAAGGAATAATAGCACAGGATAACGTAGAATAAGAAATCATAATCTTTATAACCTCTTTAGGTGGAGTGAAAACCATGGTACAAAAAATAGGATTGAAAACACGTGACGATAAAACGCAATTAGTGTATGCTTTAGATCAGCCCTTGAGTGCTGACCAAGTACATCTACTCATTCCCAGTTCTGATGGAATGAAAGCTTTATGGGAAAGACACATAGAACTGTATGAATCTAAAGTTAAACTCAAACCGTGGAAAGAAGATATTCTTGCGGTTCCTTCAAATACCGCGGAAATTGATTTCTCAGATGCTCAATTATGTGTTACGACGAGTTATTATGCACAGATGGTTCGCGATCATGGTTTATCAGGATTAAAACCATTAACAGTACAAGGAATTGTGCGAACCTCTGATGAAAGAATATTAGTGGGTGTCCGTCAGGGCTTTGTACAAAATGAAAAAGTAAGCCTTATGCCTTTAGGTTATGCAGCTGCTCCGGCTGAAGGAGCAACCGGCAATCCTTTATTTCAACAATTGTACGCGGAAGCATCAGAAGAGATAGGTCTTACTGCTGATCATTTTGAAGATGTAAGACTATTAGGATATCAAACTGATCCAGAATTTACGCAGGGAATTAATTTAGTATTCTTAGCCCAAAGTAAGCTTGATGCTGCACAGGTGCAGGTAATTTATGATACTTCGTATGCAATCTATTCTCAAGCGCATGATCGCATCTTTGAAGAAACAAATGATAAAAGTCAAGCCCGAAGAGCAGCAAAAAAAGCAGTGACTACAGCAGGGTTTCCTAATCTTGATGTTGGAGATCATCATCCGATCGTCTTTCTTGAAGATAATTTTGCAGGTCTTGAGGAAACTGTGGGAGAAGCTGTTAGAGATGGAGGTATAACTCTTGATAGAGGTTTGGGTCCTGCTTACCCGTTGATGGCGATCTGCCGTGGTGGGCTAAGGATGTATCAAGAACAAAAACCTCGATTACATTTGTAGAAATAACCCAGCATGACTAAAGGCCTTCCTCTCATCATTGTGTGCGGTCTTTCCGGCTCTGGAAAGACCCATAGTTCTACATTATTGGAAAAAGGGCTGCAGAATTATGTGCGAATTGGTCCCGGCCTATTACGAGAAAAATTAAACATCTCCACCTATAGCCGAAAAGATACTCCTAAACTTCTAGCGGAAGTAATAGAACTTATTGAAGAAAATAGCAAACAAGGAATAGGATCGATAGTTGATGCTAATCTTAAAACAGTTGATATCCGGCAATTCTTTTACGATACGGCCAAAGAGTTAGAGATAGATGTCATTGTCATCGAAACCCATTGCTCTCCAGAAGAGGTCAAAGTGCGTATGGGTGCAAGGAGGCAAATCACTGCAGCAGAAAACCCGAAAGATTTCACAGTTTATCTGGAACAAAAGAAACTATGGCAGCCTACTGATTTAGATCTTGAATTAGGCTACGAGAACCTTTCTCTGATACGTTTTGATACTGAGAAAGAACTATGCCAAGTAATTAAAGTAAGTGAAGGGGTTTCGCCATTTATTGACAAAATCTTTTCTTGTTTTACTAAGAAGTGAGGCTGCATTAGACAATACTCAAACTTTCTTTTGTAAGATTCTTCTCTTTCAGAAGTTTTAAATAGGGCTTATTGCTAAGTCTTTCTATGGAGCAAAAACAAGAACAGAAACTTTCTCTTTCCCCTTTCTATGCACTAAAGAGATACAGCCTCAAAAGTATTTGTCGCAGTGCTTTTTCTTCAGTTATCAGTGATGTAGTAGTAGTTTCTTTCCGTAAGAGCGGAAGAACGTGGTTGCGCTTGATGCTAAGCAAAGTTATTGCCGACCAGTATAAGATGAAGGAGCTGAAACTCGATACGGAGTATATGACTCTATTCAAATCTCTTCCTAATGTTATGTTTTCTCAAGCTGGAACAACCCAAACTAATAATAGATTAGATTTCAGAAAACTCTATCGCAAAAAAAAAGTAGTGCTGATGATCCGTGACCCTCGAGCAGTGTTAGTATCTTTATATCATGATTACAATAGCAGAAAAGTCTGGAAGGATGGAAAAACCATGTCCGAATTTATTCATGATCAGAATTGGGGATTGCATCAGGTAATTACGTTCATGAATCTCTGGGCGGAAGAACTCAAGAGAAGGAATGATATTCTGGTTCTTAAATATGAGGATTTGTATCTCGACACCATGAAAGAAATGAAACGCTTCCTAGATTATCTTCCTCTCCAAGCTGATGATGCAGTCATTGAATCAGCGATCATCTTTGGATCACCTAAAAACATGCGTAAGATGGAACAGGAAAAAACATTTAATGATGCACGAATGCTTCCGGCTAATGCAAACGATCCTAATTCTTATACTGCTAGAAAATGTAAATTAGGCAGTTTCCGAGACGAACTTGATCCCGCAGATTTAGACTATATCACAAAAGAAATGAAATTAAAACTGGATCCTATTTTTGGATATGAGTAAGGTGCTTAATGACAATTAGTTCTATTACTCTTCCCTTTAGTTCTTTAGGGCGCGAAACAACCATAGCCCTAGAAGGAATCTATGCAGCAGGAGAAGCTATTCTTAAGGTATATAAGGAAGATTTTACGACTATGCTTAAAGCCCAGCAAGAACCGGTAACTGAAGCTGACTTACGCAGCAATAAGATACTCTTAGCGGCATTAGCAAAAACGAAAATCCCTGTTCTTTCTGAAGAAAAGCACGATTCAGGCAAACGTCTCGATCATTCTACAGTGTGGATTGTTGATCCTCTGGATGGTACAAAAGAATTCATCAAGAGAGATGATGAGTTTTCTATTATGGTTGCGTTAGTAGAAGCTACTGTTCCTATTTTGGGCATTGTCTATCAACCGACAAGCGGTTTACTGTATCTGGCTCGGAAAGGTGAGGGCGTATTTCAAAGAACAAACTCTGGTTGGAAACAATTGTTTGTTTCTGATTTTAGCGAGATTAGCAAAGTGCGAGTAGTTTTAAGCAAAAGCCATCTAGCAGAGAAAGACAAGCAGTTTATTAATCATATCGGCATTACGAACTCTAGTCAAAAGGGAAGTGCCGGTCTCAAAGTTGGGTTGATTTGTGCAGGAGAGGCAGAATTTTATTTTAATCCCAGCGATAAACTTAAAGAGTGGGATACGGCAGCAGCATACTGCATGATTGTGGAAGCTGGTGGAGAAATCACTGATCTTTTTGGAAATCCCTTAAAGTATAATCAAAAAGATGTGTTTCACCGAAAAGGAATTTTAGTAAGTAATGGTATTTTGCATTCATTCCTGACCAATAAGCTGCAGAAATTCTATACTTGATTTTTTTATATTTATTCAACGTAATTGTTTGTTTAACTTACTATTTTGCTTTAGATTTGGTAAATATTTTCTTTACCAGTTGATAGTCTTTTTCTTGAATTTCTCCTAAAATTAATAATAACAGGAGGTAGATTATTCCTAAGAGACAATATTCAAGCGCCAGCCATAATCCCGAGACCGGAATACTACGAGCTAGCAAGTATATTACCAAAGAGGCAGCGATGATCTTAAGGCTTGATCCCCACTGAAAGCCCGCTTTAAACTTTATTCTGACGTAGAGAAGAATGATTAGTACGCCTAATAATGCTGTAGCGGCAGTAGCAATAGCTGCCCCCTGCACCCCATATTTGGGAATTAGGATAAGGTTAAGAATAGTTGATACAACTATTAAAAGAACGGAAGACCAAAGAGCCTTACTGCTGTCTCCTGCGCCAATAGCGACGGAATTTAAGACGGTAAACATGGCAAAAAACATGGAGCCGAAGATAAGAATTTGCAGTACTGCTCCTGAATCGGCGAATGAGGAAGAGTAAAATAGGGTTACTAAAGGAGTAGCAGTGGCACTTACCATCACCGTTATAGGAAGCAAAATCAGGAGCAGATAACGCAGTGCTTCTGTGATGTATTTTTTCGCTAGCAACAATTCCTGCTTAGCTAAGGCTGCGGAAATAGCGGGCATAATAGTAAAGGCCAGGGCGAAAAATAATTGTGGAGAAGTTCGAGCCAAGTTATCCGCAGCACTAAATATGCCTGCTGCGTAATTGCTCTCCAGGAGATGTTTTAACAAATATAGGTCGATATTGTTTAGAAGCACATAGGTAAAAGAGATCATCATAATAGGGAATGCTTTTTTGAGTAAATCTAAGCTGGAATGAAAAGCTTTCTGGGTGATTCTAATTCCGGTAGCATACCAAGAAAAAAACCAGGAAGTAAAACCAGTGAGAATGTAACCCGCTACTGCTCCAGAGATAGTATACCCTAGCAGTACGAGGGGAAAGATAAATATCGGCTTTAGTATGGAATTAAGTCCGCGCAACCAAGCTTGAGTTCTAAATTTATGGGTGCCATTCAAGAAGCCGTCGCTGTATAAACTAAATAAGGCCGTAGGGATAATAATTGCTGAGGATAAACGAATGTATTTTACTAAAGAAGGATCGCGGAAAAAATGCGCTATCAGATTTGCTCCAAAGAAGAATGCTGCGGTTACTACTGCTGCGGTTAGGAGTTGAACCCAAAAGGCAGTGTTAAATAAAGCTTCTTTCTGTTCAGGATGAGCAGAAATTTCTTTTGCTAATGCTTGTGGTAAACCGCGCATGAGTAAAGTTTGAGTTAAGAGCATCAGAGAAAGGATAATGCCTATCACCCCATACTCTGCTGGGCCCAGTAATCTTCCTAATCCGACATGGACGATATAACCTGAAACAAGAAATACGAATTGTGCTAGGAACAGATATGCTGTTCCCCGAGAAACAGATTCAGTCATGATGTAAACTCTCCAACACATATCCTAATTGCTGGAGCGCAGCGCTGGCAGCTAACAATCCTACTACAATTGGCAGACGCGGGTTGGTTTTATTTTCTCTGAGGATATTCTTTGCCGACCATACCCGGAGCTTGACAAAACTTGCTACTTTTCCTACTTTTTTCTTGAAATGATAGTTGGCTCTTCCTCTTCGTAATTGCCAGCGGACGAATGAGCGTAGCGTGGTCCTTGCTTCATGAAAAGCATGTCCTTCCGGAACGTATTTGATTGGTATACTGGCTTGCTCTAAACGATGAGAAAGCTCTGCATCTTCTGCGCCCAATTTTAGGGATTCGTCAAAGAAACCAATTTTATCAAAGACCGTTCTACGCAGCGCGCAGTTTCCGGCAGCAAGATGATTAGTGAAATTATCTGCAGAAACTATCCACATTTTTTCAAAACCTAATGAGCCACCTCCTGGAAATCCCAGGGAAGAGATACAATTTCCGAGAAAATTAGAGGAAGGAATTTTAGTTCCGCTGGTGACCGCAAATAGTTTTGAATCCTGGAAGAGAGGTTTCACTAAAGATGATAACCATTTCTCTTGGACCCAACAATCATCGTCGATGAATACGATGATATCTCCTTGCGCATATTTTATCCCCTGATTTCGATTGAAAGGAATACCCTGCTTTTCTGGGATATTAAAATATCGTATCGGTAAAGAGAATTCTGGGGGCTGGAGGGGAGAATAAGATTCGTGGATAAATAATATTTCGGCAGGATATTCTTTAATCTGGTCTTTGATGCTTCCCAGAAGCCGGTCTAATTTTTCCTTTCGTAATCTATCAAAGATTACCACGATAGAAATTAAAGGTTCCAGATTTTTTTCTAATGTTTTTGTGCAATTACTTTTTGCGCTTTTCACTTTGCTTCACCCATATTTTCTTGCAAAACATCATCGACGGTTCCGATATCAACCCGACGATGGGCTCGTTCTACTTTAATTGGGAAAGAGCTGAATAGATTAGCTATGACCATTCCGGATTCTGATAGGGGAGGGAGTGAGGAATGTAAGATGCTTTCAATCATCTCTTTAGTGTATAAATGCAGGGAAGCATTCACTAAATTTGACTTAGGGACAGCCGGCTTTTCTTCAAATCCAATGATTGTCTCATGTTCATCAACTTGGACGATACCGTGTTGAGATAATCTTTCCTTTGCTCCTTCGTAGACGACGATTCGAGCAATTCTGTCCCTTTGGTATCCTTGTATCATTCTAGAGAGAGGAAAGACAGTATTATCCTCTTGAAAAAGCAAGGTATCACACGCCATCACTAAGGTGCCGTCTCTTTCTATTCTTTCCAGAGCGTAGCGTAAATCTCCTTCAGATCCAAGACGATGCTCATGGTCCCAAACTCCGTTATTAAAAACGTGTTGAGCAGGTATTCCGCTAGCAGTAGCCCAGGCAAGATAGTGGGGGAAATAACGAGCATTAGTATGTACAAAGATGTCTTTGACTTTTAATCCTGCTTCTAGCAACTGTTCTAGCTGATATTGTATAACTGGTTTTCCATTGATAATAACCAGCCCTTTTGGTTTGTTTTCTGCCCAGGTCTTCAATTGTTCTTTATGATTACCAGTGTAGGCAAGATAACTCGCTTCCAGCCTGGTTCCAAATCCTGCAGCAAGAATCAGAGCTTTCATTTTTATTTTCTTCCTATTCCGTAATATGCAAATCCTTCTTCGCGGATTAATTCTGGCTCATAGATATTCCTTCCGTCGAAAATGATCTTTTCTTCCATCTCTTTACCGATTTCCGCAAAATTGATGCTTCTGAACTCGTCCCATTCTGTGACTAGTAACAGAGCCGAACTTCCTTTAGCGGCTTCTTCAACTGATTCACAGTAAGCTATATTGTTTATGCTGCTGAATATTCTCTTGGCTTCTTCAGCCGCGACGGGATCGTATGCTTTTACCAGTGCACCAAGGGTGAGGAGATCTTTTATTATCTGGATGGAGGGAGCTTCCCGCATGTCGTTGGTTTTTGGCTTAAAGGAAAGCCCTAGAATAGTAAAGATTCTTCCGCTGATATCGTTGTTAAACACTTTTTGGATTTTCTGCACCATCACTTTTTTCTGGCGCTCGTTGGCGAAATATACTTCTTCAAATAATTTTGCCCTATATCCTTTTTGGTTGGCAGTGGCAATGAGCGCTTTTACATCTTTAGGAAAACAGCTTCCTCCATAACCTACTCCTGGATTCAAGAAGCGAGGATTAATCCGGTAATCAAGCCCCAAAGCCATGGCTACTATTTTTATGTCCGCTCCCATTTCGTCACAAATGTTAGCCATCTCATTGATGAAAGAAATTTTTGTGGCAAGAAAGGTGTTGTTCGCGTATTTGATGACTTCAGCAGTTTCCCAATCTGTTTCAACTATGGGGAGGTAAGTCCTTAGTCTTCCTGAATATACCTTACGCATAATGCTGAAAGCCCGGTCTGAACTGCCGCCCAGAACTATTTTATCAGGATAATTGAAAGCCCGAACCGCGTCACCTTCTCGAAGGAATTCAGGATTAGCGACCAGGTCAAAAGAGATTTGCTGTTTGCAGTTTTCCTTGATTGTTTCCACTGTCTTTCGAGCAGTTCCCGGCGGCACAGTACTTTTGTTAACGATAACTTTGTATTCTTTGATGTTTTCGCCGATTGTTTTAGCGACCGCAAATACATAATTAAGATTAGCAGAACCGTCCTCATTGCAGGGTGTATTGACGCAGTTAAAGATGACTTCGCCAAAAGCGACCGCCTCTGCTGCATTGGTGGTAAAGTGCAGCCTATTTTTTTTGCGGTTTTGGGCCACCAACTCCGGCAAGCCCGGTTCAAAGAAAGGAGCTTTCCCCTCTTCTAATAATCGTATTTTTTCCTGGTCGATATCAATGCAAATGACATTATGCCCGAGATTAGCCAGGCAGGCGGCAGTAGTAAGTCCTACGTATCCTACACCGAAAATACTAATTTTCATTTTTGTAAACCCTCTTAGCTTCTTCTAATGATTCAAATGTTCCTACATCAAACCAATGCTCTTCAAAGACGAAGGCATGGACTTGGTCGTTTCTGACTAACCACCTGATTAAATCTCCCCCGTTATCAATCTCTCCTCTTTTGATGTATGAATGGAGCTGAGAAAGAAAGTTCTTGGGAAAGAGATAACAAAAAGTGCTGGCTAAACTGCTTTTTGGTTGTAAGGGTTTTTCCTCAAAGTCAATCACTTTGCTGCCTTGCACGATGCCGACACCAAACTTTCCCTTCACTTTCTCTTTATCCTTTAAATCGCGAAAAGCTACTATCGACGTTTTCTTCTCTTGGAAAAAATGAACAAATTTTGATAATGAGAATCCAAACAAATTATCTCCGGCAATCACCAAGAGGTCATCATCAATCATTTCCTGTTCTACTGCAAAATGGATGTCACCTACCGCACCAAGGCGGTCTTCATTGCTCAGGGTCCCGTCATTGAGAATTTTTAACCTGAAAGAAGTTTTTATGTTCTTACTCCAATTCACAAAGTCAGGATAGAATTTGTCGTTGGTTACGATATAAGCTTGGTTCAGGCCAGGAACTTTTTCCAATTCTATGAGGATATGTTCGATGATGGTGTTATTCCCGACTTTGAGCAATGGTTTTGGGGTATTCTCAGTTAAGGGGTATAATCTGGTGGCGTAACCGGCCGCTAAAATAAGTGCCTGCATAGATAAAAACAAAAGAAAATGATTTAAAAGGATTGTGGAAGAGTAAGTCTAAGAATAAGGAAAATAAAAAATAGAAAGAGATTTATCTCTTGAATTTTGGGTCATACCTATGAAAGGCAATCTCACTTGGTGCTCCAAGTAAGGGATCGCTGCGATTGAAGTCGTAGGTCGAAGTTAAAAATCCCAAGAGGTGTCCTTCTTCGTACAAGGGAGCCAAGCCCCGAACATCGTCTGGGATGCCAGTGAACTTCTGTAGTTTGGTAAGGTCTCCTGTTCCCATGCCTAAGCGATATATGCCTGCTCCATCTTTTAGCCCACTTACAGCTGGTGCTGCAACTAAAACTTTGTCGTCAAATAGGCATAAACCATAGAGAAGTTTAGCACCTAAATCTAATTCTCTCACTTTGGTTAATTTATTTTTTGTGGGACCGCCAACATATGTGCGTACGTGCCAAGTCTTTGCATCTGCTTCGCCTTCAATTGAAAGTATATGTCCGCTCGAAAATAATAGTGCAAAGTATCGGCCAGGCTCTTCAAGTGAAGTAAGAGGTTCGAGAACTTTTCCTGTTTTTAGATCGAAGCGACCGAGTTCCCTTCCGCCATTCTGCAAGTAAAACAGTTTTTCTCCCCAGACTTGACCTACCTCAGCTCGTGGAGTGGAATGTGCATCTGCTACACTGCCCCATAATGATTTTGGAGTTCCACCATCATAAGCAGCACTCTTTTCAGTGCTGATGACATCAACGTTTTTTAATTCTGGAACACTTTCTTCATTGATAGTAACTTCTCTTATGGCAAATTCTGACCCAAAATAATTTGCGAGCACAACAACTTGCTTTCCTTCGTGTCTTCCAGAAGTTAATCCTAGAATAGGCATTGATGTTTGTCCAACTGGAACTGGTTTCAATAATCTTCCTTCAAGATTCATTTTAAGTACCCCCTTAAATAATTCAAATCAGATTAGCTCTTTTTTAGTTTAAAAGGATTATGGAAGAGGAGATAACTCACCGTTTACTAACCGATAAGAACCAAACACAAATGGGCTAATTATTCTAGCTAGATCTAAACCTCGATATTCACCAGCAGTCTCTGGTTGTTTGATATTGATAAAATATGCCCAATATTCATCCCCATCTAAATGTTTGCCGTTTACAATCATTCCAACCGATCTTAAGATACGCACACTATTCCATACAAAATCGTTAGATATTCCAATAGCAGTAGGCAGCATCGCGATAGTCGGTCTTTTATCTTCATCATGATTTGAAACTATTGCGTGTAGAATTTGATATATACAAAGTTGCCCAGTTCGGTACACCTCATCAGCGCGAGCGCCACTTAAATCAATCTGATTTGCTTCAGCAAGTTCTTCTATTGATTTCATTATTGGTTTCATATGTTTTGCTCGTGGAGTTTGAGTGTAGGCGGAAATTCCACTTGACAGAATGTTGGTTCAGCTTTTTTCGCTTAGGCGAAAAAAAGATGAGTGGACAGCTTACCGGGGTTCCCGCACGCTAATGCAGTAAAGCCCAGTACGGAGGCGCGCTTAACTTCCGAGATCGAAACGGGATCGGGTGAACCACGCCCCTATGGCCGTCCGAGAGATTTAATTAGGCGGTTATTTATAAAGATTACGCAAAGAAAAAGCAGAAAGATCATGTCTTTAAGGCGCGCTAACAGATTATTTTTGCATAATGTTTAAATGTTCTTCTCCCCGATTCTACTGATTAAAAATGGTGGAAGAAGGTAGAAAGTACAATCTTTTTGTGCTCTTTTCTTGTTTCTTACTGCCTAAAAATTATATATACTGCTTTAAATATAAGGATTCTAGAAGACAATGGTAAAAAAAATAGATACAGCGATTATTGTTGCCGGTGGTTTAGGAACCAGGCTGCGACCGCTTACTGACCATGCCCCTAAGCCTTTGCTTCCTGTTCGGGGAAAGCCAATCATTGAACACGTAATAAAGAATCTAAAAAAACATGGGATTAACAATATTGTTATTTCTATAGGTTACAAAGCAAAACAAGTGCAAGATTATTTTGGTGGCGGGCATTCCTTAGGAGTATCCATCTCCTACGTTATTGAAAATGAACCGCTGGGGACGGGAGGAGCGGTCCGACTAGCATCTCGGGATCTTGATAAACCATTTTTCTTAGTTTGGGGCGATAATCTTATGGATGTCAATTTCTCCAGAATGGAAGAACAATTTTTAGAGAGCAATGCTTCTATAATTATGGCTCTTACCCCCAGAGAGGATGTGGAAAACTTTGGTGTGGCAAAGTTAGAACAGAATAAAATTATCGCGTTTGTCGAAAAACCAAAACGTGAAGAAGCCCCTTCAAAATTGATAAATGCCGGAGCTTTTATTCTTGATCCTGTTTGTTTAGAACTGCTTCCAGATGGAAGATCTTCCCTGGAAAAAGACTGCTTTGAGAAATTAGCTCCCGAGGAAAGAATCGTTGGCTATATTCACGAAGGCCAATGGTTTCCTACTGATACTTTAGAAAAATATCATCATGCTAATGCTTTCTTTCAACCTGAGCTTAATTTCAAAGAAAAAACAGTGATTATCGCTGATGTGGACGGCACTATCTGTGATAGCTGTCAGGTTATCTCCTCGGCTATGGCCGAACAAATATCGAAGATGATTAGTCAAGGATATCAGTTTGCTTTTATCAGCGGCACTAAAACAGGGGATCTACAAGAGATGATTTCTTCACTCTTAAGTCAACCCCACCATCTTCTGGCAACGATGGGAACAAATTATTCTATTATTGGTGAAAATTCGGTAAACAATATCTATAATCATTCTTTTACTATAGAAGAAAAAGAAGAGATTATGGCCGCAATGAGAAAACTGATTTCTCACTTTGAAATCGCCTCTTTAACTACTCCAGAAGACCAGCTCCAAGATCGGGATTCACAAATAACTCTTTCCGCAATCGGCAGGCATGCCCCTTCAGACAAAAAAGCAGCATACGATCAAGATTGTTCAAAGCGCCAGCGCTGGATGGAATTTCTGAAAATTCACCTTGATGACAGCAAATATGGTATCAAGATTGGAGGAACCACCTCAATCGATGTTACTCGAAAAGGCCTAGATAAAGAATGGGGGATTAAACAATTTGCTGATTACCATAAGATTCCTCTTAGTTCGATCCTTTTCTTTGGCGACAAGATTCACCCTGGCGGGAATGATTTTCCCGCGGCAACTATTGTGGATTGCATTTCTGTTAAATCTCCAGCAGAAACTCTCTGGCAACTGCGGTTAATAGAGTTATTGAGCAATATCACTATCACGGAACGGCCCTGGGGGAAATTTGAACAATTTACTGCCAACCAACCAAGTACAGTTAAAATCCTGGAAGTCAAACCTCAGCAGCGTCTTTCCTTGCAGTCTCACCAGCATCGCGAGGAGCTATGGACAGCCTTGGATGATGGAGTGATTGCAGAAGTAAACGGCGTAAAGAAATGTCTTAAGGCTGGAGAAAAAATTGTGATTCCAAAAGGAGCAAGACATCGACTTTCTTCTGAGCAAGCCGAGGTACGGGTTTTAGAAATTGCTTTCGGCAACTTTGATGAAAATGATATTACCCGTTACGAAGATGATTTTGGTCGAATATAGAGAACTTTGCATAATTCATCTTTTTTGGCAAAGCACTGGAAGGGATATTCATCCCTTCTGTGTACAGGAAAAGTCGTTGCTTTTCCCAGTATTATCTAAGAGACTCTGTCACTGTTGTTCCGA
>Ga0209542_10015700_pt1 | contig 12665 bp, 15 predicted proteins | sample RifCSPhighO2_01_FD_184028 | JGI IMG/M metagenome (GOLD analysis project Ga0209542, IMG submission 184028) | Soil microbial communities from Rifle, Colorado - Rifle CSP2_plank highO2_0.1 (SPAdes) (version 2) | ecosystem: Environmental > Terrestrial > Deep subsurface > Rock core/Sediment ...
CCCCCTTACCAATTTGAAGCAGTCTCTCCTGGTGGGGAAGCTTGCTACTAGTCTTAATACAAGTTGAAAATAATACTGAACCCTTATCCATTACCGCAACTCCCACACGGTCAAATCCGGGATCAATTCCCAAGACTCTATTACTCTGCATTGGTATAGACTTCCTGTACTTCGTCATTGTCTTCGAGTTCTTCAATTAATTTTTCTAAAGCCTTTTCATCTTCCTCTGAAATCTTTATTGTCGTTGTGGGTTGTAAGTTGTTGGTTGTCTGGTCTCTATTAAAGGCCCAAGTGGCGGAGCCGGGTGCGGCCAAGGAAAAGCCGCGTTCAGAGAGAATAAACTTTATCTCCTGCGCCGCCTTATTACGGTTACTTGTCAGTGCTTCGATGATGAGCGCCGAGCCTCCAGGGCCATAAGCTTCATAAGTGATGCTTTCAAGCGCTTCCATATCAGAGCCCGAACCCTTCTTGATAGCGCGCTCGATATTATCGCTCGGCATATTATACTCGTGTGCCTTCTCTATTGCAGTATGAAGCACTGCAGAGTTCTTATCACCGTTTACTTGCTTAGAGGCGATGGAGATAGCGCGTGCTAGTTTAGAGAAAATCTTCGACTTAGCGGCGTCCGTGCCAGCTTTCTGCCTCCTTATCTTCGACCATTTATTATGCCCTGACATAAGACTATTTTAACACCCTGTGGATTACTTGGTTGACTATTTTAATAGCAGTAGTATTGTCTAAATAGACCCGTTCCTCCCGCTTTCGCGGGGTGCTGAACGTGGCCTGGAGGGTCCCTACATATGATTGTGACCCGTTTCGTCTCGTCGTTCTGAAGAGGTCCACGGCCAGACACGGCTCAGTTTTCCGGGGGATTGCGGTCCCCCGGCTCCAACCAACCACCAATTTTGGTGGTTGATTTGTTTTTATAAACTAAAGAAGTTTCTTCTGAAGGTTAGCCGGAACTTTCTTACCCAGATGTTCATAGGTATGAGGAGTAGCGGCTCTGCCGCGTGGAGTGCGCTCGATTAGGCCAAGTTGCAGAAGATAGGGTTCATGGAACTCCTCAATAGTGGCCTCTTCTTCCGAAAGGGCAGCTCCCAGAGTACCGAGTCCGACCGGTCCGCCTCTAAACTTTTCCACCACTACTTCTAGAAGCTTTCTGTCCGATGGAGTAAGTCCCAACTCATCAATACCAAGCAAGTCGAGCGCTCTAAAGACACAATCCTTATCCAAGGCCAGCTTCTCCACTTGAGCGAAGTCGCGAACGCGCTTCAAAAGATAATTCGCAGTTCTGGGAGTAGCCCTGCTTCTCTTGGCAATTTCTTCCCTTGCTCCTTTCTCAAGCTCTACACCTAAAATTTTGGCCGATCTTTCCAAAATTTTAGAGATCTCTTCTTCAGAATAGAATCCGAGTCTAAAGACTCCTCCCGAGAAGCGGCTTCGGAGAGGGGAAGAAACCATAGCCACGCGGGTGGTGGCGGCAAGCAAGGTAAACGGCGGCAGTTCAAGTTGTATGGTGCGCGCGGAAGGACCCTTACCGATGATGATGTCAATACTCCCTTGCTCCATAGCAGGATAGAGCACTTCTTCGACAGCCTTATTTAACCTGTGTATCTCGTCGATGAAGAGTATTTCTCCGTGAGAGAGGTTGGTGAGTACCGAGGCCAGGTCTCCCACGCGTTCGATGGCCGGCCCTGAGGTAACCTTAATGCTTCTTCCCGCCTCCTTAGCTATTAAGTGTGCCAAGGTAGTCTTACCAAGCCCAGGCGGGCCGTAGAAGAGTAAGTGTTCGGGCGGAGTACCACGGCTAGTAGCAGCTTCAAGGAGAATTCGCAGATTATTTTTTATAGATTGCTGCCCTATATACTCGTCCCATGTTGCCGGGCGAAGCTCATGGTCAAGATACTTGTCCACCGGTGGGGTTTTCTTTATTTTTTCCTTACTTGACATATTAAATTATGTGTGATAAATTCTAGCAGGTCCAATTCATAAATCTCTAAGCAATTTAGGCGATTTTTCAAGGAAAGATTGGTTCGATTTTTCGAACTGACCTTCTCCTCAGCAGAATCACTTGGCTTTGCTTAGAGGTTTATGCACTGGACTTGGCTATAGCCTAACACGCTAAGCCGAAAGATCTACCACTCTTTCAAGCTCCTCAAGACTGGTGATACCTCTAAGCACCTTAAGCATTCCATCTTCTTCTATAGTGAGAATTTTCTGATCCTTGGCCGCCTCGCGGATGTCTCTTTCTGAGGGATTTTCCACTACCGCTTTCTCAATCAGCGGATCTATCATTATGCCTTCATAAATTCCTTCTCTACCCTTGTAACCAAGTCCTCCGCACTTCTCACAGCCGACACTCTGCCAAATCTTCTCCCTCTGGATGCCTTCCAAGTAAACCGGATCAGGAATCCGACTTATAATTTTCTCCACCAGCTCCTTACTCTTGCCCTCAAGTACTATCTCCTTCTTACAATTGTCACAAAGCCTGCGTACGAGTCTCTGGGCTAGAGAAATGGTAATAGCGGAACTTATAACCTTGGGATTTACACCAAGATCTATGAGCCGCGGGAAGGAGCCCGCGGCGTTATTGGTATGAAGAGTGGAGAAGACAAGGTGGCCGGTGAGCGCGGCGTTTATCGCGGTGGTAGCGGTCTCGGAGTCTCTAATCTCACCTACCATAATGACGTCCGGATCCTGGCGGAGAGCGCTTCGGAGGCCCTCAGCGAAGGTGTAACCCTTCTCCGGATCGGTCTGCGTCTGCACGATGCCCTCAATATGATACTCAATAGGATTCTCAATGGTTATGACCTTAATCTCCGGATTGTAAATTTTCTTAAGGAAAGCGTATAGGGTAGTGGTCTTGCCCGAGCCGGTAGGACCGGTGGTGAGTACCATGCCGTTGGGTTTCTTGATCTCTTTCTGTAAAATTTGGAGAAGCTTAGGGTGGATACCCAACTTCTCGAGATCAAGCGCCACGGCGTTGGGGTCAAGTACCCGGAGTACCAGTGACTCACCGTTGGGACCGGGGAGGATCGAGGTTCTCACTTCTATCTCCGAGTTACCAAGCTTTATAGAAAAACGTCCGTCCTGTGCTATTTCCGTCACGTTAAGTTTGAGTTCGCTTATGAGTTTGATGCGCGAGACCAGGAGGTCGAATGTTTTCTTATCGAAGAAGAGTATGTCCGTGAGTACGCCGTCCAAGCGATAACGCAGGCGGATTCTCGCCTCCTCTGGCTCGAGATGGATGTCAGAAGCTTCAAGTGAGATCGCGCCGGCTAGGATAATCTCGAGGATGCGCGAGATACGGTAGCTAATCTTAAGCGACAATACATCGGTGATCATTTTCTTGATATCCGCAAGCGATTTCACCGACTCCACCATCTCCAAGATGTCATCGTTTGAAATATCTAAGGCGCCCGACTTGGTCTCGAATGAGTATGAGAGATCCTTGTACCTGTTCCAAACCTTCTTCAAACTCTGGTGCGAGACCATAAATACTTCCGGCGTAAGGCCGCGTCGCTTCAAGTCCTCTATGACCTCAAGAGCCTTCTCATTTCTCGGAGAGAGGACTGCCAAGGAGACGCGTTTGTTTACGGAATTAAATACCGCTACCTCAGCTTCACGCGCCACGGATTCCTTGAGTACGCGCAGAGAATCAATGTTTATAGGGTGGATGGATAGGTCGAGGTAAGCGAGGCCGTAGTGCGCGGCCAAGGTACTAGCAAGCTCCTCTTCCTCGCGGCGGTGAAGCATCTTGACCTTGTCCTTCTGAGCGTGTTCATCGAAGACAATCATCCCGTTAGAAGCAGGTCTCGGTCAGCGAGCCTTGCTTATGTAAATTAGGATTAAATTTTTGACCAGTTTCCATATTCATATTATGACACCATATTGAAACCATGACCGCGGCTTCTAATGGGACCATGCATTAATTATAAATGTTTGACTTTTTAATGCAAATTGTGTTATAATATAAAAAGAAAGAGAGGAGGTCTCATGAAGAGACTACTGACAGGGTTTCTCATCGCTGCAGCGGCGAGTGGGTGTGCAGTGCGAACCTCGCAGGGGGTACACTTCTTCCTCCAGAGGGGAGTGGTGCTACAACTGGTGCATACGTGCACGGATAAGGCGCGTGTGTATCAAGCTGGGCCGGGGTTTCTGCAGGAAATAATCGGTGCTACTCCGGTCGACCTTGCGCTTGAACCTACTGTGTTCGGGGATCGGAGGATCTCGGTTACGGTGCAGTCCATTGACACGGCGGGAAAGGTTGTTGGCACCTATGTCGAGGAGTTGTACATTGATTCTAATACCACCACCGCCCATACCTGGGTCATCGGCGACACAGGGTGGAGCGGGGGCGGGCGTCAGAGTCGGTGCAACAAGTAGGGTGGGCAGGGACGCGAGTCCCTGCCTTTTGTTTACCCCGAGCGAAGTCGAGGGGTATAATACGGACATGGCCGCCACCGTTATAGCGTTACAGGGAGAACTCGGTTCTGGCAAGACCACCTTCGCCCAAGCCTTCGGCAAGGTAGTGGGCGTAGAAGATCACATGCAGAGCCCCACCTTCGTCATCATGAAGTCTTACGACGTAGACTGGAAGGGGTATAAGAAATTAATTCATATAGATGCTTACCGACTCGAGAGCGAGAGTGAACTTCTCCACCTTGGTTGGGACGAAATGATAAAAGACGCCGGAAACTTGATACTTATAGAATGGCCCGAGCGGGTGGAAGGGATAATTCCCAAAGATTCCAAAAGAATTCATTTCAAACATGACAGACCGTAAGCTACAAGCTAAAAGCTCCAAGCTAGTCCTGCTCGATTCTCACGCCATCATCCACCGTGCGTATCACGCCTTGCCTGAATTCAGCGCCTCCAGTACCGGCGAGCCAACAGGTGCGCTCTACGGGCTGGTAGCCATGCTTATAAAGATGATTCAGGATCTGAAGCCCGACTACATTGTGGCAGCTTTCGATCTCCATGGACCAACTTATCGCCATGAAGCTTATGAAGCGTATAAGTCAGGCCGGAAGGAGAATGATAAAAATTTGGATCTCCAGCTTGAGAGAGCCAAGGACATCTTCGAAGCCTTCGGTATTCCTGTCTATTCCCATGTCGGATTTGAAGCTGATGACATTATCGGCACTATTACTAAGAAAGTTAAGAACTTAGATATAGTCATCGCTTCAGGAGACATGGACACTATGCAGCTTGTAGAAGGTAAGCGAGTGCAAGTGTATACCTTAAAGAAGGGTATCAATGACACTATTCTCTATAATGAGAAATTGATGGAAGAGAGATTCGGTTTTCCCCCCAAGAGACTGGTGGACTATAAGGGCCTCCGCGGCGATCCCTCCGACAATATCATCGGGGTGAAGGGGATAGGAGAGAAGACAGCCACCACTCTTATCCAAGAGTTTGGTACTATTGAAAATATTTATAAAAATCTGGATAAGGCGAAATTAAGTGACCGCTTCAAAAAGCTTCTGGAAGAAAATGAGGAGGAAGCGCTTTTCTCCAAGACCTTGGCCACCATCCGCACAGATGCGCCTATCGATTTTAAGTTACCTAAGCCGTGGAAAGAGTGTTTCGATCTGGATAAAGTCCTCACTCTCTTCCGCGAACTAGGATTTAGAACTTTAAGTGAGAGGGTGAAGAAATTGAATTCTAACGGTTCTCCCACTGCTAAGGGGGAGATGCCGAAGGCAGAGGGGGTCGAATCCAAAGATCTCTGCCTCATGCTTTGGGTTATAGATTCCAATATTACCAATCCGACTCTCGAAGACGTTTGGAGTTTTACCAAGACTGAGAGTCCGGAAGAAGCTAGGAAAATTCTGAAGATGGAACTGGACAAGAGGAAGGTGAGAAATGTTTACGAAGACATCGAAAAGCCTCTCATGATTGTAGTAGAGAAGATGAATGAGCGTGGGATCAAGGTTGACAAGTTGCTTCTAGTAGAACTCTCCAAGAAGTACCACAAGGAATTATCAAGGATTGAGAAAGAGATTTGGAAACACGCGGGCGTTGAATTTAACGTTAATTCTCCCAAAGTGCTTTCAAATATTCTCTTTACCAAGCTTGAATTAGCGGACAAGAGGCAGAAGAAGACTCCCGGTGGAGTGCTCTCTACCAAGGAATCCGAGCTCGAGAAACTTCGTGACAAGCATCCTATCATTTCTCTCATTTTGGAGTACCGCGAGCTCTCCAAGCTTCTCTCCACTTATATCGACGCTATACCACCTTTATTAGATAAGAACTCTCGACTCCACTCAACCTTTATCCAAGCCGGATCTTCGACCGGACGCATGGCCTCAAACAATCCAAACCTTCAGAACATTCCTATCAAGACCGAGCTTGGGCGTGCTATCAGGAAATCTTTTGTAACCGATAAGGGTCTCAAACTCCTCTCTATCGACTACTCGCAGATAGAGCTGCGTCTGGCTGCCATCCTCTCAGAAGACAAGAAGCTTATAGAAATATTTAAGAAGGGTGAGGACGTGCATGCTGGGGTGGCTGCAAGAGTATTTAAGGTAAGGCCGGAGGAGGTGACGCGGGAAATGAGGATCAAGGCGAAGACCATCAACTTCGGCATTCTCTACGGCATGGGAGTAAATGCTCTGAGGGAGAACTTGGGTACAGATCGGAAAGAGGCTCAGGAATTCTACAACGAATACTTCAAGACCTTCACCGGTCTCTCAGCTTATCTCGACGGCATTAAGGCAGAGACTGCCCGGAAGGGCTACACCGAGACCATGTTTGGGCGGAGGCGATACTTCTCCGGCTTCAACTCACCCTTGCCCTACGTAAGAGCGCAGGCGGAACGCATGGCTATCAACGCTCCGATACAAGGCAGTCAAGCCGATCTTATAAAAATTGCCATGAGAAAGATCGGGGAAAAATTTCCCGACGCCCATCTACTTCTCCAAGTGCATGACGAGCTGGTTTATGAGGTGAGGGAAGAGGAAGTAGATGAAATGGCGAGAGAGTTTAAGAAAATAATGGAAACCGTAATTCCGGAAGAGAAACTCAAGGGTGTGCCAATATTGGCAGAGGCAAATGTAGGAAATAATTGGGGAGAAATGTCGCCATGGTCCCATTAGAAGTCTAAATCAATATACTTTAGGTGTAATATTAAATTATGAGATTTAAACGAAGTAACTTCTAACGGGATGGAAGAAGAATTAAATTTAGAACCGATCGAAGTACATCCTGAGATGTATGAAGCAAACCTCTTCGGAGAGAAAATGGAAGCCGGAAAACACCCGGTGTTTGAGGAGTCCTTAACACCGGGTGTTAAAGAGGCTTCGTTTAATATCTTTGCCTTTACTGACGCTATCGGGGCGAGGAAGAAGCGTGATGCTTGGGTCTTGTATAGGAAGGCGCTTTCTCTCGGCATGGTACCAGAGGAAATGTTCTATAAATTCCACTGGCAGCTTAAGAGTATGATGCTCGCAAGTCTTACCGAGACTCCCGCCGAGGCGGATATGAAGCCCTTCCCGTACAACAAGGCCAAGGGGTTTCTTAAAAACTTCCAAACTTCTGAACTTCGAAACTTATCAACTGAATTAGTAATAGGCTACCACCATGCCCGCCGTGGAGAGGGAGAAATAGAAACACTAGTGGAGAAAATGCTTCTAAAACTGTAAGATTTTTTTACTTTACAATTACTTGACAATTAAATATAGATTGGTTTACAATTAACTTTACAATGTTAACAAAAGATAAAATACTAGAAACTGCAAAGATAAAAGGTGAAATTCGAAGCAAGGATTTCACAGCTTCTTTTGGTATATCCAGGCAATACGTCAATCTCTTAATATCAGAGCTAATAGCTGATAAGTTACTTCTTAAGTTTGGTTCTACCAGAAATGCTTTCTATATTTTACCCGAGTATCTTAAAACACACCCCCAATCTATTCCCACGAGATTCTTTCAACGATTTAAGAATCTAAGTTTAGAGGAACATAAGATTATTGCTGAACTAGAAAATAAATTTCCTCAGCTCCAAATACTAAAGGAGCAAGTGCGAGATATTTTTACTTTTACATTTTCTGAAATGCTTAATAATGCAATTGAACACTCGCACTCTAAAAGTATTTCAGTTGAGATATCAGTAAGCGGAGATGAATTATGGTTTATTGTAAATGACTCAGGGGTTGGTGTTTTTAGAAATGTTATGCAAAAGAAGAAACTTCAATCTGAAATTGAGGCTATTCAGGATATTCTTAAGGGTAAAACCACCACAATACCCAAATCTCATACTGGACAAGGAATCTTCTTTACTTCAAAAGCGGCTGATGTATTTATTTTGGATAGCTTTGGATACCAGATGGCTGTAAATAATAAAAATCACGATATTATTGTTAAAAGGATTCCGAATCTTAAAAGGGGAACACGAGTAATATTTCGACTGAATACAAATTCACATAAGCATTTAAGTGACGTATTCAAGAAATATACCAACCTTGCAGATGGGAGTGATTATGGTTTTGATAAAACAGAAATTAGAGTAAAGCTCTACACCTCTAGTGGTATAAATATTTCTCGCTCTCAAGCCAGAAGAATTCTGCATGGATTAGAGAAATTCAAAATAATTCTCTTAGATTTTGATAAGGTTCCGCTAGTTGGGCAAGCTTTTGCCGATGAGATCTATAGAGTATTCCAAAATAAGCATCCTAGTATCAAGATTCAAGAGATAAATATGAGTGATGCAGTGAGATTTATGGTTGAAAGAGCTAAGAATGACGCAGTGAGATCTAAAGATTAACTATACTTGTGCCTCCACCAGGAATCGGACCTGGGTCAATCGCTTAAAAGGCGACTGCTCTACCATTGAGCTATGGAGGCCTAAAACAGAAAAACTATAACGAAATTAAAGCGGTAAGTCGATGGCGTAAGCGCCCGGACCAGTAAGTGCAAGCGAGAGTGAGATAGTGAAGATGAGGAGGTAGAAGACTAGGTCACGTTTAAGTATCTCTCTTACCTTCCATTCCACAGTGAGTTCTAAGCCGGTAAATACTACAAAGACGAGAGTCGCTACTTGGGTCAGGAAGCCGGTGATGAGGAATAGACCACCGACGATTTGGATTAAGGCGTAGAAGGAGAGGAGTAGGTCCGCCGGATGAAGCCCAAGGGTTTTAAATGAAGCAATCCAGCGGGCCTTCTCACTTCCAAATTTAAGGAATCCGAGATCGAGGAAGATAAGCCCGACTACCAGCCGGAGAATAAGCGGGGCAAGTAGAGAATAATTTAGTAACTCTGGGAACACACTAAGCATATATTTATATTAACACGAACAAAGCTATGCCAGTCGAGACGGAGACATTTAAGGATTCTTTCTTGCCATGCATGGGGATCTCGACTATCTCATCTACCGCTTCCAGAGTCTCTTTCGAAACTCCATCTACTTCATTGCCCACAATTAATGCAAAAGCTTGTAGCTTGGAGCTTACAGCTTGTAGGTTCTTGGAATTTGGATGTTGTTCTAATGCAAAAATTTTAAAATCTTGGTCTTTCAACTCTTCAATTACTGAACTTATCGACTTATCAACTTCCCAACTTATAAACTGTTCAGATCCTAAAGAAACTTTTGCAAAATCGTTTCGTTTTCTGCCAAATCTGTCTACTGGCGCAGGTGTAGTACCCACCAAGATTATCTTAGATACTCCCAGTCCCTCTGCTGTGCGAAATATCGAAGCAGTATTCTCAATACTTCTTAAGTTTTCCAATATTAGAACGCACGTCTTTACCCTAGTCATATTATAGTCAGTGTATAATACCTCCAATGGAAACTAAAATTGTTAAAGATAAAGTCACTCTTACTGAACTGAAAACTCTGGCTCATGAGCAGTACGGAGATATTATCAAGGCAGTTGTAGACGTGGAACAAGGGATTATGGGGGTGGGCGGAGAATTGCATGTAGACATCCAATCACTTTTGATAGAAAAAGAAAAATCCCAAAACCAAAGTACTTGGGGCATAAACTTATATTTAGACAAGATAGGAGATGACTTTATTGAGTTTGATTCTATGATCAACCTCAAGCCTGTACTTGGCAACAAAACGCGCGGAGTTGAAAATATTGAAATTCAGAATAGAATCAGGGAAATTATTGATAGACTAGTTGAAAAATAATATGGCTCTAGTATCGAAAGAAAGATGGCACACGCTTTCCTTAGCTGAACAGCTAGGCAACATTGGCAGTGAAGTTGGCAGAGCTGCTAAATGGCAGGGGAAAGATGAGAACTCATTTTGGAGTGCGGTAACGCGCGCATTGGATCTCTTCGACCTTACTCAAACTGATAAACGATGGATAAACCGCCGGTCAGAACTTGACCGGGCAAGAGAAGTTTTTGCCGATGCGGTTCTCGGTGGCAGAGAGTACAACAGTTTTCTACCTGATATTGAAGGCTATTTTATGCAATTTGCCTTATTGGCGCAAAAAAGAGTTAGTTAGTTATTTATAAAGCTTCTGATGCACTGAGCAGAAATGGGCACTCCTAGTACCGACGACTATTCTTTGAATAATCCCTTTACATCCATTCTTCATACAAGGTTTGCCCTTACGGCGATAAGCCTGGTGGTAGTCTTGGAATTTACCCCTCTCACCCTTGATATTCCGATAGTCCGACATTGAGTCGCCGCCGAAATCGATCCCTTTCTTAAGAGTTTCCTTCATAGCCTTAAACATAAGTTTCAGATTTCTCTCCGGAATCTCTTTTACTATCGAGAGGGGATGCACTAGAGCTCGCCAGAGGATCTCGTCTGAGTAGATATTGCCGATACCCGCAATCAAGGACTGATCCATGAGGACTGTTTTGATTCTTCCTATCGGTCTCTTAATAAGCTGTAAGCTGAAAGCTCCAAGCTTGAAGCTTTTCTCCAATGGTTCTGGGCCAAGATGCTTTAGATGCAGACACTTCTCTACTTCGGAAGTCTTTACTATCGTTACTTTGGCAAACTTCCTTATATCTGAGAGGGTAAGATGCTTGCCATTATCTAAAATGAAGTCTAAGCGGCAGTATGGATAATCCGGCCTATCGTAGACAAAGTGCCCCGTCATCTTCATGTGGGTGATGACGGTGTAGCCGCCGGATAGATTTATAAGAACATTTTTTCCTCTCCTCCTTGCTTCTAAAATTTTCCTTCCAACTACTAAGCTCTTAAACTTTTTAAAGAATTTTGGATCTTTTATATTATCTTTACCCGCGTGATAAGCGCTGTTGTAGCTTGTTGATACGGCAGTAATAGTGCGCTTGCGTACAGTTCTGTTGAGACCATTTACTGTGGTTTGAACCTCTGGTAGTTCAGGCATTGCTTAAGTTTTTGATAGCGGCCTTAACTCTCTCACTAGTGTTCTTCATCTCTTTGGGAACCACTTTCAGTGCTTCACGTGCGTCGCGCTCGGCGAAACCTAGTGCCACCAATGCTTCCAAGACATCACTCTCTCCCTTCACATCCACGCTCTTGTCTGCCTCGCTGGTTTTAAGTTTATCCTTGAGTTCTAGGACAATTTTCTCCGCATTCTTCTTACCAATGCCGGAGACTCGGGTAAGATATGAAGTGTCATTACTTGCCACGGCTTGGCGCAGTACGGCGGGGGAGGCGACGTTTAAGATTCCCAAGGCAGTCTTCGGTCCGATGCCGGAAATAGTAATCAGAAGTTCGAAGGCGTTTAAGTCATCTCTCTCTAGAAAGCCGAAGAGCTCTTGTGAATTTTCTCTTACAGCCAAGTGAGTCCAGAGGAAGACCGGTTCTCCCATCCTTATTCCTAGTACTACATTAGTAGGCACTAAGACCTTGTAGCCTACACCTCCGACACCTACCACGAGCATATTTGTCTCCTTATACTCCACATTGCCCTTGAGGCTTGAAATCATAGGCAAATAATACTACTATTCTGCTTTATGCCAATAACACGAGGAGCCAAGAAGGCACAGCGCCAATCATTGAGGAGACGGGAGTTTAATATTGCGAGGAAAGATAATGTCGCTAAGGCAGTAAAATCTCTTAAGAAACTTATAGCAGCAGGCTCGAATCTGACGGGGTCAGATTTGAGGAAAGCCGCTCAGGTAGAAATGAGAAAGGTTCAGCAAGCGCTGGACAAGGCCGTGAAGGGTAAAACTCTGAAGAAGGGTACCGCCTCACGCAAGAAAAGTCGTCTTTCTAAACTTATAAAGAAATTGTAAGCTGTATTTGTTTTTGCTCCCGCCCCGACGCCGACAATTGTCGAGTCGGGGAGCCGACCGAAAGCGTCGGCTTAAGGCGCATAGTCATGGTCATACAAAAACTACAAATAGAATGGACTCTCCTACTCTAGTCTTATCTCAAGAGTACGCAACTTTACTAGAAGCTCGTAAGATCGAAAATCGTTTAAAGAAACTTAAAAGAAAAGATTACATTGAAAAGATAATCATTGACGGATATATTAAGATGGCTAATTAATAAATTGCTCCCATCGTTCAATGGATAGGACATAACTTTGCGGAAGTTAAAATGTAGGTTCGATTCCTACTGGGAGCACAATTCATAACTTGGTCGGAAAATTCCCCCGCGCGCTTGCGCGCGGTCTCGAGAAGGGGGTGGGCGAAATCCGAATCGGTGTTGGAAGCTATGGCGAATTCGGTGGGCGGGCAAAATGAGACGGAGACGGATTTGTCTCGCA
>Ga0209542_10015701_pt1 | contig 12664 bp, 11 predicted proteins | sample RifCSPhighO2_01_FD_184028 | JGI IMG/M metagenome (GOLD analysis project Ga0209542, IMG submission 184028) | Soil microbial communities from Rifle, Colorado - Rifle CSP2_plank highO2_0.1 (SPAdes) (version 2) | ecosystem: Environmental > Terrestrial > Deep subsurface > Rock core/Sediment ...
ATGCGCGGGATGACGGGAGTCTCGCCGGGGATAAATTTCTCGCCTGTGATTTGCTCGTACATCTGGATATAGCGGCGTGAGAGCTCTTCTACAAGCTCGGGCGGTGCGTCTGGAAGTGTCGCGTCTTTGTACGGGTCGCAGTTCTCCTTGAACCACAGGCGCAAGAATTCTTTATCGAAACTCTTGGGTTGTTCTCCTTTGGCCATTCCCTCTTCGTAGCCTTCCATCTGCCAATACCGGGAAGAGTCGGGCGTGTGTATCTCGTCTATCAAGACGAGCTTGCCCTCTTCGTCGGTGCCGAATTCATATTTCGTATCAACGAGGATGAGCCCGCGCTTGGCGGCGATTTCCTGGCCGCGAGCAAAAAGGGCGAGCGCCGTTTTTTTCACCAAGTGCAACAATTCAGGCGTTATGATTCCTTCCTCAATCATCTGATGCGGAGTAATCGTCCGGTCATGTCCTTCTTCTTTTGTCGTCGGATCAAATACGGGCGCAGGCAACTTTTCGTTTTTCTTCATGCCATCGGAGAGTTTTAGGTCGCCGAATTCCCGCTGCCCTGCCGAGTAACGCGTCCAGATAGCCGTATCCGTGACACCTGTCAGATAGCCGCGCACCACCGCCTCCACGGGTACCGTTTTCATTTTCTTCCCCACAGTCACGTTGGGGTCGGGTACCGCAAGCACGTGATTGGGTACGATGTCTTTCGTCTGCTCAAACCACCACGCGCTTATCTGATTGAGTACCTGCCCTTTCCACGGGATATGCGCGATGATGCGGTCGAAGGAGGAGTGGCGGTCGGTCGTAACCAAAATCAGCCTCTCCGGCTGAATGTAAATATCGCGCACCTTGCCTGTCTTCTTCTCTCCGAGAAATGTGAAGTCCGTTTGTTTCAGTACTTCAGTCATATGCCATTGTACACCATGATTTTAGTTTGTCAACCCATCACACGGGTCTTTCTGATAAACCATTGACTCGAACTTAGATTTGTTTTCTTCATACATCGTTCCCGTGTGTTGGGTCAACACTATGCCCACGCTAGTTGTCCATCAAAAGCGACCTCCCCGCTCCCGTCCGTTATCACCCCCACCTCGTAGGCCTCGATACCCTGCGCTTCCAGATGCGCTATCGCTTGCGGCGCAAATTCCTTGCGCACGACCGCCATCATGCCAACCCCCATATTGAACGTGCGCAACATGTCCGCATCCTCAAGGCGGCCGAATTTCTTGAGTGTATTGAAAATAGGCAAAATGCGTATCCCGGAGATATCAATACGCGCGTCAACATTCGACGGCAGTATGCGGTTGAGATTTTCTTTGATGCCGCCGCCCGTGATATGCGCGAGCCCCGTCAGCTCGGGATTGACGAACAGGTCTTTCACGGCTTTGTAGTAGGCGCGATGCGGCGTGAGTATCGCCTCGATGAACGGTTTGCCGCCCACCTCTTCTTTCACAATCTCGGGGGAAGTCTCCATGATCTTACGTACAAGCGAGTATCCGTTGGTGTGCACGCCGCTTGATGCAAGCGCAAGTACGGTGTCGCCCGTGCGGATACGCGCACCGTCGATGATGCGTTCACGCTCGACGACGCCGACAATGCTTGCGGTGAGTACATACACGCCTTCGGCGATAGTGCCGGGCTGCCACGAGGTCTCTCCTCCCGTAAGCGTGCATTCGTTATCTTTTGCCGCTAGGGCAAAAGCCTGCACCATCCGGACCACGACGGGCTTCTCTATCTTTCCGCAGATGATGCAGTCCTGAATTGAAAGCGGGCGGGCGCCCATTACGATGGCGTCGTTGACGAGATGGTTGATGAGGTCCTGACAAATCGTCTCGATGCTATCGTATTTGAACGCGAGCAGCTGCTTGGTGCCCGGCTCCTCGGTCTTCAAGACCAATACCGGATGCCGGTACTCGGGAAACGAACCGTCAAAAAGTGTCGCGAACGCTCCAATTTTATTGAGGACGCGCTTGTCGGTCGTTTCGAGCGCGCTTGCCATTTCCTTCTTCGTCTCATTTTCGGTATCTCTGTTGACCCCCGCTTTGGTGTACGCGTCGCTCATACCCGTACACTAATTTTGCCGTAGTTACGGCCGACTAAAATTTCTGCGCGCGCGGGAATACAACGAACGAACCAGGAAGCCTGTTTCCGCGAACTGTTTTTCACGGGAGGCAACGGCAAATTTAGTGTGCGGGTCATATGAGTCCTTTGTCTTCAAGATATTTTTTGAATCCCTTCTCCTGCAGCTCTGAATCTTTCGCGGCAATGTCTTTGGCCATCTTTTCCTTAAACGTTCTGACATTTTGCAAAACGTTTGAATCTCCCGCGCCTATGATTTGCGCGGCGAGAATGCCTGCATTTTTCGCTCCGTCTATGGCGACGGTCGCCACGGGAATCCCCGGCGGCATTTGTACCGTCGAGAAGAGCGCATCGATACCCGCCGCCGCTTTGTTTGAGATAGGTACGCCGATGACGGGAAGTGCCGTGTGCGCCGCCACGACGCCCGCCAAATGCGCGGCGCCTCCGGCGTCGCAGATAAATACTTTGTATCCCGCGGCTTCCGATTTTGTAACATATTCGACGACCGCTTCCGGCGTGCGGTGCGCCGAGAGCGTATGCACTTCCGATGCGATGCCCAATTCCTCCAAGACCTTTGCCGCCTCTTGCATTACAGGAAGGTCCGAATCAGAGCCCATGAGTATGCCGACAAGTGGTTTGTTCATAGTGCATCAATATTACCATCTTCACGGATAAGTTTCGCTCGGCAGAGTTTGTCCATCTGTCTCCACGTCTCCGGCCAGTGGGTTTTGAAATCTGTGATGCCCTCGTCGTTGGGGATGATATTTTGTTGATAGGCCACGAAACTTTCGCATACCTGCTCTGCGAGTGCGTGCGTGAATACAGCATTGTCCGAATCCCGAACCGTGGCATTGAGTTGGTGCTCATAGCCGGCGGCGTACCGCGACACAGGCTTCTCACCTTGATCCAAACCCCGCTGATCCAAAACGAACTGCTCAAACTCTGTCCACCATTGCTGAAGGGTGAACTGCGTGCCGTCGGTCTCAAGTAAAATATTTGCACGTTGTTCATTGCTGCGGCGTGCAATCTCAACGGTATGAAAAAATTCATGTAGCAGCACATGCTGCTGATACAAGCGAGCCGCCTCGGCGTCTTTGTAGACCGTGCTCGGTAGAGCAGTCATGTAAATCGCTTCGCCCGAATACGGGGTCATGCCGACAAGAAGTCGCCTGGGATGTTCCCGGTTTGTGCCGAATGCATCAAATTCAACTGTGTTCCCTGTACGTAATGTGCCATCCGGATGGTATACGGGCTCAATAATTTGGTCGGCGTATTCGTACGACACCGTTTTCAGTTTTGAAAGTGCCGCAAGGACTGCCGGCACTCTTGATAAAACTTGGCACGCCTCCACCGGATACATCTGCGGGCCGCGTATCTTTCTCTCCTTCTCAAAACGCAAACTGCGTGCCCATTGAAATACCGGAGTCGGCTGCGATTCTGCAAAAATCTCTCTCGTCAGCTTGTGATACACCTGCTGATTCTTTTCAATAAAATCAATAGCGGGACGAAGATCCATCTTATCCTTTTCTTCGGCAACATCTGCCGTATCTTGTATGGTCTGCTGTTGCTCTAGCGACATATTATGAGAAATACTCTACCGCATTTCTAAAAATCTGGAGTCCCGGACCTTCGGTGGGCAACGGCCTACCGCTACGCACGTATTCCTCCCGCAGGTTCGTCCAGTGCGGTAGCTGGGTGAAGCGCACGGCACGCTCGGGGTGCGGCATGAGCCCGAGGACGCGACCGTTGTGCGAAGTGACACCCGCGATGTTTTCGAGCGAGCCGTTTGGATTTGCCGGCATGTTGAAGTGCTTCGCCGTCTCGCCCGCCACGTACTTGAGTGCCACGCCCCCGACTTTACTTAGTAAAGTTGACTCCGAAGGCGGGAGATAATATTTGCCTTCGCCGTGCGCTATCGGCACAGAAAGCGACTTAATGCCTTTGAGCCACGGGCTCTCTCCGACGACCTCAAGGTCTACCCAACGGCAGGAGTAGCGGCCGGAATCATTGGTGAGGAGCGCGCCCGGCACAAATCCTGCGGTGGTGATTATCTGGAAACCGTTGCAGATACCTATCATGAGCGTATCGCGGGCGAGAAATTTCTCTATCTCCTTGCCCAAATGCTGCTTGAGACGGTTGCCGTACGCCTTGCCGCTCCCCGTGTCGTCGCCGTATGAGAATCCGCCGGGCATCACGAGTATCTGCGCTTTCGAAAGAAGCGAGGGCTTCGCGATGAGGTCGTTGATGTGGATGATGTCGGCGGTCGCTCCGACGGATTCAAATGCGGCCTTGGTCTCATCCTCGGTATTGAGGCCGTAGCCTGAGAAAATTATGACGTGTGGTTCTTTCATATAATTACCATTGCTTGAAGAACGACCGGTAACTTTCGGTCAATGCCTGTAACGGGAGCTCCACATCAGTCCCCGGCAACATAATTGAAACAGAATCGTCCTGAACGACTTCTCCGATATTCGTGAGCGCGATACCGTTCATCATTTCCTCGAACTCCCTCTGCCCCTTTCGGGGAACTGAAATGACGAACCGTCCCTGACTCTCTGAAAACAGTATCGCTTCGGGCGATTTTGCCGCACCCGGAAGCATATTGAGATTTAGACTCGACCCAAGCTGCCCGGCGACGGAAGATTTCGCGAACGCCACGCCGAGGCCGCCGCGGCCGACTCCAATCGCCGAGGCGACGAGGCCTTTCTGAATTGCTTTCGAGACTGCGTCGTAAACTTTTGCATTTTTCTTAACATCGACGACCGGCACTGCTCCTGCTGCGCCGTATTCGGAAGCGCCGAGCTCGTCGTCGGTTTCGCCGACTACGTAGACGAGGTCGCCCACCCGTTTGAGGTCAATGGTCATCGCTTTCTCCACATCGGGAATGACGCCGATGGCTGAGACGAGCAGCGTCGGGAGCGCGGCGATGTGGGTGGGCTTACCGTCGGCCGTGTATCCGCGGAAGTCGTTGTACATGGAATCTTTTCCGGAAATGAATGGCGTACCGTAGGCGGTCGCGATGTCGTAGCAGGCCGTCGCTGCCTGCTTGAGCTCGTACAAACGTTCCGGCTTTTCCGAAGACGACCAGCAGAAGTTGTCGAGAATGGCGAGATAATCCCGTGAGCATCCCGCCGCGATGGCGTTGCGGACAGCCGTGTCGATAGAAGCGGCCGCCATCGCGTATGTATCGAGTGCGGAATACCATGGGGCATACCCGTGTGAAAGTACGACTCCTTTTTTCGAATCAAAAAGCGGTTGCAAGACTGCGGCATCGGCATTTACTCTTCCTTTGCCCTGCAAGGGCTTCGTGACTGAGCTTCCCTGCACTTCGTGGTCGTACTGTTGCGACACGAACGATATGGAGCCGACATTCGGTCCCGCGAGCATACGAAGTAACGTCTCAACATGGTTCCCCTGTTTGCCTGCAACCATCAAGGCGTTGCCTTGATGGTTGCTCCTCGGAGCGGCGCTTTTTTGCTGTTCCACGGGTCGGCCGTCGTGCAGGAAATCGAGTGATATATCAGAAATGACCTTCCCCTTGTGGCGAATGACGCAGCGCTTGGACTTGGTGAATTCTCCGATGCGGGTCGCTTCGACATCGTGCCTGCCGCATATCTTTTTGAAAGCCGCCCATTTCGTCTTCGGCACCGCGAGCGTCATGCGCTCTTGGGATTCCGAAAGCCATATCTGCCAGGGGGCAAGTCCCGGATATTTGAGAGGCACTTTTTCGAGCTCGACGAGCGCCCCGCCGCTCTCCCGCGCCATCTCCCCCACCGAGCCCGAAAGGCCGCCCGCGCCGTCGTCGGTGATGCTGGAGTACAGCCCTTTGTCGCGGGCTTCGCGGATGAGCATGTCCGAAAGTTTCTTCTGCGTGATGGGGTCTCCTATTTGCACCGCGGTCGCGGGCGAACCCGAGGAGAGCGACTCGGAAGAAAATGTCGCGCCGTGGATGCCGTCGAGCCCCACCCGCCCGCCGAGCATGATTATGTAGTCGCCCGCTTTCGCTTTTTTCTCGTACATCTTTTTACCAAGGACGGTCCTTGGTATAAGTCCGACGGTACCGCCGAAGACCAGCGGCTTGCCGCGATAGCTTGAGTCCACTGCAATGAATCCAAGAGGAGTGGGAATGCCGCTTTGGTTGCCTCCCGCGTTGATGCCGCGAATGACACCTTCGAGGATTCGGCGCGCCGGCAAGAGGGGTTGCGTCTTTTTAGCATCACGGAAAAGTTCCGTCGTGTCGTTGGGACTAGCTACGCAGAAACCGTAGGTATTCGCGATGGGCTTGGCGCCAAGTCCGAATCCGAGACAATCGCGATTGACGCCGCCGATGGCGGTGACGGAACCGCCGAACGGGTCAAGACCCGATGGTGAATTGTGTGTCTCCACTTTGTGCGTAATGAGATATTTTTCGTCGAACGCAATGGCGCCCGAATTATCCTTAAATACCGAGACGCAGAAATCTTTCTTGCCCTTCGCTTTTCGTATTTTCTCCGTCGCGCCTTTGATGTAGCGCTTGTAAATCCCCTCCTTCACTTCGTCGAGCGGGTCGGCAAATATCGTGTGCTTGCAGTGCTCCGACCACGCTTGTGCCAGAGCTTCCAATTCAATGTCCGTTGGAGCCCTTTTTTGTTTCTTTCCGTCAGAGGCGGATCCTCCTCCGGAGGAGAAGTATGCGCGTATCACATTCAATTGTTTCAGGGAAAGCGAGAGCGGGCCGCGACGGGTTCCATCGGCATTGGCGATGCCTTCCTTGCCGATGCGAGCGAGCTCCGTGTCGTCCACATCCAGATTGACCTCATCGGTCGTCGTATGTTCGTGCAATTCGACACGCGGAACAATGATGGGGAATGCATCTGAGGCGACTCCTCGAGAATTCCAAGAGGTGTCGCCTCTTGGATTTTTCAAGACCGAGGCGCGTTCAATGAGCGGGTTGTGCAATTCCCGTGCCATTTTTGCTGCTTCCTCTTCCGAAATATCTCCGACGAGAAATAAGAAGTACGAGGAATACACTCCCCCGTCCCCGAGGCCTCTGCCGAGGCAATCTTCTATCGTTTGGCGCGCCGTATGCCCGACGTTGTCGGTGACGCCCGGAAGGTATCCTATCTCCAGTGCATATGAGTAATCGCCCGGCGCCGGGATTTTGTCTATCGAATGCGTTTCCGCAACGGGATGCGTGAGGCGCCCAGCGACGCTTTCCAACTCTTTTGCCGTTAATTCGGCATCTATGGTGTAGGCCTGAACGAAAGAAGCGCCCGATATGGCGCTTTGTGGAAACAGGGTTTTGAGTGAGTGGAGGAGACTTTCGGCACGCGCGTCCTCTACTTTCGAAGAGACGGCTATCCGATGTGTCATGCACCATAGTACTACTATTGACAGAGTAAGTCAAGAATGCCGAAATATGTTAATTATTGATAGCGACAAGGGGGACATCGTGCTACGCTCGCGACAACCCGCCGTGAGCGGGCTGATTCAACTGGGGAGATGGTGCCATGACACCGCGGCTGATAAGAAATGTTCTTTGTGCAATTGCGTTCCTGCTGATGCCCGCGTTGGTGCAGGCAGAGCCTGTTTCATTCGAGGGCGCCTGGGGCAAGTGCACGTTCATTTATCCCGGGCATGTGACCGTCAGCAAATATCCTGAGTGCACGGGAATCGACACAAACACGGCGAGTTGCAAGATTTATGCGACGCTTGATGACGTCGATCAACAGTGGACCGCAACAGTAAAGAGCCGTCCACTCAAATCGAAATTCGCCGGCAAAGATGCCACGATTCCCTTCGGCGATGGCTCGCTGAAGTGCCTGGTGAGCTCGAACACGGTGACTGCAGTCCGAAAATGCTGGTCGAAGAAAACCGGTATGGGCGGGAGCGGCGGCTGCATCATCTGCGGCCTGAAGGACGGCGTGGAGAAATGCGCCGCCGTGAGCGTGACCATCCGGCAAGACAAAGCCAAGGTTCGCGGGGCGAACAAATGAGGGGGTTGGATTCCCCAGGGGCGCCAGACACTACGTGCTGGCGCTTCACTTTTGTAAAGACCGATGCCGATGTATGCTCCCCGCATGAGGAAGAAATCCGAACACCTGGTCCTTGCCGGCATGCTGCAAAAGCTCGGCAAGAAGATCGGCGCACGGGTCGTCCTGGAGCCCGAGTGGAAGATTGCCGGGCAGATACGGTTCGGCAACGGAAGGAATTCGTATTTCCGTTACAACACATTGGACTTGAATCCCGTCGGCGCATCCGACATAGCCAAGGACAAAGACTACGCAAATTTTTTCATGCGCAAGATGGGCTATCCGACCATCCGCGGAAAATCATTCTTTTCAGACGAGTGGTGCAAAATTATCGGCTCGCGTAGAAATACTGATGCGGGATATCGGTACGCAACAAAACTTGGTCTCCCCGTCATCGTGAAGCCCAACTCCGGCACGCAGGGTATCGATGTCGCACTCGTGCATACCAAGAAGGATTTTTACCGGGCGATGAAACAAATTTTCAAACACGACCGCATTGCGCTCGTGCAGAAACAGGTACATGGCCGCGATTACCGCATCGTTGTGTTGGACAAAGAAATTATCTCCGCCTACGAACGCATTCCGCTCAATGTGGTCGGCGACGGCCATTCGACGATTAAACAATTACTCGCACGCAAAGCCCGTGCATTCCTCGCCTCCAGCCGCGACACAGCCATCAACCTGAAAGACCCGCGCATCGCCGCCAAACTCAAACATCAAGGCCGGTCCTTGACGTATGTTCCCCGTCGCGGAGAGCAGGTGTTCCTCTTGGACAACGCCAATCTCTCGAGCGGCGGCGATGCGGTGGACGTTACAAACAACATTCATCCCGCATTCAAAAAACTCGCTATCAAACTGACCAAGGATATGGGCCTACGCCTATGCGGCGTAGATCTCATGGTGTATGGCGACATCCGCGAGAAACCTAAAAAATACTGGGTCCTCGAAATAAACGCCGCTCCCGGCCTCGACCACTATGTAAAGACAGGCAAAGCCCAACAAAAGATAGTAGAGAATTTGTACCTCAAAGTCCTCAAAAGTCTTGCGCGACCATAGTTTTGTACGAGGACTACATCCAAGATATACTCACCCTATGCTCGAAGGGTTCAGCCTAAATGCGGATACGGAAGGAAAGGAGGCGCAGTCTCTGATGAATGCTACAGAGCGGCGGGAGCTTGAGATGAAGAACCTCCAAGAACTCGCGGACGTAGACGGCCTTACCGGGATACTGAACCGGCGTGCATTCGACGAAAGAATGGCGACTGCGATGGAAGCCGACGCCGCGGGACCTCTTTCTGTTGTGGTGATGGATATTGATCACTTCAAGGATTTGAACGATCACTACGGTCACGACTTGGGAGACAGGGTCCTGCGTGATTTCGGAAAAATCCTGAAATCAAAAGCGCGCCCACGTATTGACCACGCCGGGCGTATCGGAGGCGAAGAATTCGCGCTTGGGCTGGTCGGATTGAATGCGGACGCCGCACAGGAAATTGCGGAGACGATACGCAGAGAAGCCGAAGACCAACTTATGTTTTCGGGAGAAGAAAAAATAAAGATAACAGTCAGTTGCGGCGTTGTTGAACGAAGAGAGGGGGAAAAATTGCCCGCACTTATGAAACGGGGGGATGAGACAATGTACACGGCAAAGCGCGACGAGGAGGACGGCACGAAAGGCCGCAACCGTGTCATAACCGCGAAATAAAGCAGCTATTGACGAATAGGTTTTTAATCGTATAATTCTTGGTTAGAGCCGTGGATGTGCTGCAACACGGCTGTTTTCGTAAATGTGCGGCACAAAAAAACAGAAACGCGGGAGTGACTAATGGTACGTTTAGTAACACTACGATACTGCTTCCTCGTAGTGCTTCACTATTGCGCCGTCAATATGACGTCCGCAATGTTCATGACCTATTTGACGCGAGTCGGTGGGTTGGACGACCGCTGGGCAATGATCGCCTATGCGGCCTATTTCCTTGCGCTCACATCGGTAGAGATACCGACGGGCGCGGGGAGCGATGTGGGCGGTCGCAAAAACGCCTTCGTGCTCGCGAGCGCGTTCAACGCAGTGAGCGTGATCGCATACGCCTTCTCAGGCAACTTCTGGGCCTTCGCGGCCTCGGCGGCGCTTGGGGGTATCGGCGCGGCGTTCGCGAATGGGACGTTGGATTCATGGTTTGTCACACAGCTAAGGCGTGCCGGCAGACCGAAGGAGTCCTACGACCTCATTTTCACGAAAGTCGAACTGTTCAAATGCTTGGTCGCGGGGATATCGGGTTTTATCGGCATCAAGTTCGCCGGCCAGACCATGCAGTTCCCGTGGTTTAGCGCCGCGGTATTCTATATCCTCACGGGCATATTCGCTTACATGCTCATGGCGGAAAAGGATATCGCCGAGCGCGCACCGGTTCCACTCCCACAAATGTGGAAAATGGTTAAACAGACCGCCCGTGACGGTGTCGCGTACGGTCGCGCCAATCACAAGATCTGGTTCATCGTCACTACGGTCGCAGCGCTATACGCGACCGTGATGATTCCAAACCTGCTTTGGCAACCACATTTCTTGAAGTGGCTGCCGGGCGTTGAAAGCCTGGGCTATGTCTGGCTCGGGATGATGGCTGCCAACGGATTCGGTGTACTGGTCGTTATGGTGCCGCGTCTGCTTGGCTTCGAGATGTACGACCGCAAGACGCTCTTGCTCTGTCTCGTGGTCGCTGGAATCGGAATTTTCGGGATGGCCTTGTTCAGGGATCTTGAGAATTCGCTAACGCTGTTCTTTATCTACCAAGCGGGCCGGGGGGCCTTTCAGCCGGTCAACCGGGCCTTCTTGCACCGGAACATCGAATCTGAAGAGCTTCGCACGACAATTTCCTCAATGGAGGCCATCGGTCACCATGTGGGAGCCGCGGTGGGCCTCGTGATAATGGCCAATGTCGTGTATTTCGTCTCGCGTGAAGTCGCACTTATGTGCGCGGGAGCTTTCCTCATCGTATTTGCAGCCTATTGGTGGAGACGCCGAAAACGCTGTTGAACACGACGGATCACTCCCGCAGCCTTGGGAACTCTTTGCTGTCGCGTCGCGATGGCCTGGGGTTCTCTTTTTTTATACCCTCTCCAAATCCACCCACGCGTATCTCAAACCGTTCCATTCCCTCTCTTCTTCAAATACTTTCTTCGTAAATTCTTTTTCGTATGCGGGGAAAAAGGTATCAGCTTCTTTCTCGTCATCCACGAGCGTGAGGTAGAGCTTGTCGATGTACGGCAGCGCTTGCTCGTATATTTGTGCGCCTCCGCCGATGTGAATTTCTTTGTCGTCCAATGTTTTCGCCTTCTCAATCCCCTCTTCGAGCGAAGAAACAACAATTACATCCGATGATGGAGATACGATCTCCATCATGTCGTCGGGGTGGCGGGTAACGACGATGTTGGTGCGCCCCGGCAGCGGCTTGCCAAGATAGCTGATGATGGATTCAAAAGTCTTGCGCCCCATCACGATGGGGTGCCCGAGCGTCAGCTCTTTGAACCGCTTGAGGTCGTCCGGAATGTGCCAAAGCAGTTTCCCCTCTTTGCCGAGCTCCCGATTTTTTCCTACCGCGACAACGGCAGCAACTCTCGGACTTTTCATACCTTCGACTATACCATCCTTCAGGAAATACCATGAGGCGACACCTCATGGTATTTGTCATCGCTCAATATCGGCATCAGCAATCTGCGCATAATAAGCGCGCGCATCTTCGAGCATACGTGAAACGGGTTGCTGGTCGGCAACCTCAAATCCGTCACTGGAAAGAATTGGGTTAGCAGCCTTATTCCCTGTGTAGCTCCCGAAACTTGAATAGGGATAGCTGATGAGTTTTCCTTCCAACGAACGAGCGTTGCGAACCTTTCCCGCTTTCCAACCCGGCTCGTACAATTCTGCGGGGTTGCAATGAATGTATTCTAAAACGTGCTGAAAATAGCGATCATCTCCAATGTGCCGGGAACGAAACGGTTTCATAAAAAGATTTCCCACACGCTTATTCCTCGCATTAAAATACATCGTATACGCGGTCCCAATCTTACTCATGAATTTTGTGATGCCTCCCTCGTTCACTTCCTTGAGGAGTAGGTGGAAATGGTTGGGCATCAAACAGTATGCGCCGACGGCAACGATTGGCCTTCCACGATCCGTTTCAAAAGCTTTCGTAAGTTTTGGTTTATGCGTATCGAAAAGGTGTACCGGTTTTGTTGTGTTCGCAAGATAGAGGAGCATGAGGAACCGATTTGCGTCCCGCTCGTCCTCAAACGTCTTACGTTTCTCCACTCCTCGGTTGTAACAGTGATACCATTCACCGACTCCAAAGGGTTCCCTATTTGCCATGGCATGAGGATACTATGAGGTGTCGCCTCATGGTATTTATTTGAGGGCGGAGAAGTCGGTTTTCAATTTTTTGAGTTCGCCGCTAAATACGAGTTTCATTTCCGCCGCTTTTTCTTTCTTCCCTTTCTCCACCACGTCCTTCTGGTGCCAGCGCGACTTTTTCGGCTCGACTTTGTGCTTGAGCTCTTCGAAAACTATCTGGCAAAAGCGCTCGCCG
>Ga0209542_10015702_pt1 | contig 12664 bp, 8 predicted proteins | sample RifCSPhighO2_01_FD_184028 | JGI IMG/M metagenome (GOLD analysis project Ga0209542, IMG submission 184028) | Soil microbial communities from Rifle, Colorado - Rifle CSP2_plank highO2_0.1 (SPAdes) (version 2) | ecosystem: Environmental > Terrestrial > Deep subsurface > Rock core/Sediment ...
ATCTTGGTTTTAAACTCTGACTCGACCCGCTTCATGGCCTCGGCCTTCAAATCTTCATTAACTCTCATCACAATATAGCTGGCAAAATATATTACCCTCTCCAGCTCGCTCAGAGAAACTCCCAATATGGTCGCGATTTTAGACGGTACGCCTCTTAAAAACCAAATATGGGCCACTGGGGTAGCGAGTTTTATATGGCCCATCCTTTCGCGCCTAACGATTGAGCGAGTAACCTCAACACCGCACCGATCACAAATAATTCCTTTATACCTTATCCTCTTATATTTACCGCAATAGCACTCCCAATCTTTAGTTGGACCGAATATAGCTTCCGAGAATAAGCCCTCTCTCTCTGGCTTCTGAGTCCGGTAATTAATGGTCTCCGGCTTGGTTACCTCGCCGTAAGACCACGACAAAATATCCTCAGGAGAAGCAATCTTTAATTTTATTGATGATAGGTCCATAATACAAATTTAAAATTTAGAATTTAGAATTTAAATTGAATGATTAAATATTTAAATTTTAAAATTGAAAATTCATTAAAAATTGCTCAACGTTCTATAAGCTCAACGTTGAGTCCCAATCCTTTAATTTCGGAAATTAAAACTTTGAACGATTCCGGCAAATGGGGCGCATGTATCTCCTCGTCATTTACAATCGATTCGTAGGTTTTAGCTCGGCCCAATACATCGTCTGACTTGATAGTCAACATTTCCTGAAGCGTATGAGCGGCTCCATATCCTTCTAAAGCCCACACTTCCATTTCTCCGAATCTCTGACCTCCAAATTGAGCTTTTCCGCCTAAAGGCTGCTGAGTGATTAATGAATACGGACCGACTGAACGCATGTGGATCTTATCCTCAACCATGTGAATCAATTTCATGAAATAGGTTATGCCGACTGTACATTTCTGATCAAAAGGTAATCCTGTTTTTCCGTCATATAACTGGATTTTTCCGTCCTCCGGGAAACCGGCCTTCTTAAGCTCTTCTTTGATAGTCTGTTCAGTCGGGCTAGCCATAGAAGGCGCAGCCACTTTGTAGCCAAGCTTTTTAACGGCAATTCCGAGATGAGACTCCAATACCTGTCCGATATTCATACGAGATATAATACCTAAAGGACTCAAGACTATATCAACCGGCGTTCCGTCGGCTAAGAAAGGCATATTCTCTTCGGGCAAGATAACCGAAATAACACCCTTGTTCCCGTGGCGACCGGCCAACTTATCTCCTACCTGAACCTTTCTCAATTCTGCTACAGAAACTTGTATTCTTTTGATAACTCCCGCGTCCAGCTTATCTCCTTCTTCTCGTGAGAATATTTTGACTCCGACAACACGTCCCTGCTTTCCGTAATCCAACCTGAGCGAGGTATCTTTAACGTCGCGAGATTTTTCTCCAAAGATAGCCCGAAGAAGTCTTTCCTCGGCAGTAAGATCGCTTTCTCCTTTGGGCGATATTTTGCCCACCAAAATATCCTGAGATCTAACCTCAGCTCCTATTCTAACTATTCCTTCCGGATCAAGATCGCTCAATCTTTCCATAGCCACATTGGGTATATCGTAAGTAGTAACTTCGGGACCTAGTTTGGTTTCTCTTACATCGGTAATATAGTCCTCAATATGAATAGATGAAAAGACATCTTCTTTTACCAACCTCTCAGACAAAACTATGGCGTCCTCAAAGTTAGATCCTTCAAAAGACATAAAGGAGACAACGATATTTCTTCCGAGGGCCAGCTCTCCTCCTTCAGTAGAAGGGCCGTCGGCAATAACTTGGCCTTTCTTGACGGTATCGCCTCTTGATACCAACGGCCTTTGATTCAAAGAAGTAAAAGCATTTGAACGAACAAACTTAAGAAGATCAAATTTAATTTCTTTTCCTTTGTCAGTTTTTAGAACAATGTGGGCCGCGTCAGCTTCTTTAATTACTCCGGATTCAGGAGCCACTATGACCAACCCTGAATCAACAGCCACTTTTGCCTCAAGTCCTGTTCCTACGTAAGGAGACTCAGGTTTAATAAGCGGAACAGCCTGTCTCTGCATGTTAGATCCCATTAAAGCCCTATTGGCGTCATCGTGTTCAAGAAAAGGAATAAGAGAAGGTGCAACAGCAAACTGCTGGCGAGTAGAAACATCCATATAGTGAACGTTAGCCGGTTCAGCCGTTCCTGGTTCACCTTTTATTCGGGAAATGACCTTGGGACCTATCAGCCGATTATCTTTATCTACCGGGGCACTCGCTTGAGCTATAACATATCTCTCTTCCTCAACGGCATCCATATATACCACATCATCGGTAACTTTTCCGTTATTAACTTTTCTGTACGGTGTAAGAATAAAACCTAGGGGAGAAATTTTGGCAAATAAAGCCAAATGGCCCACCAAGCCGATGTTCGGTCCTTCTGGAGTCTCAATGGGACAAATTCTTCCGTAGTGGGAAGGGTGAACATCTCTAACTTCAAAACTTGCTCTTTCTCTTGTTAATCCGCCGGGGCCCATAGCCGACAAACGACGCTTGTGCTCAAGCTCTGAAAGCGGATTATGCTGATCCATGAATTGAGACAGCTGTCCTGAAGAGAAAAATTCTTTTATTGCAGCTACGAATGGCCGAGGATTGATCAGCTGAGAAGGCATGACCGTAGCAATATCAGAGGTACTCATCCTGTCTTTTATGTTTCTCTCCATTCGAGCAAAGGCGATTCTAAGTCTATCCTGAAGAAGCTCGCCCAAAGTCTTAACTCTCCTATTGCCTAAATGATCGATATTGTCCGGCTGAGAACTTGAATCATTATTAAGCTTGATTATTTCCTTCAGGACTAAAACTATATCTTCGGGACGAAGAACTCTATTTTTCTCGTTTTCGATATCAAGGCCCTGCTCAAATCTCTTATTCATTCGGAATCTACCGACACGAGACAAATCATAGCGGGAGAAATTGAAAAACATGTTATTCACCATCTGCTTAGCATTGTCGACGGTTGCCGGATCTCCGGGCCTGATTCTTTTATACAGCTCAATTAAACCTTCCTCTTGATTAGAGGAGGGATCCTGGAGAATAGTAGCTAAAATATATTTAGTATTCGGATCGGTGTCTACATCTTCAAATAATTTCTTAATCTGGTTGTCATCAGCAATACCAAAAGCTCTCAAAAGAGCCGTAGCCGCTATTTTCCTCTTGCGGTCTATGCGAACAGAGATAACTCCGTTGTGCTCGGTCTCGAACTCAAGCCAAGCACCCCTGGACGGAATTAGCTTGGCGCCAAAAAGTTTTTTGTAACGTCCTAGCCTGGAAAGGGAGAAAAATACTCCGGGACTTCTGATAAGCTGAGAGATGACCACTCTTTCGACTCCATTAATAACAAATGTTCCTCTCGGAGTCATTAACGGAAAATCGGCAAGGAATAATTCCTGTTCTTGCTCCTTGCCTGATCTTTTATTTTTCAGGCCGATCTTTAGCTTAAGAGGGGCTTCGTAGGTAACATTTTTTTCAACCGAGGTTCTCTCATTATATTTAGGCTCTTCGAGCTTATAATCCAAAAATCTGAGTTCTAGCTCCTTGCTAGTCCAATCTTCTATGGGCGAGACATCCTTTAGAAGTTCAGTAAGTCCTACATCCCAGAACCATTTATACGAGTCTAGCTGAACCTGAACCAGGCTAGGCGCTTCAAAAACATCGGCAGAATATTTTGATAGTAGTTTCCTGGCCATAGGTATTGAATTTAATGATCCGGATTTATTCTTCGACATGACGCGCATGTCTAGATTGACAACATCGAGGATTCTAGATTTTTTTTACTTAAAAAATCGGAACAAAAGAAAGCTCCTCCGGATGGGGTCTACGGATCAGTATTTATTTAAATTTAATTAAAAAATCCAGTCAAAATTGGATTTAAATTACTAAGCTGTACCCTTATAGGCTAAAGGTAAAATTTATTAACTTAAATCTGAAGCCCCGAAATAACCGACTGAAGAATCATCCCGGAAACCGATTCAGCCCTTATTTTCCCTTGTATTTCCTCGACTTCTAAAGACAATCTATCTATTCTATTCCTAACTATCATATTGTCAATAGTAGCTATCAACATATTATCAAAGTCTTGACCGATAGTCAAGTATTCATGATCGACAACCCTATTCCCCTCCTTGAGCTGGATAGTTAGTTCTTTCTCGTTTTTAATTGTTAGAATCAGCTTCATTGGACTAATGTTTACCATTTATCATTTTCCAATTCCCATTGAATTATCGTTGATTCATTTATACATTTTCAGAAAATAATTCAATAGCCAAATGGTAAATTATTGGAAAATGGTAATTGATAAGTGGTAATTTAGGGATTTAGCCGTAACGCTTGATACTCTGCAATATTCCCAGACCGGCCATAATGGAAATAAGGTTACTCCCCCCAGAGCTCAAAAATGGAAATGGCAGCCCCGTTACTGGTAATAACCCTATATTGACTCCGGCGCTTACAAAAATATGAGAGAATATAAAGACTGCGAGACCGATAGAAAATATCTTTCCGAAGTTAGAAATTGAAGCTAGACCAATAGCAAGAATCCGATACAGCATCAGCATAAATAATCCTAAGATGACAATAATTCCAACAAAGCCAAATTGCTCTGCAAAAGCCGAGAAAATAAAATCATTGTAAGGCTCCGGGAGAAAGCCGAGATTAGACTGAGAGCCGTTTCCGAGACCATTGCCGAACCAAAAGCCAGAACCGACTGCAATTTTTGATTGTATTAAATTATACCCGCTTCCAAGAGGATCTTGACCTTGATTTAAAAACGAAAGCACCCTGGTCTTTTGATACGGCTTAAGAACGAAAGACCAGGATCCATAGACAACTACCGCCGCAATTAGGGATAATATTAGGATATGTTTTCGATTTATTCCCGCAGCCAACAGAAGACTTCCCCATATTAAACCTAGGATTATAGTTGAGCCCAGATCGGGCTGATTAATTATAAGAATAGCGGGGACAATAAAATAAAATCCTGAAGCTACTATATGTCTGAACTGGTAAATGTGAATGTGTCTGTGAGAAAAATACTTAGCCATCAAAATGATCAGACAAAGTTTTGTAAGTTCAGCCGGTTCAAAAGTCAGACCTCCGAAAATAATCCAAGAATTAGTACCCCTAACCGACTGAGAATAATAGGTGAGGCCGAGAAGAAATAAAGATAATAAATATAAACTAAGGGCCGGCAAAGAATAATTTTTTAGGTAGCGATAGTTGAAAAATGAGAAAAAAATCATACTGATCGAGCCTATCGCTAAAATTAGCACTTGTTTTTTGAATAAAGCCCCGCCGCCGCCCGATATGCCATACATATTAATTATGCTGACAAGAACCAAAACTAAAACAGACACAAATAAAGTCATGTCAATATCTCTTAAATAGAGTTTGACCTGCCTTATTATTTTAAATCGCATCATAAAATCTTAAATTAAAACTCCCCCAGTTGGGAGAGTAGGATTCAAACTCTCATCGTCTTGAGAGTTTGAATCCTACTCTCCCAAGGTACCGTATAATAAAATAGGGGCGGAGGCAATTAGTATCTCTGGAACTTTTCCACTTCTGAGCCGTAGCGTTTTATAAAGTTCGAGTTCTCAAAAATATTGGTTGAGGCAATGATTTTGAATTTGCTGACCTTGCCAGAGATAGGAAATGGCCACACTACCTGAGCTGACCTTTCAGTTCGAGCGATGAATGTCCGAATATCTGATTTATTCACGCCGATAATCTCATCTTTACTGTTCAACAAAAGAACTTCTATATCCACGACTTCAAAATCGAAATCAGTATCATTAAGGACGGTAAAATGGAAGAGGCTCGATCCACTGTCAGCGTCTACGGTATATTTTTGATTTCGAACAATCAAATTAATCCCTTCCAATGAATTAACTTTCTGCCATTTAGCGCTTTCGATCTTTAATTCAACATTTAAGACATCCTTATCGGTAGTCAGATAAGGTATTACCAGGAATCTGCTCTGATTCGGGAGTAGGTAGAACGTGCCTATTCTTGAAAGCAACTCTTTCGCATCACCATTGAATAACTTTAGGCTATAGGTGACTTCAGAAGCTCCAAAATCTTTATGGGGATTGGCGATCTCGGCTACAAAATCATAATCTTTATCCCCCGCCTTGATTAGCTTAGTTGAAATAACTTGCGGAGGCTCAAAAGTCGGTTCGCAGTAATTCCCGCAAGTAAAAAACCCACAGTCGACACCCTCCTCTTGGCCGTTCTGAGCTCCATCAAAACAAGTTGCTATGGGTTGGCTCACCTTTATTAAACCGTACCCCGAGAATATAAAAACGGCGAGGAATATGATCGCTATAACAAGTCGACGCGATACTCGGGAGGAAAGCTTCATAATTAGATTATAGCAATTTCTTAATCAAAAAGCATCCACGCTCGTCTCCTTCATTTCCTTAAGTCATGTTGACAGAATTAGTAAGTAATGTTACTCTGTTGGTAGTGATTAATTCCGAGATGGAGGAGGGTAAGAATGAAAAAATCAAAGAGAAAGAGATTGCCAGGGATTTCACTCTGTCTCGCATTGCGAGAGGTGGAGCACAAAAATAAAAACGAGCATAAAATCACAATCATTATAGGGGAACTACCTACTTTCGCCAAATGAGTTTGACTATCATGGGCCATGAGAGATTTCACTTCTGAGTTCGGAATGGGATCAGGTGGAGCACTCTCGGCATAGTTCCCTTATAATAACTACGAATATCTATGCTCGTTTTTATTTTTAATTTTAATGACACCCTTGAAAGGGACGAACTATTCTAGTTCATCCTAATGATATATCTGCAATATCTTCGTTGCTAATATTAAATACTGTGTTTGTCTCTAATATCTCTGCATTATGAACTGTGCCGTCAATGACTGTTCCGTCTTTCAGTAATACTTTTACTTTCTGATATCCCATACCTGATTCTGGTAAGGATTTCATCCTTTCAATCCATCTCTTATCTAAACCCGTCCTAGTCACAGTTTTCTCCTTTGCCTTGAAGGAATTGACCTTCAAGGGTGCCGTTAAAATTTATATATCTATCCGCAACTTCTGAAAAGAGTGGAGGTTGTCGCATAACGAAACCTCCACTAACTGGAGCAGGAGGCTTGGCGGTAGCCAGACTAGCAGTTGCGCGCGCAACCGTTTCGTCACCCCCTGCAAATCCTTTCAGAAATTGCGGACATATTTTATAGTTAGCGATATGAAATTTTAAAATAATCATAATCATGACCCTCTAGTGAGGGTCATCGCTGATCTACGCAGATTGATACGCAGATTTACGCAGATAAATTTCTTTATCCGCGCTAATCCGCGTCCGACTGCAATGCAGTCGGCTTCCGCGTAGTTCCGCAATAACCAACTTACAGTTGGTTATAAATAAAAAATTGTGTGGACATTACTCGACTGATTTATTAGTAGTTCTTGGCTGAACACATTACTGTGCTTACACCTGAACCCTATCAACCTCGTAATCTACAAGGAATCTTGATACTTAATCTTGGAGCCTGCTTCGCGCTTATATGCTTTCAGCGCTTATCAGAACCGAACATAGCTACTGAGCACTGCTCTTGGCAGAACAGCTCATACACCAGAGGTTCGTTCATTCCGGTCCTCTCGTACTAAGAACAACCCTCCTCAAGTATCAACGCCCGCACCAGATATGGACCAACCTGTCTCACGCTATTTATCGCCGAACAAATGCGGAATTAACGCGAATAGATACAGAATTACTTCTGCATTCTTCTGCGTATGTTCTGCAATGTTCTGCGTTCTATCTTATTACTAAGAGCTTGGACTATACCACATGCCATTGCTTTGCAATGGAATTTTCAATTTAAAATTTTCAAACTGAAGATCCGTATCGCAATGACATATCGACGTGTTGCACTATGATATATCATAGTGCCTACCCTTCAATAAATTCAGGGTAAGTCTCTACGGGGTCAAGCGCCCACTTTGTTCGCTAAAATTAAAATTTAAAAATCAAAACTTAAAAAATTCATATCATAATTGAATTATTTTTTATTTTGAGATTTACATTTTACATTTAGCATTTGCGAAGTAAATGCGCCGACTTCCCTCGGAATTGTCCTACCTAACACAGGTAAGAAAAGTTTCCGCGTTAATCCGCGTTTTGATCCGCGTATATCCGCGTGTCCACAACAGTGGACGATAGGATTTCTCCGATATGAGTCGATTTAATTCGATATACATTACTGTATAAAGCCGCCGTGTGTTTGGGAACTTACGTTCCCCTTCCTCGTGTTCAATTTTGACGGTTTGAACCCAGCTCGCGTAACCTTTTAATTGGCGAACAGCCAAACCCTTGGGACCTTCTCCAGCCCCAGGATAGGTCGAGCCGACATCGAGGTGCCGAACACTACCGTCGCTATGGACGCTCGGGTAGTACTAGCCTGTTATCCCCGGAGTAGCTTTTATCTGGTGATCTTCTCCGCTCCTACGAGCTAATAAAACTAATAAATTAATTTTAATATAAGAGTCGGTTCACTAACACATACTTTCGTATCTGCGCGGCACATCCGCCTTGCAGTTAAGCCAGCTTATGCGTTTGCACTATCGCTGCGATTTCCATCCGCAGCTAGCTGACCTTGATGTACGCCTCCATTACTCTTTGGGAGGCAAGTGCCCCACTTAAACTGCCCGCCAGGCACTGTCTCGATACAGCCCTTTTAAGCGATGCAAATTATGGGACGATAAAATCTCCGATCAGAGTATGTCGGGAAATCTGTTTTCGTTGTGAAATTCTATAAGCTTTGAGCGAAAAACGAAGAAACGTTTGAAGCATAGTTTTAACTATGCAGAAAACATTTCTGAAGTTTTATAGCCAAAGTTTTAGAATTGCAACAGAAAAGAAGGTTTCTCTGACATGCTCTTAACTCAGGAAACATTTTACCATCGCCATAAGTCACAACCTAAAAGGGCTGGACCGGTTAGAGCTACAAATCGTTAAAATGAGTGTTTCATTGGCGCCTCCACATTCCCCGAGAGGAACACTTCAAAGGCTACTCACTACGCTACGTATAACAACTCGTAGACCAATACCAAGCTACAGTAAAGCTTCCGGGGTCTTTCCGTCTTGGTGCGGGTAGGGGGCATCTTTACCCCCATTGCATTTTCACCGGGCTATTGGCTGAGACAGTCCCCCAGTCGTTCCGCTATTCATGCGCGTGGGAACTTACCCCACAAGGTATTTCGCTACTTTTAGACAGTTATAGTTACTGCCGTCGTTCACCGGCGCTTCGGGCTTCTGCAATCCGCCATTGCTGACAAATCACTTCAACCGTTAACGTTCCGGCACCGGACAAGCGTCACCCCGTATACTGCGCCTTTCGGCTTTGCACGGAGTTGTGTTTTTGATAAACAGTCGCCAGGGGCTCTTTTGTTGCAACCCAACCGCGCCTCGCTATGCTCGTCACGGAATTTTTAATTTTGTAATTTTTAATTTTCACTGAATGTTTCAATTCTTAATTGGCAAATTAAATCCTTGAAAATTGATTGAGAATTTTAAATTAGAAATTGTAAATTCCGTGCCAAACGCAGTGAGGCACGGTCAGGCAGGCCTTATTCCGAAGGTACGGCCACTTTTTTGCCGAGTTCCTTAGCCAATAATCACCCGTTCGCCTTGGTATATTCATACCAGCCTACCTGTGTCGGTTTTGCGGTACGGACGCGTACATACTTAACCATAGAGACTTTTCTGGGGACACTCTTCAACCGAATTTCATCTTGCGATGATTTCTTCCATTGTTGAGTTTGCCTTGCGGCATGGACCGGATTTGCCTGGTCCAAACTCTACAAATGAAAAACGTCAAATCCAATAATGCGCTCGGTCTTATTTCATCCGTCATCCCTTAGAATATGCACGCGGGGCCGGAATATTAACCGGCTGTCCATCGCGATCCCCTACCCTAAGATAGGGTTACGCTTAGGTTCGCCTAACCCTCCGATGATTGTCATCGCGGAGGAAACCTCAGGCTTTCGGCGTACACCGTTTTCAGGTGTATTGCGGTTACTCATCCCAACATTCTCCCTTCTCAACGCTCCAGTCGACTTCACAGTCAGCCTTCACAGCAGTTGAAAATGCTCTCCTACCACTCGTTATGACGAATCATAACGAATTCACAATTTCGGTATTATGCTTAGCCCCGTTACATTTTTGGCGCACCTTGCCTCACGTGGTCCGCCTAGACGGACCACACGCTGATTTATGCAGATTATACGCAGATCGACGCAGATGTAATATCGGCATTAATCCGCGTCCGACTGCATTGCAGTCGGTTTCCGCGTTTATCCGCGGTGGTCCACTTAAGTGGACCACGCGTCGAGTAGTGAGCTGTTACGCACTCTTTAAAGGATGGCTGCTTCTAAGCCAACCTCCTACCTGTCAAAGGCAAAATACTTCCTTTCACACTTAGCATAAATTTAGGGACCTTAATTGGTGATCTGGGCTCTTTCCCTCGCGTACGTGAAGCTTTGCCCCCACGCACTCACTGGTATCAATATTCATGTGGGTATTCGGAGTTTGTTTGGTAAGTCTACCCAAAAGGGCACGACAAACCACTCAGTGCTCTACCCCCCACATTACTTAATACCGCTGCGCCTAAACGCATTTCGGAGAGAACCAGCTATTACCAGGCTCGATAAGCTTATCACTTCTAACCACAACTCATCCGGTGGCATTGCGCGACCAATTGGTTCGGACCTCCACTTCGATTTCTCGAAGCTTCATCCTGGTCATGGTTAGCTCGCTCTGGCTTCGGGTCTTATCCAAACGACATATCCAACTCAAATTTCTAAGCCCTTGACAAATTTTTTACAATTTGATAGTATACATATTAGTCAAACGGACACGTGCCGTTTCGCCACCGCTAAGTCGGTGGTGTTTCTTTTTTAAGGCTTAAAAATTTGAGTTGGATGACGCGCTTTTAACACTTGGTTTCCCTATCCATCCGCTCTTTTAGAGCTTATAGTGTCGTTTAGGTAAACTCGTTGGGTCATTCTTCAATAGGCACACCGTCACCGCGCCCTGCTCGGAAATTCCAAATAGCTCTTAAAATCTCTAAGTTCTAAGTTCTAATTTCTAATCTCTAAATAATCTCAAATCTCAAAGTTTTATTTTTTGAGATTCGGATTTTGAATTTGTTTAGAGATTAAGATTTCGAGATTAGAGATTTCAGAATGTTCAGGATTTCTGTGCAGAGAACGGCTCCGGCTCTTTGTAGGCATATGGTTTCAGTTACTATTTCACTCCCCTCACCGGGGTTCTTTTCACCTTTCCCTCACGGTACTGGTTCACTATCGGTCACATAAAGTATTTAGCCTTACCCAGTAGTATGGGCAAATTCACTCAGGACATTCTTATCCCGAGCTACTCAGGTACAGAGGCCGGACTAAAACTATCTTATCTACTGCAATTTCCATATTTCGACTGTAGCTTCAGAAAAATTTCTCAACATACGTTAGTATGTCTCCAAATTTTTCTTCGCTTCGCTCAAAATCTGAAAATTTCGTAACGATAAATAGCTTTAGACCGGCCTCCAACAGAACAGAAGTTGGAGTTGTTTTCGCTTACAGGACTATCACCTTCTTTGGTTGGCCGTTCCAGGGCCATTCTGCTAACAATCCAATTTGTAACTTCTTATTCAGATGAGTAGAGAGTAGAAAGTAGAAAGTAGTTTTAGCTACGTTCCACAATCCACGCTCCACCTTCTAAAAGTGTTCTATCCCTATTACCCTTCCGTGACTCGCTACCGCTCATCACTACGCTGAACTATGCGGACTGAACGCTGATCTGTGCGGAAAATTCCGCGTTGGTCTGCGTTGGTTCTGCGAAGTTCCGCGTGTGACTAACAATAGTGAGCCACGAAAGTTTAGGCTGTTCCGCTTTCGCTCGCCGCTACTTACGGAATCTGTTCGATTTATTTTCCTCTGGTTACTAGAATGTTTTACTTCACCAGGTGTGCTCCCGATCGCTTTTATACGATCGAGTAACCAAGGTTTGCTTGGTTGGGTTTCCCCATTCGGCTATCTCCGGATCAAAGCCCGCTAGACGGCTCCCCGAAGCTTATCGCAGTCACGCCACGACCTTCCTCGCCCTTATGTGCCAAGGCATCCTCCATACGCCCTTCTTGAGTAATGTCCACGCAATTTCTTATTTGACCTCGCCATAGTTTTGCCGAAGCAAAACGACGGCGGGTTTAACTTAATGATTATTTTTTAATTTCTTTTACCCGCTAACTATAGACCTCTTTACTTAAAGAAGTCGTTTTTTAAGATACTATCATTAACTGCCAGTGACTAACTTTATTAAATCAGTCATCGGGAGTCAACGCTTACTATTGACCCGCCTTCGTTCATCCTGAACTTCGGCGAGGTTCATTGTTAGCAGTCGCTCGTTCCACTCATGGGCTAACAATGAAAAAACCGCTTTCAAGCGGCTCTACCGAATACGCACAAAAAATGGACGTTTTCAGCCGCTTGTTTTGTTTAGTTTTATGTTGGTTAACATCTGTTTTATTGTGATTACATTATAGTCGAAAGCTGTTTTAGAGTCAATAGCCCCCTTTAGCTAATAGAAACTGTTACCAAGAAGGGTACGGTTAGACAATAAATA
>Ga0209542_10015704_pt1 | contig 12664 bp, 14 predicted proteins | sample RifCSPhighO2_01_FD_184028 | JGI IMG/M metagenome (GOLD analysis project Ga0209542, IMG submission 184028) | Soil microbial communities from Rifle, Colorado - Rifle CSP2_plank highO2_0.1 (SPAdes) (version 2) | ecosystem: Environmental > Terrestrial > Deep subsurface > Rock core/Sediment ...
CTCTTTTAACCACTACATAGTAACCTCCTATGTTTATCTCCTCCCCCAAGGCCTGTCGCATTTTTCTTAAAGATCCTCCTGTAGTAAAGACATCATCTACTAAGGCAACTACATCTTCTGATTTTGGTGTGTACCCATCTATTAAAACTTTGGTGCCATGATTTTTAGGAGCTTCCCTAATTAAAGTTAAATTACGGCCAGTCTTAGCTGATATTAAACTAGCTAGTGGAATTCCACCATAACCGCTACTAGCAATACAGCTAACATAGTTAGGGATAAAAGAGGCGAGTAGCTCTGCCATTAAATCTAAAACTTTGGGATAACCATACGCTTTTTTAATATCTATATAATAGTCGGACTTTTCACCGGAAGCTAGATCAACAGGTTCTTTAATAACTAAATCATCAATTTTTTTAAGTTCTGCGACTAAAGTTTGGATCTCTATCTTAGACATATACGCTTAACATCCTTCTGACTTGGTGGTTAAGCTCCAGCGTCTTATCTCTGGCAGTTTCAGCGTAATCTTCTCCAGATGAGGCGTAGATTAAAGACCTACTAGCACTAATTAGAAATCCCTGGCCCTTACTGTTGGGTGCAGCTTTAATTACCTGTTCCAGATCACCGTGTTGGTCACCAATTGCAGGAATGAGTAAAGGTAAATCCGAGGTTATAGTCCGAATACTTTCTATGGCATATGGGTCTGTTGCGCCCATCACTAAGCCCAGCCTGTTAGAATAATTCCAGCGATGGGTAGTTAAAAAAGCCACCATTTCATATAAGGGCACAGATTTAGTATTGGATCTATCTTTAATAATTCCAATTAATTTGTGGTATTCGTTTTGAGAAAGAACTCTTGCTCTGACAGCTTCCCAGAGGTCTACCGGAAGTTTTTGCATCTCTCCTGAATCCGGGTTAGATGTCCGGCAAACTACGAAAACTTCTTTATCTGGATAAGCCAAAAATGGCTCAAAAGTTTCGCTACCCATATAGGGGTGAACAGTGACAGCATCAAATTTATATCTTTCAAAAGCCATTCTGGCATGATGCTCTCCTGCATGGGGAACATCGCCTTTTTTAATGTCGCCTATTACAGGAACTCCAGGAGCAGTTTCATGTATTAGTTCAACTGTGGCTTTTAAAGCGTCTTGGAGAGCACCAGATCCTTCATAAAAAGAGATGTTTGTTTTATAAGCACAGACCAAGTCTTTAGTAGTTTCTACAATAGAGGAATTAAACTCAACCCATGAGTCGTCTTCTAAGGTAAGATATTTATTCTCGATATGGGGTGGAAGTTTGTTTGGATCAGGATCAAGTCCCAGGCAAACAAATTTACCCTCGTCCCACTTAGCCTGTAATTGTTTCTTAAAATCAACTCTTTCCGCCATACCTTGGTTTTTCTGAATGTAACTTAATGTTTATCCTTTGTCAATAGGATCAATAAATGGTATATTTGGCGTGTGGGAAAAGTAGTCCCAAACCTACAACTTTTTTTAACTTTGATATTTATCTCCCTACTCATTTTAGGGCTAGATAGCGTCCGCTTATTAAATTGGCCTAAAAAGGCTTTATTTTTTTTAACCAACCCCATAAGCTTTGGTTTATATAGTACTAAGCAATCTGTGGGCAAACAATTTTATTTTATCTTTGCAGCCCGCACAGCTGGGCAGGAAAATAAAGCGCTGCAAGATCAGCTGGGTAAACTTTTATCAGAAAACGCTGATCTTAGAAAAAGGTTAGGGGAGGCAGAAGCTTTGGTCACTCAGGAGCAGCATCTGGATCCTAGGACTTATCATCTTTTGCCTGCCCGTCCTATTGGGCTTGATAGAAACTTAAAAATAGATCAGGGGGAAATAAGCGGTATTAAAGTAGGCCAGCCGGTAGTTTTTCAGGATAACTATTTGGGTCAAATAGTAGGTATTACTCAAAGTGGAGCTAGCGTTAAATTACTGACAGACCCAGATTCCAAAGTAGCAGCTTTTTCTTTAGGCAAAGAAGGTAGGGCCAAGGGAGTGGTGGTGGGGCAGTTCGGGGTAGATTTATTAATGGATAAAATTTTGCATGAAGAACAAATAAGCGAGGGGGATTTGGTTTACAGTGAAGGGACAGAAGAGTTTTTACCGAGAGGATTAATTCTCGGCCAGGTTGAAGAGGTTTTGGCGCGGGAGAACCAGGTATTCAAACAAGCCAAAATAAAGCCGTTATTTGATATCAGAGATTTAGAATTAGTATTTGTGATAACTGAATAAATATAAGGATCTTTTTCGTCTCGTGATATGAAAACTTTAATTGCTATTTTAATATTAGCCTCCTTCCTTCAAGCAACTATTTTGCCTTTGGATTTAGCTTTGATGATTATTATATTAAGAACGTATATTAAGGATGATAGTAGTAATTTATATCTGGCCTTTTTTGTGGGGCTTTTGGTTTCTCACTTAACAATTAGCCCTTTAGGTATTTTAAGTTTAATTTATTTAGGGTTGACACAAGCTACCAGAATGTTAAATAGGTCCAGGTTGTCGGAACATATTGTAACAGTAATCCCTTTAGTGTTTGTATTATTTGTTGTAAAGGAGTTAACCTTGGGGTTTAGCACTATAGTTAACCTTTGGCCAGAAGTTTTTGTTAGTGAAGCCAAAAATTTGTTTATAGAAAGCTTACTGGCATTACCAGTCTATTTAGTTATTAGATTTTGGGAAGAAAGGTTTGTAGTTAAAGACATAAAGTTACGGGTGTAATTATGGCTAGAAAAAAATCACTTGGATTTGGGTTTGTTGATGAAGTTGCTAAGGTAACGTCTAAAAATAGCCATTTTTATAAAAATGTTTTAGGAGGAAGCGATTGGAAAGAAATGCTAATTCCCAACTTTGAGGGTGACTTACCCCCAGCCCAAGTAAATCTTTGGAGACTAATAGTTCTTTGGGGAGGGGCAACGGTGCTTTTTTTTATCCTTTTTTTACGCCTTTTCCATTTACAGATAGTAATGGGCCAGGAAAATAGAGAAAGGGCAGATGGTAATAGGATTCAAGTTAGGATAGTACACGCTCCCAGAGGAGTTATCTATGATCGGAACGGTAAGATTTTAGCTTCTAATTCACCTGGTTTTAGGCTTATTTCCAAAGGGCAGAAAGCAACAGTTATCTCTCGGGAAGAGGCTTTAGAGATGGAGGTTAGAAATGATCCAGAGCTAGAAAAATTAGAGGTGGATTCCATCCGTGGTTACCCTTATGGTGAAGAGGTAGCTCACGTCTTAGGTTACGTTAGCGAGATCTCTGAAAGTCAGTTGGAAAATCTAAAGGATAAAGGATATGATCAAAGCCCTACCGCGCCGCGGTATAAGGCAGGAGATAGGATAGGTATCAGTGGAATAGAGAGCCAATATGAAGCAATACTAAGAGGCAAGGATGGAGGGGAAATTATTGAGGTAAATAGTAGTGGAAAAAAATTAAGGACGCTTAGGTTTATTGATCCAATTCCGGGGCGTAGTATCTTCTTGACTATAGATATTGACTTGCAAAGGCATGTTTTTAAAGCTCTCAGGGATAGTATCCAAAAGGTTGGTAGTTGTTGTGGGGTAGCGGTAGCAGAAGACCCAAATACTGGTCAGATTCTAGCTTTAATTTCTATTCCCTCGTTTGACAATAGCGTTTTCACCAGTCCTACTCAAAATGAAGGAGTCATAACGGAGATCTTATCCGATCCCAACTCGCCCATTCTAAATAGAGCTATTGGAGGAAATTATCCCCCAGGGTCAACATACAAGATAGTAAGCGCGTTATCTGCTTTATCTAGCGGTAAAATTTCTTCTAAAACTATCTTTGAAGATACAGGAGAGATATATTTGGGTCAATTTAGATTTACTAATTGGTATTTTACACAATATGGAAAAACTGAAGGATCAGTTAATTTAGTTAAGGCGCTTAAGCGTTCGAATGACATCTATTTTTACAGGGTAGGTCAGGTAGTAGGAGAAAAATCATTAATTGATTGGTCAAAAAAGCTGAACTTAGGTGCCAAATTGGGAATAGATTTGCCAGGCGAGGTCAGTGGTTTAATTCCAGATAATGAATGGAAAAAGAAAAATTTTGGGGAAATTTGGTATCCTGGAGATACTTTACATATGGCTATTGGTCAAGGGTTTGTTTTAACAACTCCACTGCAAATTTTAGGGATAACCTCATATGTTGCAGGAAATGGGAATCTTTACAAACCTAAATTGTTACTAAAAACCGAGACAGAAGAGTTTGACTCTAAAACTTTAGTTTCAAAACTGATAACTACCGAGCATTTGGATGTGATCAAACATGGTTTGGCGGAGGTGACAAAGGTAGAGGGAACTGCTTGGCCTTTTTTTACTTTTCCAATTCAAACTTCAGGTAAAACAGGCACTGCTGAATTTGGAGATCCGAAAGACAGAACACATGCTTGGTATACAGGTTTTGCCCCCACAGATGATCCTAAAATTGCTATGACAGTTTTAATAGAAGCAGGGGGGGAAGGGTCATCAGTAGCTGCACCAGTAGTTAAAGAAGCTTTCAGATGGTTTTTCTCACCAGATAAAAATAATTTAATCAAAGATACGGGGTATGTAGCAACCGATTCGGCTAGAACTTTAGGAGAATGATTTATTTCTTCTTAGACCCTCTACTTCATGTAAGATTTCATTTAAATACTTATCTGTTATTTGCCCCCTAACATTTTCAAAAAAACTTTCTAGTTTCTTGTCTTGTTCCCGTTCATATTCCAAGGCTTGGACACCCATTTCTAATTTATCAAGTTGTTTTACAAGTTTTGTTTCGGGAGTTTTATTCTCTTCATATTCATCGAATAATTGAATATACTCTTGGCCATTTACTAAGGAAAAGATATTCGCAATAGCTTTTTTCTCTTGGCGGATTTTATCAATTGGATTATGGAGTATTTGTGAGCCATCCGTAACGATAATATCTCCGATTTCTGCCTCACCTATATCATGGATTAGAGCCATTTTGATTGCTTTGTGTTGGTCTAATCCTAGTTAAGATTGCTAGACGGAAGACGTGCTCGGCAACTGTTTCTGGGTTATTAATTTTATTTACTACCCAGCCAGTTCTTTTTAGTCTTTTTAACTTTCCTACTATTTGTGCGAATTTCAGAATGTCCATATTTTAAATGTTACCATAAAGAGAGGATATGAGCATTGAATATTGACAATAACTTCTCGATCGAGAAATAATAGTAATATATGGTTAAGAATAGATCAAAGAAGAGAATGATTTCTAATCTGGTTCTTTTGATTTTAGAAAAATCAATTGATGGATATGTCAGACTTGAAGATTTTGCGTACAATACTCATCACTATGCCTATGGTTCTGGTTGGGAATATCCCTTGAAAAAGTCAGAGCTTGCTAGGGTGTTAAAAACACTTAGGGAAAAAGGGTTGATTGAATTAACGGGGGATAAAGAATTGACTTATAGATTAACTGATCCTGGTAAGGATAAAGCCCTTTGGGTAAAAATGAAAATATCGGATGAGAAATGGGATGGTAAATGGAGAGTGGTTATTTGGGATATACCGGAGCAAAGGAAAAGGGTAAGAGATTTGTTAAGATATAAGCTAAAAGTTTTAGGATTTGAAAAGTTACAGAAAAGTGTTTGGGTTAGTAAGATAAATTGCACAATAGTGCTTAAGGAGTTTATAAAGAAAGTAGGAATTGATAAATGGGTTTTGGTACTTGAATCGGATAATATAGAGAATTAATACAATAATTTCTTGATCGCGGAAGAATAGTCTATGAAGAATATACAATATTTATTAGTATTGCACAGTGTGGATGGTTTAGGGCCGATTAGACTTAAGGCGCTTATCGATTTTTATAAGGACCCTAAACTTGCTTGGGGAGCTGATGGTAAGCAACTAAAAGAGATCGGGATTCCTCAAAATGTAGTTGAAAGATTAACGGAAACAAGAAAAAATTTGACTCCAGAGAAATTAATAGAAGATCTTCAAAAAGATAAAATCAAATTTACCACCATCTTTGACGAAGATTATCCAAAACCGCTTTTACAAATTTATGATCCGCCGACTGTTTTATATTACAAAGGGGAGATTAAACCACAAGATGAAAAAGCCATTGGTGTCGTTGGAACACGCAAGATGACTGGATATGGTAAGTTGGTTACGAATCAGTTTACTGCTAGTTTAGTTTCTGCTGGTTTTACTATAGTTTCAGGTTTGGCTAGGGGGGTAGACAGTGAAGCTCACTGGACTTCTTTGCGGAACAAAGGAAGGACTATAGCAGTTTTGGGTGGTGGATTAAACCAAGTTTATCCTCCAGAAAATATTAATTTAGCAAATCAAATTATAGATGGGAAAGGGGCTATTATCAGTGAGTTTCCTCCAAATCATCCATCTTTGCCAGGAAATTTCCCCTCCCGTAATAGGATAATTTCCGGTTTATCAAAAGCTATTTTAGTAACAGAAGCAGCTGCAGATTCTGGTTCATTGATTACTGCAAGAGTAGCACTTGAGCAAGGAAGGGATGTTTTCGCTATTCCTGGTCCAGTGACTTCAGCCTTAAGTAGGGGGCCAGCAGATCTAATTAAAGAAGGAGCCAGACTTGTATTTGAACCGCAGGAGATACTAGATGAACTTGGGGTAGAACAAGGTATAAGTAACGGTTTGGTGTTAAAAGAAAGTTTATCCCCAGAAGAACAAAAAATTTTAGAATGTTTAGAAAATGAAGGTAGGCATATTGATGAAATTTGTAGGAGTTTAAGTTTATCAGCGGCTTTAGTTAGCGGGATGCTGATAAAAATGGAGATTACAGGTTTGGTTAGAAACTTGGGTGGCGGGATCTATTGCAAGAGTGCTATACTCTAGAACAGATGTCTAAACCTACTTTATTAATATTAGTGTTGATGGTCATATTAACAACCGCGTTTATTACTTATATGACAAACACTAACAAAAATGCATACAAACCCGGCTCTTGGCCAGAAGCTGATAAAGCTGTTGGACAGGCTAACCACTTATATAATACTAAAAAAGCTCAGGGAGTAGATTTTTCTAGCGGGCCTTGTTTATCTAATGACCTAGTCCCTAACTGGGTAGCAGATATTGCTCATAGCCCTAGGGTAGAAGAGGATGATTTGTCCCAAAACCAGTGTCCAGCATATATAGAAGGAAGGTCTAAACATTTTGTGGAACTTGACTTAGAAGGAAATCTAATTAGAGTTAAATAGTTCTTAAGGGAAACGTTCATCTAAACCAACCTTGCTAATAACTGTCATATATAAAGCGTTACCCCCTGGTTTTACTATTGGATCTGTCACAATCAATCTGTTAAATATTCCTCGAGAGTCTTTTTCGTATACATGATAAAGACCTTCAATAGAAGTACCCCAAATATAAAAATCTCCTTCAGGAACAATCTTTTTTTGGGCTTCATCCAGTTTAGCTTCGCCATATACTATATTGTTATCTAAGACAAAATCTTCTAGTATCTCCAGCGCTTCTAAAGTTCTGGGACCTATTTGGAAAATTTCAAAATCAGTATTATTATGAAACCCCACGACTTTAGCCTGTGACTCTGCAGCAGTTCTTAAAACTTCTTCCGCCAAGTTTATTAATTGTTGTTCTGTATGGTATTGCTCAATCTCTTGCACCCACCAAGGATTATAATCTGGTCTACCATTTTTTTGAATTTCTCGGGACCTTTGTATATTAGCTGAGAAGATATCTTTTATTTCTTGGTTAATCTCTACCGGCATAAGTGTTTGAGGAGATTCTAATAAAAGTATTTTAATTAGTCAAGTGTTTTGTATAATAGATTGATATGAAAATTTGGCTGATTCTGTTGGTATTTTTAATATTCCCCCCGACTGTTTTTGCTGTTGCTTCAGATTTTAATCAGGTTAACAAATTAGTCTGTGATAGGTTTGAAGAAGATCTGTCAAAGATGGCTGCAATTATGGAGGAACTGCGAAGGAGAGAGGGTATTACCGAAACAAGAGTGGCTTTCGGTGGGGTGGACACACCTATTGAGAGAGCAGATTATACAATAACCTTCGCTGCAGAAGCGATAGCTTATCAACGGGCCCAAAAATTTTCTTCCAAGACCGGTTTAAAATCCTCTCTGGAAGTTTTAAAAGGGAAAATTTTACGGGCTAAAAACGAGGTTAGAAAGGCTTTGAATGAATAAAAAATACATTTTAATTACGATCGTAATAGTTTTGTTATTAGGAATTGTTTTTTGGCTGATCAGTAAAAATATAAACAGCAAAAATAGCTTACTAACTAGCCCCGATTTGGGGAAGGTTTCTGGAGAACAAATTTCCCCGACTCCAACCCAAAGCCCGACCCCTCCTAAGACTTATTCATTTGACTCCGCTACTGATTTAAAAAGTGAGTTGGAGAATATTAATCCTCAAGTTTTAGAAAGCGATTTTCAAGGGCTGTAGTTGACAACACCGATTACAATGGTTATTGCATTCGCAGGAGTTTCTTCGATACACTCTTAAATGACAGAAAGATTAAAATATGCAGAATTTAGTGATTGTTGAATCACCAACTAAAGCCAGGACTTTGCAAAGGTTTTTGGGTAATAAATATCAAATCGAAGCTTCAATGGGGCATATTAGGGATTTGCCTAAGTCTGAGCTTGGAGTAGATGTTGAAAATAACTTTGAACCACAATATGTGATCCCCAGAGATAAACGGAAGAAGGTTAATGAATTAAAAAAAATAGCCAAAGAGGCTAAAACCATTTGGCTTGCTTCAGACCCTGATAGAGAAGGAGAGGCTATTGCTTGGCATATTGGGAAGTTATTGGATGACGGTAAGGAAAAGGAGATCAAAAGAGTAGTTTTCCATGAGATTACCAAGGAAGCAATTTTAGAAGCTTTTAAACATCCCAGGGAAATTGATTTAAAGTTAGTTGATGCTCAACAAGCTAGGCGCGTATTGGACAGATTAGTGGGCTATAAACTTTCACCCCTACTTTGGAAAAAAGTAAAAAGAGGATTGTCTGCAGGGAGGGTTCAAAGTGTGGCTTTGCGGTTAATAGTTGACAGGGAAAGGGAGATATCTAATTTTAAAGCTGTTGAATACTGGATAATTACAGTAGAACTGTCCGCAGGGGAAACTTTTACAGCTACTTTAATTGAACAAAATGGCAAGAAGTTAGTTATCAGCAGTGAAAAGCAAGCTAAGAAACACGTTTCTAACTTAGAAACAGTCCAGTATCAGGTTTCTAAAATCACCAAAAGAGAGGTTAAAAGGCATCCTTACCCCCCTTTTACTACCTCAACACTGCAGCAAGCTGCTTCTAATAGGCTGGGAATGTCTGCTAAAAAAACTATGATGATTGCTCAAGCTTTGTACGAGCATGGTCTGATCACCTATATGAGAACAGATTCTGTTAATTTATCCCCCGTAGCCATCGCTTCTGTTAGGAATTATATTAGTAAAGAATTGGGTAAGGTTTATTTGCCGAAGTCCCCTAAAATCTATAAGTCCAGATCTAAAAATGCTCAAGAAGCCCATGAAGCTATTAGAGTAACTAATGTAAACTTGCTTCCGACTAATATTAAAGAACAAAGTGGTTTTAATCGGGATCATGTTAGGCTTTATGATCTGATTTGGAAGAGATTTGTATCCTGTCAAATGAATGAGGCTATTATGGATCAAACCTCAATCGATATAAGTGCAGATATATATTTGTTTAGAGTCACCGGAAGTGTAATTAAGTTTGACGGCTGGTTAAAGTTATACGGTAAGAGTGTAGAGGAAGAAGCAAAAGAGGCGGATGAGGGGAAAATCTTGCCAGAGCTTTCTGAAAATGAAAAGCTTAAATTGATTCAGCTGATTCTCGGACAACATTTTACAGAGCCTCTTCCAAGGTACACGGAGGCCTCTTTGATTAAAAAATTAGAAGAGCTGGGGATTGGTAGGCCTTCTACTTATGCTCCTATTTTATCTACGATTCAAGATAGATTTTATGTAGAAAGGATTGAAAGGAAATTTGTGCCAACTGCTTTAGGATTTGCTGTCACTGATTTTGTGGTGCGGTATTTTGATGACATAGTTGATTATTCATTTACAGCTGAGATGGAAGAGGAGTTGGATGAAATAGCCAGGGGTGAAAGAGACTGGAAGCCCACCATTAAAACTTTTTATACACCATTTGAAAAGAAGTTAGAGGAAACAGGTGAAAAGGCAGAAAGAGTAAGGTTGGTGGTAGAGTTTGTTGGAAGGGATTGTCCGGAGTGTGGTAAGCAGTTAGTAGTTAGAGTGGGTAAATTTGGTAAATTTTTAGCTTGTTCTACCTTTCCCGAATGTAAACATACAGAAAGCTTGGAGGAAACTGTAAATGCTAAATGTCCAACAGACGGTGGGAATATAGTAATTAGAAAAACCAGAAAAGGAAAAGTTTTTTATGGATGTAAAAACTGGCCAGGATGCAAATTTGCCTCCTGGACAAAGCCTAAAGAGGAATTAATCGATAAGGTCCCAGTTTCTGTACATACTTGAATCTCCTTAATCTATAGGGTATAATTTTGTGTTATGTTGGAAACTATTGAGCGCAAAGTTGAAGTTAAAAGCGAAACCCTCTCCCAAAGAGGACTTCATTCCTATTTGGATTCAACTTTAAATTTACTGAATGAACCTTTTAGACAGGTTAATACTTATGATCCTATTTCTGGTGAGACTACTTATATGGGAGTATTAAAACACCCATTTGCAGGAGTTCATTTGGCAGATTTGATAGAGTTGGTTGCTCCAGTAAAAGGGTTTGGTGGGGTAGGAGCAATTTATGCAGACTTTAGCAGCGCCAAAGAAGGCTCCAAAAAACTAGCCAAAAAACCCACGGAGCATAGACGCGAAAAAAACCGTGAAGCTTATTTACACCATTTACATTCTAAAGCGCCTTTGATAGCAGAAGTTTACAACGACTTTATGGAAAATCATATTGACCGTTGGATGAATGCTCTGATTTTTGTTGATAGGAATTATGACCGGCTTTTTGGAGATATTCATAGGATATCTTTCATCAATCAAGAAGAATATCTAGCAGGATTTGAAGAGAAAACTAAGCAGTTTGTAAGAAGAGGAAGTGATTATTACCAAAGGGGAGAAGGTTTTGAATTAGTTTACTTTGATGGATATGAGGAAAACTTAAGAGGTTATAATTTAGATCGAGCTTCTATTATGGAAGTAGTCACTAAACTTCCTAACAATCTTTTTAAATCATTCCTGGAAGAAAAAACAAATATCTATAGTAAAGAAAGTTTAAATTCCAAGATCCTTATGATTGATCCCTTTGACCTTGTGGTTGAGGAGAGAGAACTGTTAACACGAGATTTTTTTGATAGCCTGACACCTGCTCAGTGGGAGAGATTTATTATGGATTATAGTTTGAGACATGCTAGGATCTTAATTGATTTAGAAAAACAAAAAATATTTACTGAAAATGGTTTTTGGCACAATGTAATGCTAGGAAGAAATGAACTGCAGTTTACTGGTAGGGGGTCTGTGTTTATTTCTAGGGGTAAAGATGCCCAAATTGAAATAGTTCTCGGAGAACTTGTTGCCGCAGGAAAATATGAGCCAAGAATTATAAATTATAAACAAGTGCCAAAAAGTACTTACAAAGATGGCCTTTATCCACTGATTGCTATTAGGCAAGATAAGTTGGGCAGGAGAAGGTTTCTATCCCAAGAAGAAGCTAACTGGCATGTTGGAATGCTAGGGATGGATAATCCAAAGCAGTTAGATGCTGTTTTGGGCAAAGTGCTTTTGGCCTATCTTTCCCCTGCGATTATTGCTAATTGGCCAAAAGAGATGTCAATTGGAATCAAAAAACAAATGATGATGGGTGCACAAACACCTGTTTTGGCTGGTTTACCCCTGCAGTCACAAGAGCTGCTTTCAGATGATAACCCAGCAGTTGCAAAATTAGTTTCATAAATGATCTTACCCGTTGACAAAAAACAATGGCTTGGTAATATATTTTAGTGAAATATATCTTCGTCTCTGGCGGTGTTATCTCTGGTATAGGCAAAGGTATCGCCACCGCCTCCATCTCCCTGTTATTAAAATCAGCGGGTTACAAAGTAGCCCCTATTAAGTGTGACCCTTATTTAAACGTCGATGCAGGAACTATGAATCCAACTATTCACGGCGAAACATTTGTGTTAGATGACGGCGCAGAGACAGATCAAGATTTAGGCCACTATGAAAGGTTTTTAGGTGAATCTTTAAATAAAACCAATATCACAACTTCAGGCCAGGTTTATTTATCGGTAATCCAAAGGGAGAGAAATTTAGAATATGACGGTGAATGCGTGGAAGCAGTCCCACATATTCCGGAGGAGTTTATCAAAAGAATTCAAAATGCCGGGAAATCAAGGAACGCTGATATTGTGGTAATAGAAATCGGAGGGACTATCGGTGAATTGCAGAATGTTTTCATCTTTGAAGCAAATAGAATGCTAAAGATGAAATATCCAAACGATGTGGTACACGTCCATATCTCCTATCTGCCCATTCCTCCATCTATTGGAGAGATGAAAAGCAAGCCAGTCCAGATGAGTGTTAAAGAGTTAAATTCTGTAGGAATCCAACCGGATATTTTGCTAGCCAGGTCTGAGGTAGCGTTGGATGGATCTAGAAGAAAAAAACTAT
>Ga0209542_10015705_pt1 | contig 12663 bp, 14 predicted proteins | sample RifCSPhighO2_01_FD_184028 | JGI IMG/M metagenome (GOLD analysis project Ga0209542, IMG submission 184028) | Soil microbial communities from Rifle, Colorado - Rifle CSP2_plank highO2_0.1 (SPAdes) (version 2) | ecosystem: Environmental > Terrestrial > Deep subsurface > Rock core/Sediment ...
AATCATAAGCGATTATGTCAAAAACCAAGGTCGAAGTTACAAACAGATACATCGAGGGACTCTATTATTATTTCAAGGTCTCGAGTAGAGACATACCTCGCAGCTCTGCTGCGGGGTAGTTGATTTGGCTACATGGAAATGGATATATTGTGGTTCCGCGCTCTTAACGGCTGGGCCGGTATGAATTTTTTTACTGATGAGGTCTACGTCTTTATGGCGCGAGATCTGATTTACGTGGTCGCCCTTTTGGCGTTAGTTTTATTGTTGTTTTCGAGCCGTCCATTTTTTGATAAATTGAAAATTATGTTTCTTTTTTTATGCATTGCAGTTGCCACTTATGCACTAATTATTTTTGTCATTCATCCGTATTGGCCGAGGGAAAGACCTTTCGAGGCGCTTCTCAATGTTAATCAATTGATTCCGGAAACAGATACGTCTTTTCCTTCGAAGCACGCCACTTTTTCGTTTCTTTTGGCTGGTTTTGCCTACGGGTACGGCAGAAGGTACGCTTTTTGGATATTTTTGGGGGCAATCTTTATTGCCTTAGGCCGAGTCATTGTCGGAGTACATTATCCCCTCGATGTCTTATCGGGGGCAGGTCTTGGAGTATTTATAGGCTTAATTGCTTCATGGATTTTCAAAAAAATGGTTAAGTAGAGATTGTTTACGTAGCCAAAATTTTCTTGACACTAATGGTTGGAAATGGACACTATTCAATTGATAAAAGTACTCGTTTTGCCTTTACCGGGTCGCAATTAATTGGTTTATCCTATTGGTCGAAAACTATGACTTGCTAGTACAAATAAAAAGTACCATTTGAATGGTACGTTTTAAGTATAGAAGACACCTGTATTAATACCATCCCCAATTAACCCGTGGACACATTATCGCGTCTCGTCTATACTAGGGATATGGCAAAACCCCTTTCTGTCGCCGCGCATGACAGCGTAGACATATTGCGCGCGCTTCTCGCGCGAACGCGAGACGAAGGATACAAGAAACGTATCCGAGCAATTATTCGTCTAAAAGAAGGAGAACCGCACAGAGAAGTCGCGCGTTCACTTGGCGCTTCACCGACAAGCGTCTGTTTGTGGATAACCAAATACAATTCTGGCGGTTCTCTGGCTTTGGCGTCGAACCTTGGCGGCAGGCCGGAAGGCAATCCCAAATGGGATGGGGATATCTTCGATGATTTGGCAAAAGAGATAGACAAAGGCGGTTACTGGTCAATTCCGCGTATGCAGGATTGGCTCATTACAAACAAGAAAAAAGCCATACCAGAGCAAACAGTTTGGTATCGGATGGATCAATTAAATTATTCATACAAAGGAGCTCGTCCCCATCCAACTCAAGGCAACAAGGAAAAACAAGAAGCCTTTAAAAAGGGGGCATTGCGCCATTCATGGAGCCGCTAAAGCAAAAGCCGTTTGAACTCTTTTTCGGCGATGAAATGAGATACGGACTGATTTCAAACTTTCGAAGAAGCTGGTCAAAGGTGGGAGAACGGACGATAATTGATAGTCAAAAATCATTCGATAACCGATATCTTTTTTCGGCGGTTTCCCCGCTTTCCGGAAACAGTTTCCATCTATCGGGTGTCGATGGTTTTGATACGGAAACAGCTCATACATTTCTTTTGGAACTCAAGAAACAACACGAGGATAAAATGGTTATTGTGGTTTGGGACAACGCTCCCTGTCATCGTCCGATGATCCACAGAGAAATCCCCGGGTTGATCGTCCTATTTCTTCCCCCGTACTCACCGGAACTCAATCCCGCAGAGAGATTTTTTGAAGAATTGCGCAAAGCGACAGCCAATCAAATATTTAAAACAATTGAAGATCAAGAGATGGCAATTGAGGAAAAGTTGAAAGCGTTGGCAGACAATATTCCCGCGATGAAAAAAATGTTGGGATATGAGTGGATATTAAAACAATGTTCAGATGTTATTTAGAGATGGTATTAGAGATGGTATAAAAGCCTTTGCCCAAAAGGCGAAACGGAACGTTAACACTTACTTCACCGACTTAGTATAAAACTTATAAACGCACAGCTATGCGCCCTGACTAGTGAAGCGTACTAGACCTGTTCCCCTGTAGCTATTTTTGATAAAATATGTCGTATGAACATCAAAAAACTCTCCAACAATCATCGAATGATGATGGCTTTAACGGGCGTCGGATTCGAAGAATTTAACGATCTCCTGCCCACTTTCGAAAAAGCACTGATTGATATTGTAATGCAGAGAAAAGACCGGGAGCGAAAGCCTGGAGGAGGCCAGAAGGGACACCTAAAAACCTCGGCCGACAAACTATTTTTCGTTCTGTTCTACATAAAAACCTACCCCACTTTTGATGTTTTGGCCTTCTGGAGCAACAAAAGTCGGGGCAGAAGCTGTGAAGCTGTCCATTTGTACCTACGGGCTCTTAAGAAAGCTTTGGGCAGAGAAATAGTCCTGCCCGAGCGGAAGATACGAACAGTTGAAGAATTCTTGGAGAAGTTTCCGGAAGTCAAAGATGTGTTTTTCGACGGCACGGAGAGGAGAATTCAAAGACCGAAGGACAAGAAAAGACAGAACAAGCTGTACTCTGGCAAAAAGAAAACCAATACCAGAAAAAATGTCATCGTTTCCGATGAAAAAAAGAGAATTCTATTTCTTTCCCCGACCAAGTCGGGACGCAGACACGACAAGAGAATCGTCGACAAGGCTGTACTCAAAATACCGGACGCTGTAGGCAAATGGGCAGACACCGGTTTCCAAGGTTTGGCCAAACTGTATCCTAACGTGCTTATACCGAAGAAAGGTACCAAGAAAAATCCTCTATTGAAGGAAGAGAAGGAGGACAACCGAATCATTTCCTCTTTCCGAGTTGTTATTGAACATGCCATAGCGGGAGTTAAAAGATTTCAGATAGTTACCAACACCCTGCGCAACAAAATCGGTCTCTTTGACGACTTGATAATGGAGGTTTGTTCGGGGCTCTGGAATTTCCATCTCCGATACAGACGATAGCCTCACTTTCGTGGGGATATCGTACCTGTCGAAGATTATCGGGGAACAGGTCTAATATTTTGATAAAAAACCGTTCTTTTGAAAAGCTTATGCCCCTGCAGTTTTGTAACCCCTCACACCCCTGTGCACAACTTCCCAAAAAATCCCAGAGAAACAATGGTAAAATAGAAGCATGAGTAGCAGAGGATTGTCAAAAGAGGAAATCAAAAAACGTTTGATCCGTCTTCGCAATCTCGATTATCTCCACGAAGTCCAGAGATTCAAAATTTGGCATCTACGCGATGAAAATCGCGAGCTCAGGAAAGAAATCAAAGCCCTCAAACTTCTGGCCAGCGAACAGCAGAAAACGATTGATGATCTCAAACTGCAGATTGAAGAGCTACGAACGATAGTTTTTGGCCGTAAAAAGCAAAAAGGTGAAAGCGACGATGACGATCTCCTGCCTCCAAAAGAGAAAAACCAAAGAACGTCCGATTCATACAAACGGCCTGCGCCAAGTGATGCTGAGGTGATGGAAATCAAAAATCATCCGATTGACACCTGCAACTTCTGTCACGGGGCGCTTTCCAAGAAAGAAACCGTAGTATTCTTCGAAGAAGACATACCGATCCCGATCAAAAAGATCGTTCAAAAACATCTTGTCGAAAAAGGATACTGCCTAAAATGCCGGAAATGGGTAACCGGCATCCCCTTGCCGCCTCACAAAGTGACGCTTGGGCCGAATGTCCAAAAATACGTCTGTTACCTTTCTGTAATGTGTCGCTTATCATACTCGCAAATCAAGCAAGTCTTGCGAGATTCGTACAGCTTCGCCCTCTCGGAAGGAGAAATCGCCAAAATACTCTGTCGGCAAGCCACCAGATTCCGGCCAGAGTACGAACGGCTCAAAGAGAAAATCAGAGAAGAGTCGGTCATCCATCTTGATGAGACGGGCTGGAAGATTCTACAGGGCGGTCTCAAATCGTTCGCCTGGGTCATAAGCGGAGGACAAAGCGGCGAGTCGGCCTTTCTTCTCGGCGAGTCGAGATGTGCCGGCAACGTGGAGAAGCTTCGGGGAGAGGATTACAAAGGCGTTACCGTAACCGATGACTACATGGCCTACAAAAAGCTTCCCCTTCACCAACTGTGCTGGTCGCACTTGATTCGCAAGTTCCGTGATTTTGCAAAATCGGACGAGGTACCGGAAAACCAGCGGACATATTATGGGAACCAGTACCAAACCGTAGCCGAGATCTTTTCCGATATTGAAAAGAATCGGCACCCATCGCTTCGTTCTATATACACGGAGAAATTGGAAAAACTTGCCGTTATCACAAGAAACGATTGCAAGAAAATGATTCGCGTTAAGAAAACCTTGTTCCAAAACATTTCCAAATATCTGACCTGTCTATCCAGTCCGGAGATTCCGCTTACAAACAACTTGGCGGAGAGGTCACTTCGTCACCTCGTGCTTAAGAGAAAGATTTCCTTCGGCTCCAAAACTCAAAGAGGGGCAGAGACTACCTCAATCCTGGCTTCAGTTATTCTTTCTCTGAAATGGAACAATCCCGAGAATTGGTTTAAAACATATCTTGCTCTAGGGCGTTGAAAACAAGGGGGGGGTTGGAGGGTGTGGACACTTACAAGAGAGCCTGCTGACAAAAACATGAGTCTAACGTACTTTTGCTTATAGCAGAAAGACCTAAATTCACCCCAGAGTTAGGACACTCTCACTTTTAATATTTTTAATGATACCAGAGCGTCTGGCGACCTCCAAGGCGCTCTCATAGCCTAGAATCTTTCTCGGTTTGTTGTTGATGCGATCGACTGCCCAGTCGATTTTTGATTGTCTGATTTTTTCAAAATCCGTGCCTTTGGGAAAATACCGGCGGAGCATTTTGTTGCCGTTTTCGTTCGCTCCTCGTTGCCATGAGGCATAGGCGTCGGCAAAAAAGGTTCTGACACCCAAATCTTCGTGACCGCGGTTCTCAATTCCATTGTCGAATGTAACGCTCATCACTTTAAGTCTCGCGGCAAGAACTCCCTGTGCTCCTGCACAGGGATGAATTGCCGCTGTAATTAGGGTATATAATGTTTGAATGTCACGAACTGATATCGAAGCTGACAATGGAATCTGGTATTGGTACCACAACATCTCGGAATGTTATTATCACATTCAAATCACTGTAAAATATCGTAAATCGCTTCTCGAACCTGACATTGAAAAGCTCATTCTTTCGACACTCTCCGGGTTCAGGGAACGGTTCGCGATTGATATTCACACAGTCGGATTTGATCAAAATCATGTGCACTTACTGCTCCGGTTTCTTCCCAAATACGCCGCGGGTAAGGTCATAGGTCTTTTGAAACAGCAGACTGCCAGCACCATATTCAAATTCGTACCGTCGATCAAGAAAGAACTCTGGGGAGGTGAGTTTTGGACCGACGGTTACTACATAGCAACAATCAGCGGACGAGGTGACAAAAAGACAATTGAAAATTATATTAGAAACCAAGGTCGTGAAAAAGACATTCCTCAGCTTAAGTTATTCGATCTTTAGCATTTATAACGCCCTGCCCTCCAGGGCAGGGTAGTTTACAAGTATAATAGAAAAGATTTCCTCGCAGCTCTGCTGTGGGGTAGTTGATTTCCAAGGAGCGCAATACCGAGTATGGGTAGCATTTTTTTTATTTTATTCATACTAAATGATTTCAAGAATGTTTCCGTGACTTTTGATCTTCTAAATGAGGGATTGACGACAAGTGCTTCAACTCCTGCCGTTGATTGGGATGGCGTGCATGTGTTCTTGCGTTACCAATCGGAAGAAAGCCTCTATTACGCGAGCATAAACAGGCGCGATAATAAAGTCATCATTAAGAAAAAAGTGCCCGGCGGTTCGTCCAATGGTGGAACGTATTACAATCTGAGTACACTAAATAGTAGTAGCGTCTCTTACGGGTCATGGCAGAAGGTTAAAGCTTCCGTTAAAGACAATTCCGATGGCTCGGTGACAATTCAACTGTTTGCAAACGATAAGCTGGTTGCTTCCGCGACCGATAACGGCAGTGTGGGGGGAGCACCGATTAGAAATCAGGGTAAGGTTGGTATTAGAGCAGATAACACCAACGCAAAGTTCAAGAATTTCACCGTAACCTCTATATAGAAGAACAAGTATCAGAACAAAAAAGGCCGCGCTGTGCGAGCCTTTTTTGTTTGTCGGCTATGTTTGACAAATTGAAATGATGGGTCTATAATGGACGAACAATGAAAAATCGGCTAAATAGCTTTTATTTCTTTAGCTTTTGGACTCCAAGTGTTTGAGAGCCGATTTCTCTTATTGAAAAAATTCACTCGATAAAAGAAATGGACTCTCAAGCGGGAGTCCATTTTATTTGCCGCTTGCGGATGAGATGGGCAAAAGCGTTCTTTATAAATTGATTTATGAGCAAAAAACATAAAAAAGGCACGACTCTGCGGCTGACGGCGGATTTTGTGAATGGCCAAAACAAAGTTGTTCGGAAGGGCACTTTGGTCGAGGTTGTTTCTTATCCTCCCCATACTGCGGTTTGTGAGGTCAAGGTTCAGGGGCTCGGGCACAATATTTTGCCGCTTCGGGAAAGACTTGAACTCGTCCATTAAAGTAGCGGGACTCTCTGACAAGGAGTCTCTTTTCTTTTGTTCGCGTGATTTGTTAATGTTATCGCCATGGTAGCAAAGAAAGACAAAATGAATTTTTGGCTAAGGCTTAAAAAGCCGTTTTTTGTGCTGGCGCCACTTGCGGATGTGACAGATGAAGCTTTTCGGCTCATTATTACGAAATATGGAAAACCTGATGTTCTTTGGACTGAGTTTACTTCGGCAGATGGGCTTTGCGACAAAGAAGGGAGAGAACATTTGAAAATAAATTTGATGTTTTCGAAGAAAGAAAGGCCGATAGTGGCACAACTTTTTTCTGCCAATCCCGAAAAAATGCGGCAGGCTTCGAAGTATGTTGCGTCGCTTGGATTTGACGGTATTGATATCAACATGGGGTGTCCCGACAGAAAAATTGAAAAATCAGGCGCAGGAGCGGCATTAATTAAAAATCCAACTCTTGCAAGGCAAATTATTGAAGCCGCAAAAGACGGAATAAAATTATCTGGCAAAAATATTCCAGTTTCCGTCAAAACCAGACTTGGCTATGGGAACGACATTCTGGATAGCTGGCTACCAGAACTTTTGAGAGAAGAGGTTGCGGCGGTCACTATTCATGCAAGAACCAGAAAAGAGATGTCGGATGTACCGGCCGATTGGAATCGTGTGCAAGGGGCTGTCAGCATAAGAAACGAAATGAAAAGCAATGCTTTAATCATAGGCAACGGAGATGTCAGAGATTTGTTTGAAGCCCAAAAAAGGATCGAAGAAACCGGAGCAGACGGCGTAATGTTGGGTAGGGCGATATTCGGCAACCCGTGGCTGTTTTTGAAATCGCAAAAAGCAGTCTCGGTTTCGACAAAGCTTAATACGATGGTTGAACATGCCAAGCTGTTTGAAAAACTTTTCAAGGGGTTAAAAAATTTCGCGATAATGAAGAAGCATTTTAAGGCATATGCAAGCGGCTTCGATGGGGCAAAAGAGCTCCGAATAAAACTGATGGAAACAAGTGGGGCGGATGAAGTGGCAAAAATAACCAAACAATTTTTAAAGGGCTTGAAATAGGTATAAAGAGGAATTGCACTTGCGGCAATTCCTGTAAATACGCTTGAGGTCCGGTCAAAGGGTCCAATACCATCTCTAATTAACCATTCCACACGAATTCCCGAATTTTGGCTGAAAAAACTTCGTTTCGCGCTCGCCATATCTCGATATGACTCGCGCTCCAACTCGTTTTTCGCCTAAAATTCAGAAACTCGTTTAATGTGAAAGCGTTAAATAGAGATGGTATAACCCCGACCGTGCATAAATAGCCTCCCATTGAGGTGACTCTCCGAAATGGAGTCAGCACAGATCGCACCCCAGTCCCAAAAACAAGCCCCAACAATTTATCGTTGGGGCTTACTTTTGTATTCGCACGTTATTTTGTTTTGATATTTGAGGCCAGGTTCAATTTAGGGGAGGTTATGCACAGTTTGATTGTATTCTCGGTGTTTGAATGTTGTATAATAGCAATGCTTAGTTTACTTGGCACCTTTTCTATTTAAATGCAAAACACAAGTCCATACAGAGAAGAACGTCCATGGGGCAGGTTCGAAAGATTTACCCATAACGAAACTTCGACTATAAAAATTTTGACTATTGATCCGGGTGAAGAACTTAGCTTCCAATATCACAACAAACGGGAGGAGTTTTGGCGCGTTCTTTCTGGCGACGGCATCATAGAAATTGGTGACGACAAGTTGCAGGCTGAAGTAGGAAGGGATTACTTTGTGAAAAAAGGCGCCAAGCATCGAATAATCGGCGGACGAGTTCCTCTTTCAGTGCTTGAAATTGCATTCGGCGACTTTGATGAGAATGACATTGTGAGATTAAGCGATAAATATCAAAGAATTAAATGAAAGGAGTATTGTTCATAACAACTTTGGCCATTATCGCTCTTGCGATTCTTATTACGTTTGTGCACGCAAAGCGTCGACCAAAGACCTTGTCAAAGGAAAAACATCATTTGAAGTTGAAGCGTTCGCTACACAATCCGATTATCAAACCAATAAAAGAGAATGAATGGGAATCTGAAGGAACTTTTAATCCTGCGGCAGTCAAAATAGACGACAAAGTACATTTACTTTTCAGGTCTACTGGGAGTGATGGTATTTCGCGCATAGGATACGCTTCATCGGATAACGGCGTGACAATAGTTGAAAGGTCAAATTCTCCGGTTTATGTTCCTACAGAATGGCATGAAGGCGCTGTTTCGGTCGGCCCGGGTTTTTCTCAGGATGTTTGGGGTTCGGGCGGCGGTTGGGGAGGATGTGAAGATCCAAAGGCTACGTACATTCCGGATGAGGAAAAAATTTATATGACCTACGTGGCGAATAACGGTTGGGGTCCGCAAAGAATCGCTATAACCTCAATTTCTAAGAAAGATTTTTTGGCGAAGAGATGGAATTGGAAAAAATCCAAATTAATTTCCAAGCCCGACGAGGTGAATAAGAGCGCTGTAATATTACCCAAAAAAGTAAACGGCAAATACGTAGTTTTTCATAGAGTTTTTCCGGACATTTTGGTGGATTATGTCGACAACTTGGATTTTAATAATTCTTTTCTCGTTCCGAAGCACCGCATTCCGGTAAGAAAAAATATGTGGGACAGCAGAAAGGTATCAATCGGCGCGACACCAATTGAGACTCCCTATGGTTGGCTGGCCATTTACCATGCTGTTGATAACAAAGATTCTGGTAAATACAAAATAGGCGCCATGCTTCTCAAAAAGGATGAGCCTCATGTTGTTCTTGCCCGCACTGAACGCCCGATACTTTCGCCAGACGCGTATTACGAGAATGATTGGAAACCCGGAATTGCGTACCCATCTGGGGCGGCGGTTGTTGGCGATCAGCTTCATGTGTATTACGGGGGCGGAGATAAGTATGTTTGCGTGGCTTCAACTCCTCTTAAGGACATCTTGAGTTATTTATTGAAAACCGGTCCTCGTTCGAAAATGGCAATAGCATAGTTCCTGTTGTTATAAGGGAGGGAGGGAGGGTTTCAACATTTACGAAAAATAAGTTAGAATAGTTATGTGTTTTCAGTAAAGAGATTAGACGAAAATCCGATTTTGTCGCCGCATCACGACCATCCTTGGGAGTCGACGGCGGCTTTTAATTGGTGCCCGGTTACCCATAATGGAGTGATGCACTGTCTTTACCGCGCTATGGGAGAGCCAGAATTGATGGGGGATAAACATTTGCAAAGATCCGTCGTTGGTCACGCCATGTCTAAGGACGGTGTTCATTTTACTGACAGACGTATTTTTATTGAACCGGAGCATGATTGGGAAAGCTATGGTTGCGAGGACCCAAGGGTTACCAAGTTTGGATCTAAGTATTACGTTTTTTACACCGCAATTGGCGAATATCCGTTTAAGCCCGAGGCAATTCGAATTGCTCTCGCGGTTACAAAAGATTTTAAGAGTGTGACGGAAAAGCATTTGGTGACGCCTTTTAACGCCAAAGCTATGGCTCTTTTCCCGGAGAAAGTGAATGGCAAAATGGCGGCTCTTCTAACCGTACACACTGATCAACCGCCTGCCCATATCTGTTACGCGGAATTCGAAAAAGAAGAAGACATTTGGTCAGAAGCTTTTTGGAAAGATTGGCATGATAATCTTGATGCTCATAGACTTGAGGTGAGGCGAATGCCCGCTGACCAGGTGGAACTTGGTTCACCTCCTATTCTTACTGATGATGGCTGGATTGTGGTTTATTCTCATATTCAAAATTATTTTACAGGACGTCCCACTTTTGGGATTGAGGTTTTGTTACTAGATAAAAATAATCCTCGTTTGATAATTGGGAGAACAAGTTGGCCTGTCATGGTGCCGGAAGCGGAATACGAAAAACACGGTAATGTGTCAAACATTGTTTTTCCGAGTGGGGCGGCAATCGAAAACAAAAAATTGATCATTTATTATGGCGCGGCTGACACTCATTCGTGCTCTGCCTCTCTGTCTCTTGATAATTTGCTTGCTTCAATGAAACAGAGAGGATTCAAACATTACATAACTCGTTTTGCCGGCAATCCGATTATTTCGCCTCGCGCCGGAGAAAAATGGGAGGAAGGTGGAACATTTAATGCCGCCGCTCTGGAACTCGGAGGAAAGATCCACCTATTATATAGAGCGGCGAGTGACGATTACGTTTCGACTATCGGCTATGCCTCTACTACCGATGGATATTCAATTGATGACCGTTCTGCTATGCCGATTTACAAACCGAGGGACATTTTTGAGTCGCGAGGTTGTGAAGATCCGAGAGCGGTTCTGATAGGTAATACTGTTCACATGTTTTATACGGCTTACGATGGCATCACTCCGCGCGTGGCGACGACTTCAATAATCAAGGAAGATTTTTTGGCGAAAAGATGGAATTGGTCAAAGTCATTCGTGGTAACTCCGCCTTTTGTGGCCGACAAGGATGCGGCAATTTTTCCCGAAAAGATTGATGGAAAATATCTTTTTATACATCGCATCGAAAATGTTATTTGCGGACAGTATTTGGATTCTTTGGATTTTTCGACAGAAAAGATTGTCGAGTGTATAGAGATTTTGGGTCCGAGAAGAGGCTTATGGGATGAACAAAAAGTAGGATTGTCTTCGCCCCCCATCAAAACCGATAAGGGCTGGCTCATGTTTTATCACGGCGTATCGGAGCATACGACCTATCGCATGGGGGCTGTTTTGTTAAGCAAAGACAATCCGACGGAAATAATCGCAAGATCTATAATGCCGATTCTCGAGCCCTTAGAGGAATACGAGCGCATCGGAAAAGTCCCAAATGTTGTTTTTCCCTGTGGAATAGTGCAAAGGGATGATACTTTGTTTATATACTATGGCGCGGCGGATTTTTGCATCGGGGTTGCCACTGTCTCCTTGAACACCGTACTAAGGTCGCTTATGTAAAGATTGATTTTTTCGTAATTATGAATCAAAAAGCATCTCATTTGTTGCCCAAAATATTTATTTTCGATCTGGATAACACCTTGTCTGAAAGTAAGCATCCTATAGATGAGGAGATGGCTTCCTTACTTAAAGACTTAATGAGAAAGACTAAGGTGGCCGTTATTTCCGGAGTGAGGTTTGAAAAAATTCTTGCCCAGTTAATTAAACCTCTCAAAGACGAGCAATTTTTCGACAGATTGTATATTTTCCCGTCCACAGGCGGGGCTTTTTTCCAGTACAAAAAGGGGAAATTTGGCAGTAAATGGGAAGTCGTATACGAACGGTTGTTATCAGTACCGTACAGAGAAAAAATTTTATCTGCTTTTAGTACGGCCATTGAACAGTCCGGCTTTGTTCAGCCGGAAAAAGTATACGGTTCTCAGTTTGATGTTAGAGAAAACCAAATAACATTTGCGGCCCTGGGGATTGACGCGCCCGTTGACGAGAAAAATTTGTGGGATGCCGATTTTTCAAAAAGAAAAAAGCTGATTAAGGTTCTTCAAAAATTATTGCCCGACTTTTGCATTGTTTTTTCCGGATCGACTTCTATTGATGTGACACCAAAGGACGTAGAAAAAAGTTTTGCCATAAACCAGATTGAAAAAATTTTGGGAATTGAACCATCGCAAATGGTTTTTGTCGGTGACGGTCTAATGGAAGGAGGTAATGACTATTCTGTTATTAAAACAGGTGTAAAGACCGTTTCTGTCGCGGACCCGAAGGATACAAAGCTATTTATAAGGACTGTGTTAAACGAGGTTTAAGAGCCCATTTAGAATTCAGCTGTAAAAAATTTAGAACTTCATTAGGCTCAAAGTGTACTTCTTTTGTAGCGGGGTTGATCCCGTTAGAAAGTCCAGCATAAATTTGTACATTAGACCTGTTCCCCTGTAGCTATTTTTGATAAAATATGCCGTATGAACATCAAAAAACTCTCCAACAATCATCGAATGATGATGGCTTTAACGGGCGTCGGATTCGAAGAATTTAACGATCTCCTGCCCACTTTCGAAAAAGCACTGATTGATATTGTAATGCAGA